>WNFO01005956.1_pt1 | contig 27179 bp, 26 predicted proteins | sample 5400251 | NCBI WGS metagenome assembly WNFO01 (sample SAMN13153354, study PRJNA577476) | soil metagenome | isolation source: 100 cm saprolite under Madrone tree | place: USA:California | collected 2016-06-14
CATGATCTGCCCCGACTGGCAGTAACCGCACTGGGGCACGTCGAGCTCGATCCAGGCTTTCTGCACCGGGTGGTCGCTCTTCGGCGACAGACCTTCGATGGTGGTGATCTTCTTTCCCGCGACGGCGCCCACCGTCGTATTGCAGGAGCGCACCGGCTGGCCGTCCACGTGCACGGTGCAGGCGCCGCACTGGGCGATGCCGCAGCCGAACTTGGTCCCGGTCAGCGCGAGATTCTCCCGGATGGCCCACAGGAGCGGCATGTCCGGCGGGACATCCACCTGGCGGCTCTTGCCATTGACGGTGAGCGTGATCATCGAGTCCCCCTAGGAGTTGAGGCCCGGCATGGTGAAGCCGGCCGTGTCGAGGTCCGCGGCGAGCGAAGACTTCTGCTGCTGCGTCAGTTCCACGAGCGGCGGCCGTACCGTCGTCCAGGACGCGTCGCCGCCGTAGTGCGCGATGGCGGCCTTGAGCGCGGGGATCATCGGGTGCCTGGCGAAGATCCCGCGGATCTCGTTCAGCCGCTCCTGTTGCCTGTCGGCGTCCGCCTCCCGCCACGTCGCGAAGAGCCGCGCGATCGCCCCCGGGTTCACGTTGGCGGTGGCGCTGATGCAGCCGACGCCGCCCGTCCGCATGCCCTGGAGCAGGAACGTCTCGCTCCCTGGGAAGACGTCGAAGCCCTGCTTGGCGAAATTGTCGAGATAGGCCTTGGTGTTGTTCCAGTCGCCGGAAGAATCCTTGGCGCCCGCGACGATGCCGGGGTAGGCCTTCAAGAGCCGCTCTATCAAAGGAAGGGTGATCCCGACCTGGGATACCGGCGGGATGTGGTAGAGATAGATGCGCAGGCGGCGGTCACCCACCCGCTCGATGATTTCCGCGAAGTTCCTGAAGAGCCCGTCATCCGAGACGCCCTTGTAGTAAAAGGGCGGCAGCATCAGCGCGCCACCGCAGCCGAGCTTCATCGCGTGCGCGGTGAGCCGCACCGAATCAGTCAGCGCGCAGCAGCCCGTGCCCGGCATCATCCGGGCCGGGTCCACGCCGGCGCCCACCAGCCGGTCCAGCAGCTCGACCTTCTCGTCGGTCGAGAGCGAGTTGGCCTCCGAGTTCGTCCCGAACACCGCCAGCCCCACGTCCTGGCTGAGCAGCCAGCGGCACTGCCTGATGAAGCGTTCCGGGTCGGGGGAGAGGTCGGCCTTGAATGGGGTGACGACGGGAGAGAGGACGCCGGTGATGCGGTCTTTGGTGTTCACGCTTCAAGCTCCTTGCGCCGAGGAGTGGCTGCCGGCGCCTATCGTACCCTCACCAATTGACGATCGCCAGCAGGTTGTGGAAGTCGTCGGTCCAGACGCCGACGCGAGGGTTGGGATCGAGCTTCGCGTCCGTCCAGCCCGGGTCGCGCATGAGGTCACCGAACGCCTCGGGCGTGCGGGCCAGCACGGCCCAGGTGGAGGCGCTGGCGCCCTCGGTGGCCGGGGACAAATCGTGGCGGAGCAGCCGGCCGTCGAGGTGGGCGTCTTCGGCCAGGTTCGCCACCACGGGCTCGAGGGAGAGGTACCGGTTCGAGAGGTGGAGGATGAGCAGGCCGCGGACGCTCAGCATCCCGACATAGAGACGGAAGGCTTCCCTCGTGAGCAGGTGCACCGGGATCGCGTCAGAGCTGAACGCGTCCACCACGATGAGGTCGTAGTGCTCCCCGGGCCGCTCCTTCCGCACCTGGTCCATGCGGATGCGCGCGTCGCCCATTTCGATGCGCACGGTGGCCCCCCGGCTGATCGCGTCGGGCACATAGGCGAAGTAGAACCGGTTGGTGGCGATGTCGCGCACCAGAGGGTCGATTTCGTAGAACGTCATGACGTCGCCGAGCCGCGCGTAGGCGGCGAGCGTGCCGGCCCCGAGCCCGATCACGGCCACCCGAAGCACCGGGCTGCGCCGTTCGAGCTCGGCCATCACGAGGCCGAGGGGACTGCCGCGGTGATAGTACGCGAGCGGCTCCGCGCGACGCGCGGGATCCAGGCTCTGCTGGCCGTGGAGCGTCGTGCCGTGGCGAAGCTCGGTGTAGCCGGAGAGATCGTCATCGCGCGAGACCTGCAGGACTCCGAAAAAGCTCCGGGCCTGGAGGATCAGGTTGCCGTTCCGGGCGTCCACGAATTCCCCCACGCCGAAGAGGAGGACGAGGCCCATCGCCAGGGCGGCCGGGCGCCGCCGCAGGAAGAGAAGCGCGGCGATCGGCGTACCGTACACCAGGAGCTTGCGGGCCGTCCCCTCGGCGGGCGTGATCCATTCCGCGACGGTCGCGGACGGGATCCTGAGCAGCCGGGTGAAGAAGGCGGTGTCGAGCCGGAGGGTGACGAGGTCGGAAAAAAGCACGAGTCCCGCCACACCGACCGCGAGCGCGAGGGCCACATCCTCCGCGAAGCCGCGCAGTCTCCCTGCCGGTGGCCGCCTGGGGCGGACCACGAGCAGGCAGGCCAGCGCCATCACGAGCGGGTACTCGGCGATCCGGTTCAGGACGGCGGGCGCGATCAGGGCGCTGAAGATCCCGCCGAGCACGCCGCCCACCGAGAGCAGGAGATAGAACTGGGTCAGGTGGCGCGCCGCCGGGCGCGTGAGAGCCAGCTCGCCGTGACATGCGAGGGCGACGACGAAGAGGAGCAGGAAATGCCAGAGCACCGTGATCCAGATCCGCTGCTTGAATCCTGAGAGCATGAGGAAGAACACGACGAGGACAATCGGAGCGGTCGCCGCCACCACCAGGCGATGCAGGCGCGCCGGCCAGCGGCCGAAGGCCAGGATGAAGCTCAGGAGGTAGATGGCGAGCGGCAGCACCCAGAGCAGGGGGACGGCGGCGATGTCCGTCGTGATGTACGTGGTGGCGCCGATCAGGAGGCTCGACGGCACGAAGGCCAGCGCGATCCAGCGTAGATACCTCCCCCAGCTCAGCGGCGGCTCGGGCGGCACGCCGCTCCACTGCTCTCCACCGGTGGCCTCCGCGCCGCCCGACGGTTCTCCGACGTCGGGCTCCGACCGCCGCCGCCAGAGCGTGAGCGCGCACAGCACGATCAGCACGGCGAGTGCGAGGTACCCGAGGCTCCAGAGGCTCGTCTGCGTCAGCCAGCCGTCGCCTCTCAGGTGAAGCCTCGGCTCGATGAGGGTCGGATAGCCCAGCAGGGCCAGCATGCTGCCGAGGTTGCTCGCGGCATAGAGGAAGTAGGGATCGCGGGCGGCCGGGTGGCCCGTGCGGGTGAACCATTGCTGGATGAGCGGCGCGGTGGCGCTGACCACGAGGAAGGGCAGCCCGACGGAGAGCGAGAGCAGGAGCAGCACGTCGAGGACCGGGTTCGCTTCGCCGCCCCGCAGCAGGGCGGAGTTCACGGCCAGGGGCAGCACGGTGAATGGCAGGGCGAGCAGGGCGACGTGCAGGAGCATCTGGCGCGAGACGCCGAGCAATGCCGTGCTCGCGTGGGCGTAGGCATAGCCGCCGAGAAGCGCGGCCTGGAAAAAAACCATGCACGTGCTCCACACGGCCGGGGTGCCCCCGAGGAGCGGCAGGATCATCTTGCCCACCATCGGTTGCACGACGAACAGCAGCGTGGCGCCCGTGAACATCGTGATCGAGTAGAGCAACAGGAGGGCGATCAGGTCGGGATCCTCATGTGGTCGTCCCAAACCTAGCACAGGACGGTCGGTGGTAGACTACGCGTCGTGGCGTGAGCGTCGACCGCGAGCTATGCAGCCAGAGCATGCAGCGAGAGAGGGAGATCGATCCATGAGCGACACTGGTGACCTGCTCTACGACCCTACCGCCGAGCCGAGGATTCTGACGGCAGGGTTGGCCCCGCGCCTTGCGAGCCTGCAGGGCACGCGCGCCGGCATCCTCGACAACAGCAAGGCGAACGCCGGCACGCTGATGCTGGCGGTGGCCCAGCGCTTGAAGGAGCGCTACGGCGTCCGCGACGTCATCAAGCGCGAGAAGGGCATCGCGGGGCCACCCTCGCCCGCCATTCTCGCCGACCTGACGACGTGCGACTTCGTCCTGGTCGGCAGCGCCGACTGAGGGTCGTGCACGTCGTGGAGTATCCACGGCGCCATCGTGTTGGAGCAGCACGGCATCCCGACCGTCGTCATGGGGACGCTGGAATTCGAGCAGCTCGCCAGGCTGGAGTCCAGGAATCGCGGCCTCGAGGCGCTGCCGCTGGCGCTCATCCCGCATCCGCTGGGCGGCATCCGTGAAGAGGAAGTGGTGAAGAAGGCGGACCTCGCCGTCGACGTCGTGGTCGCCGCGGTGACCAAGGCATGACTGTGGCCGGTCCCGCGGCCAAGACCTTCCGCCTGGATGGCTCCTACGCAGCCATCAACCGTCTCTACCAGGAGCGCGGCTGGACGGACGGGCTGCCCATCGTTCCGCCGACGGAGGAGGACGTGCGGGAATTCCTGCGGTTCACGGACCGTGATCCGCGCGACGTGATCGCGGTCCTGCCACCGCGGCAGGGCGAAGCCACTGTCGAGCGGATCGCGGTGAACGCGGTCATGGCCGGCTGCAAGCCCGAGTACCTGCCGGTGGTCATCACCGCCATCGAAGCCCTGGCGGACCCGGCGTTCAACCTCGACTCGGTCCAGGCCACGACGCATCCCGTGGCCCCGCTCATGATCGTCAACGGTCCCATCGCGCGGGAGCTGGGCATCCAGGCGGGTTACAACGCCTTCGGCCAGGGCTCTCGCGCGAACATGACCATCGGCCGCGCCGTGCGACTCCTGCTCATGAACGTGGGCGGGGGGCTGCCGGGCACCGGCGATCGCGCGACCCAGGGCAGCCCGGCCAAGATCGCCTACTGCGTGGCGGAGAACGAGGCCGAGAACCCGTGGGAGCCCCTCCACGTGGAGCACGGCTTCCCGGCCGAGGTGAGCACCGTCACCACCATGGGGTGCGAAGGCCCGCACAATATCCAGGACCACTACAGCTACACGGGAGTGGGGATTCTCAAGATCATCGCCGGCGCCATGGGCCAGGCGGGCAGCAACAACCTCCTCGCCTTCGGTTACCCGCTGCTCTCGCTCGGGCCCGAGCACGCCGCCACTATCGCGCGCGACGGCTACAGCAAGCGGCAGGTCAAGGAGTTCGTCTTCGAGCACGCGCGCTTCCCGCTCGGCCGGCTCGGCGAGGAGTACCGGCGCCTGCACATCGACCAGCGGCGCGCGGTGGATTCGCCCGACACTCTTCTGCCGATCGTCCGGTCACCCGACGACATCTCGGTGATCGTTGTCGGCGGCGCCGGCAAACACTCCTGTTGGCAGCCGACCTTCGGCGATCAGACGGCCCCGGCGCGGCGTCCCGTCGCGCGCAAGGACGGGACGCCGATCCGGAGCATCACCGAGCTGCGCCGCTAGGCTACCGCCGATCGTCCCGGTAGCCGTCGTGGCGGTCGCCGCGCCTGTCGTCGCGGTGATCGTCCCGGTAGCTCCAGCGCCGGTCGTCTCTATGCTCGTCGCGGTACGCCGTGCGACGTTCACCGCGACGCTCATCCGCGTAGGCGCGAGAGTGCTCGGCGCGCCGTTCCTCCCACCGGTTGCCCCATGAGGGCGACCAGCGGGGTGGCGCCTCGTGGCGCCAGTGTGCCCACTCTCTCGGGCGCTCGTGGTAGTACCGCACCGGTACCGCGAGGATAGGCCGAGGAACGTACTGGGGTGGCAATTGGGCCCAAGGCCCGTTGTGTCCAGCGCTCACGTACCATCCGCCGTTGGAGAAGACGAAGAACTCCCCTCCGTAGGAAAAGAGGTTGATCCCCACGGCCGGAGCGTACTCGACCGGGCTCGCCGGCACCGACTCGAAGATCGGGGGAGTTCCCAAATGGATACCGAGATCCACGCTCACCCCGGCGTGGCCGGTGCCGGCCGAGCCGACGAGCGCCGCGACGGCTACGACCCCGCCGATCACTAACTTTCTAAGCATTGGCGTATCCTCCCTGCCACCTCGGGCTTGGTGCATGCGGGTCGCAGGTGCCGCAGCTCATGCGGCCCTGGATCGCCTTTCGCCGGTACGACGTATACGACATGCGAAGTGTTTACTGAGTCGCCGGGCGGAGCGCCGCGAAGCGCTCCGCCCGGCTAGGGGCGGCGTGATTTACCGTCTGGCGCGTGCCTGCATCCCGGCGACCCGTGGGCTCGCGCCGGAAGGCCTGGCGTAGCCGGCGGGCCGGACGTAACTCTGAGAGGCCTGGGCGTAAGCCTGGCGCTGGCCGGAGCTCTGAGGCGCCTGGGTGTAGGCCGAACGCTGGCCGGAGCCCTGAGGAGTCTGAGAATAGGCTGAGCGCTGGCCGGAGTCCTGAGGAGCCTGGGCGTAGGCCTGGCGCTGGCCGGAGCCCTGAGGAGCCTGAGAATAGGCCGAGCGCTGGCCGGAGCCCTGAGGAGCCTGGGCGTAGGCCTGGCGCTGGCCGGAGTCCTGAGGAGCCTGGGTATAGGCCGAGTGCTGGCCGGAGCCCGTCTGACCGTAGCCCGGGTGTTGGCCCGTGCTCCAGTCCTGCGTTTGATTCGTGAAGCGATTTCGGTAATCCTGGCGGACATCCTGCCGGTCCGTGTAGCGGTTCCGGTAGTCCTGACGCCCGGAGTCCTGACGCCCGTAGTCTTCACGAAGCTCGCGCCGGTCGCCGGCGAGATTCCGGCGATCCTGGTACAGCTCGCGCTGATCCTGGTTGCGGTCCCTGACGTCGTGGCGCAATTCCTGGCGGTCGCTGCGGAGCTCACGCTCGTCCCGGCCGAGTTCCTGGCGGTCCCGGTAGAGCTCGCGCGTGTCCTTCCGCAGCTCGGTGCGGTCGGTGGCGGCCGCGCGCCAGTCGCCGGACCTCACATCCTGGCGGAGCCTGGCGCGATCCTGAGCAATCTCGCGCTCGTCCCTGCCGATCTCTCTCTGGTCCTGGCGGATCTCCTGCCTGTCGCGGGCGATTTCGCGGCGGTCCTGCCAGATCTCGCGGTTGTCGCGGTTGATCTCGCGCCCGTCCTGCCGGATGTCCCCGACATCGCGGGCAACATCGCGCCGATCCTGACCGATATCCCGGTTGCTCGACCAACCGCCTTGCGAGTAGTCCCTCCGTTGATCCTCTTCCTGGGCGCCCACCATGGGAGCCCATAGCGCGACGGTCGCGACCGCGCCCCCCACGAGCCACGTGAATCGATGCATAGCGCTTTCCTCCTGTGCCCCTTCAAAGGGCGTTTAACTGCACGCCCCCCCTAGGACGCAGGCACAGGAGTATCCATTTACATACGGTTGGCCCCCGGCTAGGCGCTGAACTGCCGCAGCAGCCGCCCAGGCCTCCCGCAATCGGCCATGATCCCCCGCGTGTCCGCCACTCGGACGCCGTTGACCCACACGCCGTGCAGGCCCACCGCGGGCGTGTCGAGCCGCGACGCGCCGGTGGGCAGATCATTCACGCGGCGCTTCGGGCCGCGCCCCACCGTCACGGGGTCGAACAGCATCAGGTCCGCCCACGCGCCGGGCGCGATGCGGCCGCGGTCCTTGATGCGATACGCGTCCGCCACCGTGCTCGTCACCGCGCGCACCGCTTGCTCCAACGTCATGTCCCCGCGCTCGCGCACCCAGTGGCCGAAGAGATGCAGGCCGAACCCCGCGTCGCAGAGGAAGGAGAGGTGCGCCCCCGCATCCGACAGCGCGATGGCCGCGCAGGGATGGCGCAGGAGCTCCGAGACTTTCTTTTCGTCCGTGTTGAAGAGCCGGCAGTCGAACATGGTGTCGAGATCGTCCTCGAGCCCGAGATCGAGGAAGACGTCCCACGGCTCGCGCTTGCGCTCCCGCGCCAACTCGCCGATCGTCCTGCCTTCGAGCGGCCGGAGCGACGGCTTCCCCACCTCCATCACCGTGAGGTAGTCCCAGTTCTCGTTGCTGATACGGTTCGGCACCCCGGGCTGCCCCATCTCGTGGATGAGCGCGCGGCGGAAGGACGGGTCGGTCAGGATCTGCCGGTAGCGCGACGGGTCGGACGCCGTCATCGCCGGCCGCCACGCCATCAAGGCCTCGAGCGGGTAGGGGTGACGCAGTGTGAACTCCATGCCCAGCGGGAAGCAGCCCACCTGCGCCCAGAGCTCGCGGCCGCGGCTGCGCGCCTGCTCGATCTCGCCCAGCTCCTTGAAGACGCGCTGGGGATCGCCCGGGTCCACGAACATGGCCGCGATCATGACGGGCCGGCCGTTGGCGCCCGCGATCTTCTCGAGCCAGGGAATGGTGGAGGTCATGCCCTTGGTGAGCATGAAGACGCCGCGCCCGGCCTCGCCCAGCGCGCCCGTGAGCGCCAGCATCTCCTTCTCGTCCGCCAGCCGCGAGGGCATGGGGATGCCGTGCTCGCCGTTATGCTGCTCGAGCGTGGATGTCGCGAAGCCGATGGCGCCGGCCTTGACCGCCTCGAGCACGATGCGCTTCATCTCCGCGATCTCGGCGTCCGTCGCCGCCCGCGTGGCCGCCTCTTCGCCCAGCACGTAGGTCCGCACGGACGAGTGCCCGACGAAGGAGGCCACGTTCGGCACGACGCCGCGCCGCTCGATCGAGGCCAGGTATTCCGGATAGCTCTCGAAGTCCCACTGGATCCCCGCGCGCATGGCGTCAAGCGACATGCCCTCGACGTGCGTCAGGTTGCGCATGATCACGTCGCGGTGCTGCGGGCGGCAGGGCGCGATGGTGAAGCCGCAATTGCCGATCACCACCGTGGTCACGCCCAGCGCGGTGGACGGCGTGGCGAAGGGATCCCACGTGAGCTGCGCCCAGTCCATCGATGATGCGCGCGTTGTCGATCACGAGATCGTGCACGTTGTGGAACCTCCGTGAGGTGGCCTTCGTGTCGTGCGGCTGTGCTGACGTGGAGGAGCCTAGTCCCGGGGCGTCACCGCGTCAAGCGCGGCCGGGACGGGTGTGAAAGACGAGGCGAAGCGGAGCTAGCGGGACCTGCGCGAGCGTCTGTTGGGCTGCACGACGCTGCCGATCCCATCTTCTCCTGGGTAGCAGCGCGCATCGCCCACCACGATGGTGATAGGGGGCTCGACCGGGGGCTTGTCCATCTTGGGCTGAGGCAGGTCGCGCAGACTCGGGACGGAGAGAGCGTCCGACGTGACGCGACCCTGGGGCTGCGTCAGCAGCATGCGGATGTCGGGCGGCTGCTTGGCTTCCTGGCCGTTGACGACGGGGACGCCCCCTACCGCCACCAGCACCATGCTCATTGCGAGGACGATCCTGACCGGGTTCACGATCCCACCTCCACCTACCTTGACTCTATCCCTCGTCGCCCTCGTTGTCATCTTTCTTTCCCACTGTTGCTAACCCATCAAAAGCGCGCCGGGCACCTCGCGCCCCATCGTCTGGATCTGCTCCCGGCTGATGCCTTCCTTCTGGAGTCCCGCCACGAATACCTGGAGACCGTCGCCCGGCGTGGGGTTGCCGGCCTGACCGAGGTCGGTGCCGAGGACGAAGTGCTGGGCGCCCACGCTCTTGATGCGCGCCGCCGTGTCCGCGGCGGGCACGCGCGGCGAATGGCGCATGAACTCGAGCACTGCCTCCGGGCCCACGAACATGCCCAGCGCGCACAGCTCCATCTTCGCCCCCATGGCGGCCGCCTTCTTCATCTGCGCCTCGTTCATGCCCACGACGTCGAACTGGGCGTGGGTGACCACGATGCGCTCGCACCCTTCCTCGCGGGCGGCGGCGATGAGGGCCAGCGCCTGCTCGGCCGAGGCGTGCCCCGTGTGCACGACCAGCCGTTGGACGGCGCATATCTTGAGGATGTCACGCACGGCGGGCAGGATCTCCCCGCGCTCGTCCACCACGCGGATGCCCGCGGGCGCCGTGCCCGCGCGCCGCACGTGGTTGTCGGCGTCGAAGGTCGGGAACCAGACGACGCGACCGTAGCCGCCCTGCATCCGCCACATCCACTCCACGGCCTGCGGGTTGAGCCCGCCCACGGCGAGGTTGAGCGTGACCCCGCCGAAGACCTTCACCCCCGGGACGTGCTTGCGCGCGAGCCACGCGCGGTCGGCGGTGAGGGTGACGTGGCTCTTGAACACCACCGCCTCCATCTGGCGCGCGGCAGCGAGCGACGCCAGCTCGTCGTCGTCCACGGAGCGGCCGAAGACATCGGGCGCCGCGTGCGTATGAAAGTCGATGAGGCCGCGGATCGGGCTGACGGGCGGCGGAGGAGGGGAGTAGCCCTGGACTCCAGTGTTCGCGGCAGCTTCACGCGCCGTGGCCTCTCCGTGCCGTCCGCGTGCATGCGGCGCCGCCTTGCGGCCATGCCCGCGCGCCGCGACGGCCGCGACGCAGCCGCACGCGAGACCGGCCGTCGCGATCACAGCGTCATCCCGCCGTCCAGGTAGAGCGTCTGGCCCGTCATGTAGTCCGCCGCGGCCGAGGCCAGGTAGACGGCGAGCAGGCCGACCTCGCGCAGCCGGCCCTCACGCCCGAGCGGCACGGTCTTCGTGGCATTGCGCACGCGCTCGGCATAGCCTGCGTCGCCCGCGGTGACCGCGTCGGGGAAGAGGCCGGGCGCGATGGTGTTGACCTGGATGCGGTAGGGCGCCCACTCCAGCGCCAGCGCCCTGGTGAAACCCACGAGCGCCGTCTTCGCGGCCGCATAGATCGTCAGCTCGACGCCGCCGCGCGTCGAGGCAAAGGAGCCGATGTTGATGATCTTGCCCGACCGTCGGGCCAGCATGTGCGGCCCGACGGCCCGCGTGCAGAGGACGGCCTCCGTCAGGTTGAGATCGAGGATGAGCCGGTATTCCTCGTCTGTGAGCGGCCCGTTCGCCTTGCCCTCCTGACCGGGCAGGGGCACCAGCGGCTTTCGAATGGAGTCGCCGAGGTTGTTGACCAGGACGTGCAGCGCGCCGAAGTCCTTGATGATCCGGTCTATGGCGCGCTCCACCTCGTCCGACTTCGTCACGTCCGCCACGAGGGGCACGACGCGCCGTCCGGTCGCCTTGGCGATGTCGGACGCGAGACCGGTCACGTGCTTGTCGGTCAGGCTGTTGATGACGACGTCCGCGCCGGCTTCCGCCAAGGCCTGGGCTATTCCCTTGCCGATGCCCCGGCCGGCCCCCGTCACCAACGCGACCTTGCCGCTGAGGTCGAACTCCGGAAGCGGCATCTCTACGGACAGACGCGCTCGATGAACTTCTGCGGCGCCCGCTCGCCCCACTGCGACCGCAGCCCCTCGTGCGCCGAAATCACGTTCGAGCCGTTTTTCACGTTCAGGCGATCGGTGTCCGACCAGTGCTCGTGCACGCGGCCCCACGGGTCCGACCAGTAGTCGTAGATCTGGCTGCCCAGGAGATGGCGCCCAATGCCCCACATGTGCTCGTACTTGCCAAGGCGCTGCATGTGCTCGTGACCCATGAACACGTCGTCGATGTCCTGCACCTCGTACGAGAGATGATTCAGCCCCGCGCGGTCGTTGCGGATGCAGAAGAACGCGTGGTGATCGACGTAGGTCGAGCCGCGGTCGAAGCGGTTGAAGGACCCGATGAGGTTGTCCTTGCTTCCCTCGTAAACGTCGTCCGAGCAGATGAAGCCGAGCGTCTCGCGGAACCACGCCACCGTGGCCTTGACGTCGGGCGCGGCCATGACGCCGTGCCCGATGCGCTTCACGCGTGAGGCGCCCGCCGGCAGCCGCATGACCTGTCCGGCCCGCTTGAGCGCGTCTTTCCCCATGTTCAAAGGCTGGCGCTTCACGGGAATCGGCTTGAGCTTCTTGACCCCGTAGAGGACCTCGATCTGGTAGCCGTTGGGCTCCTTCAGCCTAACCCGCTTGCCGCCGCCCGGCTCGTCGATCGACTCCACGGCGGATGCCCCGGGCGCCTTCGATACCCGCTTGAGGTCGTCCAGGCTTGCCGCGTGGTAGCCGAACCCCACGAAGCCGGGATCGCCCTTCTCCGTCACGTGGATGTGGTGGGCGGGGTCCGTCCCGCGCATGTAGAGCGCCGACGACGTTCGCTCGGCTCTCACCATACCGAAGTTGGTCAGGAACTCTTCCGCCGCGTCGAGATCCGGCGCCCGCAGCCGTCCATACGCCAGGTCCGTCACCTTGATGAGTGCCATCGCGTTCTCCTCCGTCGCTCAGCGTGGTGGCGCGGTCATCCCGCTCGGGTCTACGACCAGACCTCGCTTGGGAGCGGGAGTCCTTCGAGGTCGGTGTCGGCCAGCGGCGCGTCCGCCTGCACGCCCATGCGCTCCAGGAACCAGTAGATCTGGCGCAGGTGCTGGGCGGCGTGCCACGTCGTGCGCTCCATGAAGTCGTGGGCCGACTGCGGACCGTAGTAGGTGGAGACGGTGCCCTCGCACCAGCCCGGCCGCGCGCAGTACGCGGCGAGGCGGCCGCGCACCGTCTCGCCGTAGCGGGCGACGGCGTCACCGTCCGCCATGTCGGCCGGCGCCTTTTCCTCGAAGACATGCTCGGAGAGATGTCCCTGCTCGCGCGTGTCGACGTACGCCACGCTCAGGCGGAAGACGTGGAAGCCGAGCTGGCGCACGGTGCGATCGCGCCCCGGCGCCTTCATGCCGAGGTGCTCGCGCGGGACCTGGCGCAGGGCGCGCTGGGTGGCGGCCAGCACGGCGTCGAGTCGCCGCGCCAATTCGGCCGGCGCCAGCTGCTGGCGCTCTTCGTAGGGCACGCCGACCAGCTCGGCGAGCGCCTTCGGGTTCCAGCCGTGGACCACGCGGTCGCCGACGATGGTCGCGGGCACGCGCGGGATACCGAACGGCTCGAGGTCACGCCGCCGCTCAGGCTCGGCCTCGACGTCGAACCCCTCGAACTTCACTCCCCATGACGAAAGCAACTCTTTCGTCTTGGCGCAGGAGCTTCAGCCCTGCCGGTAGTAAACTCGCGCCGTTTTTTCAGCCATTTGGCCGCTGCTCTCGCTCATCCTGCTCTCCTTCACCGGATACCGGTTGCCCTTCTGGATCAGCAGACTGGCGTAAGTATGCCTCAGAGTATGGGGCTTGCGATAGCGGATCACGTGGGCGAGTTGTTTGCTCATGTCGACGCGGCGGGTGCGGATGTGGGCTCGCTTCTCTCGAGCGGGGCGGATGATCGACTTACTCCCACCCCTGGAATGCTCTAGTATGGTAAAGCTCGAAAACCGGTAGCCGGCCCGCATCGAACCGGATATGGGGAACGTCTTGAAGATCGAAAAAATCGAAGATCTCCATTGCGATGCAGGATGGAGGACATTTTCGTTCCTGAAGGTGACGACCGACGACGGCTTGATCGGCTGGTCGGAATACACCGAGGGCGACGGCAGCCGCGGCCTGACATCCATTATCCATGGCATGGCCGAAGCGTTGATTGGCATGGATCCGCGGCCGGCGCAGGCGATTTCGTCCCTGCTGTACATCCGGCATCAGCAGGCTGCCCATGGCGTCAACCAACGCGCCATGGCGGCGATCGAGAACGCATTGCTCGACATCAAGGGCAAGGCGCTGGGCGTGCCAGTGTACGAATTGTTCGGGGGTCCGGTCCGCACGCGCTTCCCTGTTTACTGGTCGCACTGCGGCACCTATCGAGTGCGCAATCATCGTGATGTCGGCACGCCGCAGGCGCTGACCTACGACGACATCGCCGCCCTGGGCGCGCAGGTGAAGGCGCGGGGCTTCAAGGGACTGAAGACCAACATCCTGGATTTCGACGGCGAAAAGCTGGTGGGCTTTGGGCCCGGCGCCGGTCGCACGCCGGGTTGGCCGGAATTGAATGTCGACCGAAGGACACTCAAGTCCGTCCGCGAGACGCTTGCGGCCTTTCGTACAGGCGCGGGTCCCGACATGGATTTGTATCTGGACGTCAACTACCACTTCAAGACCGAAGGATTGCTCAAGGTCGCGAAGGCCGTCGAGCCCTACGATCTGACGTGGCTGGAATTCGATACGTGGGATCCGCAGGCGCTGGCGCTTATCCGCGGTCTTGCCCCGTGTCCCATCGCGTCATCCGAATCGGTGACGGGGCGACGCGCCTATCGGCCATTCCTGAACGCCTATGCTTCGGACGTCGTGATCATCGACGTACTTTGGAACGGCTTCCTTGAAGCGATGAAAGTTGCCTCCATGGCCGAGAGCTACGAGGTCAACGTCGCGCCGCACAACTACTACGGCCATCTCGCCACGGCGATCAGCGCGCACTTCTGCGCCGTGACACCGAACTTCCGGGTCATGGAAGTCGATGTCGACAGCGTCCGTTGGCGCGACGATCTTTTCCTGAATGTGCCTGTCATCGAGAACGGCGATCTGTTGCTGCCCACCGGTCCGGGCTGGGGCGTCGAGGTCAATGAGGCCGCGGTGCGCGCGCATCCGCCCACCGCCGCTGCCGGTGATCAGCGCCGTCCCCGGGCGAGTCCTAGGAGAAGGCAAAGATGAAAGTCCTCGATGGCAAGGTCGCAATCATCGTCGGCGGCACGAGCGGCATCGGCGCGCGCACGGCCGAACTCTTCGTCGAGGAAGGAGCCACTGTGGTCATCGCCGGCCGCCGGCGCGATGCAGGTGAAGCGCTGGCGCGCAAGCTTGCGTCTGCAGCGAGCTTCGTGCAGACCGATGTCGCCCGCGAGCAGGAGTTGAGGGAACTGATAGAAGGGACGGCCGCGCGGTTCGGCCGGATCGATTGCCTGTTCAACAACGCGGGTTACGGAATTCCCCAGCGGAGCATCGCCGATCTCGACATCGCCGAGTTCGACGCGCAGATGGCGGTGATCGTGCGCGCCGTGATGCTGGCCATGAAATTCGTCGCGCCGATCATGTTGCGACAGCGCTCCGGCTGCATCCTCAACACCGGCAGCATCGCCGCGCATCGCTCCGGCCTGAGCTCCCAGACCTACTCCGCTGCCAAGGCCGCAGTGGTGCATGCAACCCGCTGCGTGGCCGCCGAACTCGGTGAGAGCAATATCCGTGTGAACAGCATCTCCCCGGGCGCGATCGTTACCGGTGTCTTCGCCAAAGGCGTGGGCGTCGACCCCAATATCGCCGACCGTCATCTCGAAACCGTGACCAAGCACTTTGCCAAGGCACAGCCGATTCCGCGGGCCGGCATGCCCGAGGATATTGCGAGGGCGGCGTTGTTCCTGGCTTCCGATGCCGGCAGCTTCGTCAATGGCGTCGATCTGGTGGTGGATGGCGGCGTGATCACCGGCAATCGCTTTTCCGCCGGCGCCCAGGCGCGTCACGAGTTGGTCGCCGCGGTGAAGGCGGAGATCGATGCAGCAGGCTGATTGGCAAGGCGCTAGCTTCATCCCACAATGACCGCTTCGCTGGAGCGCTGGTTCGATCGATATTTCGTGCAAGCCACCGTGCTACCGACATTCCTGGTGATGGTGTGTGTCTTCGGCCTGCCGCTCGTATTTTCCTTCTATCTGAGTTTTACCGGATGGGGCCTGGAGCAACCGCTGTTTGCGGGCCGGTTTGTCGGGCTGGCGAACTACGACGACCTGCTGAGCAACTCGGTCTTCAAGAAGGCGATCTACATCACCCTCGGCTACACGGCTGCCACGGTGGCCGCGCAGATGCTGCTCGGATTGGGGATCGCATTGCTGCTGAATGTAGATCTGCCGGGAATGCGCGTCTTTCGCACCGCGTTGATCGTGCCGATGATGGTCACGCCGATCGTCGGCGCGCTTTGCTGGAAGCTGTTGCTCGACCCAAGCCACGGCGTGTTCAACCAGTGGATCGGGGAGAAGATAGTCTGGCTCGGGCGATCCGATACCGCCATCTATGCAATCTGGCTGGTAGGCGTGTGGCAGAACACGCCCTACGTCACGATCATCTTGCTGGCCGGCCTGCGGTCGCTGCCGTCCGAACCAATCGAAGCCGCGGCTATCGACGGCGCCGGCCGCCTGGCAGCGTTCTGGTTCGTCACGCGTCCCATGCTGCGGCCGTATATCGTGGTGGCGCTGCTGTTGCGCACGATCTTCGAGTTCCGCGCGTTCGACAACATCTACGCGATGACCGGTGGGGGTCCAGCCAACAGCACGATGGTTCTGTCGATGTACACCTACCTGGTGACGTTCGTGCAATTCGACTTTAGCATCGGCGCCGCCGCGGCGTGGCTGATGCTGCTGATGTCACTGATCCTGTGCGTGCTCTTCATCCTCGTGATTCGTAGACGGGAGGCGCTCTGATGGCTGCCGTGACTGGTTCCCCCCGTATGCGAAAGCTGGAGTCGGCACTGATCTATGCGACGCTCACGGGACTTGTCCTGGCATTCCTGTTTCCCGTTATCTGGGTGCTCGGCCTGTCGTTGAAGACGCGGGCCCAGGTGTTCACGGCGCCGCCGCTCTACCTGTGGTGGCCGACTTTCGAAAACTATGCCGCCGTGCTGGCACGATCCGACTTCCTTCGGGCGTTCACGAATACGCTGATCGTCTCGACCAGCGCGGTGCTGCTGTCGCTGGGCGTCGGTGCCCCGGCGGCTTACGCGTTTGCGCGCTTTCCTTTCAAGGGTCGGTCGATCCTGTTCTTTGCTCTATTGGTGATGCGCATGTTGCCGCCGATTGCGGTGCTCGTGCCCATGTATCTGCTGTTCAACAAGATCGGTCTCGCGACCACGCGATTGAGCGTCGTGCTTGCCTACACCACCTTCAGCCTGCCGCTGGTCGTCCGGTCGAGCTGGAAGAGAGCGCCTCGATCGACGGTGCAAGCCGTTTTGGCGCGCTCATGTACGTCATCCTGCCGTTGGCCCGGCCCGGTCTCGTCGCGGCCAGCATCCTGTGCCTGCAACTGGCGTGGAACGATTTCCTGTTCTCTGCCGTGTTAACCAACAACGCCACGCAGACACTGCCGGTGATGATGACAGCGTTCAGCGCAGGGGACTCCGGCATGGACTGGGGTGGACTCACTGCGTCGGGGATGCTGGTGATCTTGCCGGTCATCCTCTTTTCATTCGTGGCACAGCGGCACCTTGTGGCTGGATTGTCGTCGGGAGCGGTCAAGGGCTGAACGCGGGGTGCAGCTCATGCAAACACCAAGGAGACAACGTCATGGCGGGATTCACTAGAAGGCAATTGTTGCTGGGCTCCACTGCCGGCTTGCTGGCGGCCTCCACGCGGAAGGCGTGGGCGCAGACCAAGCCAGACAAACTTGTCCTGGTATGCGAGAACTCGATCCCCTGGAAGCGGACTCTCCTCTATGAAGTCGCACCGGCATTCGAGAAAGCAAACGGGATCAAGGTTGAATTCGCGATGTTTCCGGTGGACGCCTGGCGGGCACGACTGAAGGCTGAGCTGAACGCGCGATCGACAGGCATCGACCTCGCGATGTTGTCAGTTCAGATGGGAGAATGGATGGCGCCTCATCTTCTCGACCATAACGAAGTAGTGGCGAAGATCATGGCCCGCGACCCGGCGTTTGCCTGGAACGACTTTCTCGACGGTAGCAAAACAGCGGGAACGTATAACGGGCAACTCGTCGGTATCCCCTATCGCCTCACTGCGCAAATTGTGAGCTACCAGAAGGCTCTCCTGCAGCAGGCCGGCTTCGCGCAGGCACCGAGAACGTTCGCGGAGTTCCAGAAGGCTGCATTGGCAGTAAACTCACCACCGACCCGCTACGGGTTTGGTCTCATGGGCAAACAGGGTCCGGCCACATTCACGAACGTCGTATCTTGGATGTTTTCCGCCGGCGGACGGTTGCTGGATGTGAAAACCGGTGAGGTATTCCTTGACGATGGCAAAGCTGCGGTCGGGTTGCAGTTCTATGCCGACCTATTCCAGAAGGATAAGGTCGTGCCGCCAGAAGCAATGACTTGGGAATTCGACGACATCATCGCCGGTGCACAGAAGGATCGGTACGCGATGACAGCTACATTCTCTTCGTATGGGACTTTGTTTAACGATCCAAAGATCTCCCAAACTGCTGGCAAATGGGCATTCGCGACCTTGCCTGGACATACGTCGAAGGAACAGAGCCGATCCCTCGTCGACGGCCAATTCATGGCGATATCGAAATATTCCAAGAATCAAGACTGGGCGATGGAATTCGTGCGCATGGCTTGTAGCAAAGATTTGATGCTCCGCTCCATGGAAGGAGGAAATTCGCCTCCGCGCGCATCGGCGTTGCGCAATCCCGAGATGATCGCCAAGTTTGGCTGGCCTAGTGCTGCCGCAGAAGCGATCGAAACAGGTATCCCGATTTCACAGTACGCGATATGGGATGGCTTGGAGATCGCACTTCGCACCGGCGTCTCCGAAACCCTGCTCGGGCAGAAAACCGCCAAGGTTGCGCTGGAAGGCGTGGCGAACGAATGGCGGCGCAATCTTCGCCGCGCCGGCATTCTCAAGTAAGGTTTGCCAACTCAGGACTGGTGAGACCCCTTCGGGGAGGGCCAAGAGGCAAGGGGAAATCAGGGTGGCCGAAATTACGATTGACAACGTGCGCAAGTCCTTCGGGGCGCTGGAAGTCCTCGAATGGTATCACGGCTTCCGCAGTCGCGGATCGAAGGTGAACGGCTCCGGCCGGCCGATGCGGATGCGGCGGAACTGGGGATGCAGCGGGTTCAGGAGGTAGTTCAGCTCTGAGGTGATGATCGCGGATGGCACCGCGAGCATGAGCGTGTGCTTCGCTTCGAGCCATCTCGCTCCGATCTCGGCCAGACTCTCCGGCGGCGGCGCCGTCCGCCAACCAGCCACGAGATCGACAACCCTGATCCGTGTGATGGACGCATCCTTCGGCACGTCCGCCGGAATCGCGACGAAGGAGCGGGGAGCCACGTCTTCGTCCAGATGCACGAGGGTTTCCAGCGCGGCGAGCGGGAGCGACGACGAGGTGTAGACGACGGGAGCTCCGGGACGGTTCCAGCGGCCGCCGCGGAGGCGCGCGCCTTCACCGTCGAAGGCGCGCCGCCGTGCCCGCGCGATGCGCCAGACGCGGATCAGCTGTAGACGCCGTAATCGATGCGGACGAGTATGGTCTCGACCTGCTCCGCGCCGAGGTCCGAGCTGAGGAGGTCGAGCGGGGCGACGCCGCCGAGCGCGCGGTTCGGCTTCTGAAGCCACCGCCCCGCATTGTCGCGGTCCTCCAGCACATCTTCGGCCGAGGCAGCCGCCCGCGCGACACGCACGAGCCGGTCCGACTCGGTGGCCGAGAATCGCCCCTCCTTCTTCCGCCGCGCCAGGGTGCGGGCGGGCAGATCGATCACCCGCGCGAGAGTGGCCACGGGAATACCGTACCGCGTCGCGACGGCTTCCAGCGCGGCGTAGGGCAGTCCTGACCGCGCCCTCTGGATGACGGCGGTGTAGTCGGCCAGCCGCTCCTTCAGGACTTTTCTGCCCCCGAGAGTCTCCGCGATCGTTGTAGCTGTGACCATAGTTTGCCCTCCTGCTATATGGCAGATAGAGTAGCGCCAAATGGCTGGCCCCGTCAATACACGACGACTGGCGAATGCGGGCGCGGCCGGGTTCGCTACGAGGGTTTGCCTGAAAGGAAGGAAGGATCGAGCGGCGCCACCGCGGCGCCGATCGAGGCCGCGCGCGCGGCGCCCAGCTTGTTGAGCCCCGCCAGAGCCGCCACCTTGTAGCACTCGGCCAGCGTCGGGTAATTGAAGACGTGGTCCACGAAGTAGCGGACGGTGCCGCCCAGCGCCATCACCGCCTGGCCGATATGGATCAGCTCGGTGGCGCCCTCGCCGATCACGTGCACGCCGAGCAGCGCCCCGGTCTCGCTGTGGAAGATCAGCTTCAGCCGCCCCGTGGTGTCGCCGATGATCTGGCCGCGGGCGATCTCGCGATAGTGCGCCATGCCGACCTCGTAGGGCACCCCCGCCTTGGTGAGCTCCTCCTCGGTGCGTCCGACGAAGGAGATCTCCGGGATGGTGTAAATCCCGTACGGGAAGAGGGCGGGCACCGTCACCGTCGGTATCCCGAAGGCGTTGGCGGCGGCCACGCGCCCCTGCTCCATCGACACCGAGGCCAGGCTCGGAAAGCCCACGACATCGCCCGCGGCGAATATGTGCGGCACGGCGGTGCGGAAGTCCGGGCCCACCTTCAGCCGGCCACGCTCGTCGGCCTCGAGCCCGGCCGCCGCCAGGTTGAGCGTCGCCGTGTTGCCTTGGCGCCCCACGGCATAGAGGAGGACGTCGGCGTGCAGCGTCTTCCGGCTCTTGAGTTGCGCGGTGACGCCGCCGGCCGGATCGCGCTGGACCCGCTCCACGGTCTCGCCGCTGCGGAAGGTGACGCGGTTCTCGCGCATGTGGTACATGAGCGCCTCGATGATCTCGCCGTCGACGAACTCGAGCAGGCGCGGGCGCGCTTCCACCACCGTGACCATGGCGCCGAGCGTCGAGAAGATGCAGGCGTACTCCATGCCGACCACGCCCGCGCCCACCACGATCATGGTGGCGGGGATCTTCGGCAGGTTGAAGATGCCGTCGGCGTCGATGATGGCCGTGCCGTCGATCGGGACGTCCGGGGAGACGGCGGGCACCGTGCCCGTGGCGATCACGAACCGCTCCGCGCGGACCAGCGCCGGCGGTCCCACTCCCTCGACCTTGATGGTGTGCGGATCCACGAACGAGGCCTGTCCTTCGAGGAGGTCGACGCCATTGCGCGCGAACTGGATGCGGTAGACGTCGTTCTCTTTCTCGATCACGTGGTGACACCGGAACATCAGGTCCTGGATGGTGATGTTCTGCTTGACCCGGTAGGAGTAGCCGTAGAGCCCGCGCTGCTGGAAGCCCGAGAGGTACAGCACGGCCTCGCGCAGCGTCTTCGACGGGATGGTGCCCGTGTTGATGCAGACGCCGCCCACGCACGACAAGCGCTCCACGATGGCGGCGCGGCGGCCGAGCTTGGCGGCCTGGATGGCCGCGTGATGGCCGGCGGGGCCGCTGCCGATGACGACGAGCTCGTACTCCGACTCCGCCATGAGGCCGTCATTCTAGCACCGCGCGGAGGCACGCTTGACAAGGTCTCGCGGAGCCCAGCATAGTCGCGCCAGGAGGAACCCGCGATGATTCCGAAGCTGACAGATGTCTCGTCCTCGCGCATCTCACGCCGGACGGCGCTCGGCCTCTTCGGGAGCGCGGGGGCGGCGCTCATGCTCGGGCCCCTGCTGGACCGAGGCGTTGTGCTGGCGGCCGAGGCGGTCAAAAAAGGCGGGCAGATCGTCGTGGCGCTCTCGCAGGAGCCGACGGTCTTCAATCCCGTTCGGCCGCACATCGAGGTCGATCATGGAGTGCATTTCGGTCTGTTCGACAGCCTGTGGCGCACCGACGAGCGCGCGCAGTTCATCGCGAATCTCGCCGCCGATGTCCCGTCCGTGAAAAACGGCGGGATCCAGAAGGGCGGGCTCGAATACACCATCAAGCTGCGGCGCGGCGTGAAGTGGCACGACGGCCAGGCATTCACGGCCAGGGACGTGAAGTTCACCCACGATCTGATCCTGAACCCGAAGTTCGGGGCGTACTCGAAGATCGGGCACGACGTGGTATCGAGCGTCGAGACGCTCGACGACTACACCGTGCGCATCAGGTTGAAGGAATCGTTCGCTCCGTTCCTCACGTCGTGGGGCGACACCTACATCGTCCCCGCCCACGTCCTCGAGGGCGTGGCCGATCCGAACACCGCCGACTTCAATACCAAGAGCCCGGTGGGCACCGGTCCCTTCAAGTTCGGGAGCCGGGTAGCCGGCGACCACCTCGTGCTGCGGGCGAACGAGAGCTACCACGGGCCGGCGCCGGCCCTCGAGCGCGTCATCTTCAAGTACATCCCGGACCTGACCGTGCTCTACACGCAGTTCAAGACGGGCGCGGTGGACATCACGGGCATCCAGGGCATCTCGGCCGAGTTCTACGGCGAGGCCAAGGGGCTTCCCGGCGTGACGATCCACCTCCACCAGACGCCGTCCGTCGAGTACATCTACTTCAACCACGGCAAGCCGCAGTTCAAGGAGGCGGCGGTGCGGCAGGCGCTGTACGCGGGTCTCGACAAGCGGGCGATCATCGACCAGATCTACTACGGCATCCACAAGCCGGTGGAAGGCTATCTGCCGGCGACGTCGTGGGCGTACAACGCCGACCTGCCCAAGCAGGAGTACAACCCCGAGAAGGCCAAGCAGATCCTCGAAGAGTCCGGCTGGAAGGTGGGAGCCGACGGCATTCGCGCCAAGGGGGGCGTCCGGCTCGCCTTCACCAACTCCACCACCTCGGGCAACAAGCTCCGCGAGCAGACGCAGGCACTCGTCCAGCAGAACTGGCGGACCATCGGCGTCGACATGCAGATCAACAACATGCCGGCCGCGGTCATATGGGGCGAGTACTACGTCAAGTCCAAGTTCGACAGCCTGCTCGTCGGTATCCAGGCGACGATCGGAGACGATCCGGATTGCCTCAACCGCATCCACAGCAAGTACATCCCGGCGGAGACGGGCTCGGGGCGGAACGTGTCCCAATACAAGAACCCCCAGGTGGACAAGCTCCTCGAGGACGGCGTGCGCGAGGTGGACCGCGCCAGGCGCCGGCCTCTGTACCTGAAGCTCCAGGAGGTGCTGCGGGCCGACCTGGCGTACCTGCCGCTCTTCAGCTACACGCGGGTCGAGGGCGTCAAGCAGGGCATCCTGAACTACAAGCTCAACAGCAATACCCTGACCAACAGCTGGAACATGGCCGAGTGGGGGTGGAAGGCCTAGGCGGGCGTGCACCGGTACCTGCTTCGCCGCGTTCTCCAGGCGATCGTCGTGCTCGTGCTCGTGTCGCTCGTCGGCTTCTCGGTGCTGCATCTGGCGCCGGGCGGCCCGGCGGCGATCTACGCGATGACCCCGACGATGAGTGCCGAGGATCTCGATCGGCTCACCCGCGAGCTCGGGCTCGACCGTCCGGTGCCCGAACAGTACGCGCGCTGGGTCGGCGGCGTCCTCACCGGCAACTGGGGCCGGTCGTACCGTGATGGACGGCTGGTGCGCGAGATCATCGTCGACCGCGTCCCGGCCACCATGGTGCTCATGGTGAGCGCGTTCTCCGTGGCGTTGGGGCTCGGGCTCTTCACGGGTATCGTCAGCGCAGTGCGCCAGTACTCGCTCTTCGACCACCTGCTGACCTTCGGCTCCATGGTTGCCCTCTCCATCCCGACCTTCTGGCTCGGGCTCATGGCGATCTACGTCTTCGCGGTGCTCCTGGGCGTCCTGCCGCCGGGGAATATGGGCACCATCGGCGCGGATTTTTCCCTGACCGATCGGCTCCGTCACCTGCTGCTTCCGGCCGCGACGCTCGGCGTGGTCATGGTGGCGACGTGGAGCCGCTACACCCGCGCGTCCATGCTCGAGGTGATCCAGGAGGACTATATCCGGACGGCGCGCGCGAAGGGGGTGGCGGCGGGCGCCGTCATCGTCAAGCACGCGCTCAAGAACGCGCTCATTCCGCTGATCACGCTGGCGGGCCTCCAGCTCCCCCTGGTCTTCAGTGGTGCCCTCGTCACGGAGACCGTGTTCACGTGGCCGGGGATGGGACGCCTCTTCGTGGATTCGATCGGGTATCGTGACTACCCGGTGCTGATGGGCCTGTTGATGCTGACGGCGCTGCTCGTGGTCGTCGGGAACCTGCTCACCGATGTCATCTACGCCGCGGTCGATCCGCGGGTGCGCCTGGCATGAGCGACGCGCCGGTTCTGTCGCGCTTCATCCGCCATCGTCCCGCCGTCGGCAGCGTGCTCGTCATCGCCCTCCTCGGGTTCGGCGCCGTCTTCGCCGGGGGCTTGCGTCTGCCCGATCCGATCCGGATCGAGATGGCGGACAAGTTCGCGCCGCCGCTCACCAAAGGGCATGTGCTCGGCGCCGACGAGCTGGGCCGCGACGTCCTGAGCCGGCTCCTGCACGCCGGGCGCGTCTCGCTCACCGTCGGGGTGGCGGCCATGCTCGTCACCGTGACGTTCGGGGCGCTCCTCGGCACGCTCGCCGGGTACTGGCGGGGCGTGGTCGACACGGTGCTGCTCCGTGTGACCGACGCGATGCTGTCCTTTCCGCCGATCTTTCTGCTCCTGGCGCTGGCGGCGTTCGTGCGGCCGTCGCTCGCCTCCATGACGCTCATTATCGGCGCCACCTCCTGGATGGACGTGACGCGCATGGTGCGAGGGCAGATGCTCGCCCTCCGCGAGCGGGAGTTCGTCCAGGGGGCGCGCGGGCTCGGTGCCTCGGGCGGGCGGATCATGCTCCGCCACCTTCTGCCGAACACGGTCGGCATCATCGCGGTCGCCGCCACCCTGAGCGTGGCCCGGGCTATCCTCCTCGAGTCCTATATCAGCTTCCTCGGCTATGGCATCCAGCCTCCGCTGGCGAGCTGGGGTAACATGCTCAACAACGCGCAGAGCTATTTCACCTCGGCGCCGTGGGTGGCCATCTTTCCCGGGATCACGATCACCTTGGCCGTGACGAGCTTCAATTTTCTTGGGGACGGCTTGCGAGATGCGTTCGATCCACGGCACGTGATGTCACCGCGGTAGGCTCCCCGACCTGAGCCGATGATGAGGAGAAAGCGATGAGCCAGACGGCGGACGTGGTGGTGATCGGCGGGGGCGTGAACGGCGCCAGCATCGCGTACGCGCTGGCGGCCCGGGGCGTGAAAGCCGTGCTCGTGGAGAAGGGCGCCCTCGCCAGCGGCGCCTCGGGGCGCTCGAGCGCCCTCGTCCGGATGCACTACACCAACGAATGGGACGCGCGGCTGGCCTGGGCGAGCTTCCCCGTGTTCAGGAACTGGACGGAGCTCATGGGCGGGCCCGGCGTCTTCACTCACACGGGCTTCGTGAACGTCGTCGCGCCACAATTCGCGGACCACCTCCGGCGAAACGTCGAGATGCTCAAGGGGATCGGGGTCAACACCACGGCGATCACCGGAGCGGAGCTCCGGGATCTCCAGCCCTTCGCCAACGTCGACGACATCGGGGCGGCGGCGTACGAGCCGGACAGCGGCTACGCCAATCCCGCGGAGACGGTGGAAGGCTTCCGCCGACGCGCCACGGAGCTGGGCGCGCGCGTCCTCCAGTGGACGGCGGTGACGCGCGTCATCCGACAGGAGAGCCGCGTGACGGGCGTGGAGACGTCGGCGGGGCGCATCGACGCGGGCAGCGTCATCGTGGCGGCGGGTGCGTGGTCGCGGCGGCTGTGCGCGGAGATCGGCCTCGAGCTGCACGCGCGGCCGAAGGCCATCGACACCGTCGCGGTGGCGCGCCCGCCCGAGCTTGCCAAGGGGCACATGGTCTTCATCGACAATGTCCAGGGCAACTACTTCCGGCCCGAGAGCGGCGGGCTCACGCTCGTCGGGGTGCCGTGCCAGGAGTGGGACATCGATCCGGACACGCTGCAGACCGGCCTGCCGCCCGAGGCCGCCGGTGTCGGCGCCCAGCTCCTCACTCATCGCATACCCGCCATGGAGCGCGCGACCCTGTCCCGCGGCTACCGGGCTTTCGATGGCTATAGCGCCGATCGTCACGCGATCCTGGGACGGGTAGACGGCATCGACGGGTTGTACCTCGCCACCGCCTTCAGCGGGTCCGGGTTCAAGATCGCTCCCGCCGTCGGCGCCTGCATGGCGGAGCTCGTGATTGAGGGGCGCGCCAAGACGGTCGACATCGAGCCCTTCAGCATCCGGCGCTTCGCCGAGGGCCGCACGGTCGAAGGGCCCTATCCCTACGCGGTGCGGCCCGACTACATCGATCCCAAGTCGGCCCGGGTCGCATGACCATGCCTGCGCTGCAACGTTCCCTCGCCTCTCTGGCTGGCCTCCTCGCGCTCACCGCCGCCGCGGTCCTGGCGCCAGCCGCGCGAGGTGCCGAGCCGGCGCCGCCCATTCTTTTCGTGCACGGCAATGGCGACAGCGCGGCGCTGTGGACCACCATCGTGTGGCGCTTCGAGTCGAACGGCTACGATCCGGCGCGGCTCTTCGCCATGGACTTCACGCACCCGAGCGCGCGCACCGACGACACGAAGCCGCAGGACAACCGGAGCAGCACCGATGACGCGCTCCGCGAGCTGGGGGCCAAGGTAGCCGAGATCCAGGCGCGGACGGGGCACAAGCAGGTCGTGCTCGTCGGCAGCTCGCGCGGCGGCAACGCCATCCGGAATTACGTCAAGTTCGGGGGCGGCGCGCCCAATGTCTCCCACGCCATCCTGGGCGGCACGCCGAACCACGGCACCCAGGCCACCAACCCGAACCTCCACAACGAGTTTCACGGCGCGGGGCCGTTCCTCACGCGGCTCAACACGCCGGACGAGATCGTCCCCGGTGTGCGCTGGATGACGATCCGCAGCGACAGCAACGACAAGTATGCCCAGCCGGAGGGCCGGTTCGTCGGCATGCCGGGCCAGCCGACGGGCGTGACGTTCGCCGGGCCGGAGCTGCGCGGCGCCACGAATGTCGTCCTGCCCGGCCTCGACCACCGGGAAGTCGCCTTCCACCGTCTCGCTTTCACGGCGATGTACGCGTTCATCACCGGCGCCGAGCCGAAAAGATTCTATCCTGCGCCGCAGGCGTCGCCGGTGCTCGACGGCCTCGTGAGCGGCTACGCCGCCGGCACGCCCACGAACCTGCCGCTGGAGGGTGCGATGGTGGAGGTCTACGCCGTGGATCCCGCTTCAGGCGGGCGGCGCGCCGGCGAAGCGGCGCACAGGAAGACGATCGGCGCCGACGGCCGGTGGGGCCCGTTCCGCGCCAACCCCGACGCCTACTACGAGTTCGTCGTGACCGCCGACGGCTATCCGACCACGCACGTCTACCGGACCCCGTTCCCGCGCTCGAGCGCCTACGTCCACCTGCGCGTGCGTCCGCTCGAGGACAAGGACCGCGGCGCCGGCGCGATCGTGACCATGACGCGCCCGCGCGGCTACTTCGGCCACGGCCGAGACCTCTTCTTGCTCGACGGCAAGGTTCCGTCGGGCGTCGGCGAGGGCGTGCCGGGTGCATCGGAGGCCACGCAGCGCTTCGAGCCCGGCCCTTCGCGCCCGGTCCGGGTCGTGCTGAACGCCGAGTCGATGACGGTGCGGACCTATCCGCTCGAGCAGGGTCACGTCACCATCGCGGAGTTCCACTACTAGAACTTCTCGTCCGCTCCGCCGCCGCCGAACCGACCTCCGGCCCCGATGCCCTTGTCCGCGGCGGCCGGCCCGGGCGCCGCCGTGAAGGCCGCAACGACCGGGACGATCTGGAGCGCGTGCTGCCGCCGCTCGTCGGCGAAGAGAGGA
>WNFO01000601.1_pt1 | contig 27158 bp, 26 predicted proteins | sample 5400251 | NCBI WGS metagenome assembly WNFO01 (sample SAMN13153354, study PRJNA577476) | soil metagenome | isolation source: 100 cm saprolite under Madrone tree | place: USA:California | collected 2016-06-14
GGCGAGCGCCGCCCGCGCCGGTGCTGTGCGCAGCGAGCGCAGCGCCACCTCGGCCGCGGCCAGCTGGGCGACCGCCAGCAGCGACGGTGGCAGGCCGCGCGCGTCGAGGCGGGCCAGGGCGGATGCGGCCTCGTCGAGGCGGCCGAGCAGGAGCAGCCGGCGTACCGCGATCAGACGTGCCTGCAGCGCGTTGGCGCGATCGGCGCGCGCCTCGAGCGTGGCCGACGCGGCCGCCAGCGTGCGTGGCGAGCCGCGGAGGTCGCGCATGGCCAGGGCCACCTCGGCCTCTGCGACGACACAGCGGGCTCGCGCCAGCTCCTCGTGGGCGCCGAAGCCGCGGGCGGCGCGCCGCAGGAGCTCGCGGGCGCGCGGGTGCTCGCCGAGCTGGGCCATGGCGATGCCGCGGAGGGCGAGCGCCGGCGGGTCGTCGCGCAGGGCGACGCGCTTAAGGGCGCCGAGCGCGTCGCCGGCGACGAGGGCGCGCGCGGCGGCGGCGATCAGGGAGTCCATCGCGACAGGCTACCGCGCGGCGCCTGGCCGAGCCGGCACTGCGGCGTATCGAACTTGGGGTTGCCGGCGGCTGATCAGGGCCGGGCACCCAGCGCCTGGTACAGCGCCGCCGTATCGGCCAGGCGCTGGGCCTGCACCTTGGCCCGGTCCAGCGTCGTTTGCAGCTGCTGGCGCTGGGTATCCAGAAGCGCGAGCTGGCTCAGGCCTCCTGCGGCATAGCGCAGGCTCGCGATTTCTGCGCTCGCGCGGGCGTCGCGCTGGGCCTCGTCGCGCGACTCCAATTCGATCGCGTCCTGCTGCAGGGCGCGCAAGGCGTCGGCCACCTGCTGAAGCCCCTGCAGCACCGTCTGCCGGTAGGCGGCCAGCGCGGCTTCGTAGGCGGCTTCGGCCGAGCGCTTGCGCGCCTGCAATTGTCCACCGTGAAAAAGCGGTTGCGTCAAGCCCGCGCCCACGCTCCACACGTTCAGCAGGTCGGTGACATGGATGCCTTCGGCTCCGGTGCTGGCCGCCAGCGTGAGCTGCGGGTACAGATCGGCGACCGCCACGCCCACGTTCGCGCTGGCCTGGTGCAGCAGCGCTTCGGAGGCGCGGATGTCCGGGCGCTGCCGAGCCAGACTCGAGGGCAGCGTCAACGGCAGTTCGGCCGGCAGTACAAGCGCGTCGAGGTCGAGCGCGCCGGTATCGCGTTCACCGCCGGAGGCGAGTTGACCGGGCGCGCGCCCAAGGTAGACCGCGAGTTGGTGGTCGGCCTGCGCCAGTTGCGTCCGAAGCGGCGCCAGGCTCGCTCGCGTCTGCTCGACCTGCGAGCGCTGGCTCAGCAAGTCCATCCGGGACACCCCGCCGGCGCGGTAGCGCTCGTCCGTGATGTCGAGCTGCCGGCTCTGCTCGGTCAGAAGCTCCTGCGTCAGAGCGATCTGCTTGGCGAGCGATGCGCGCCGCACCGTGGCGGTCACGACGTTACCCGCAAGCGACAGGCGCGCCGCGTCCAGCTCGAACTGCTGGTAGTCGACCTGCGCCGCCAGCGCCTCCAGCGCGCGCCGGTTGGCGCCGAACAGGTCCAGCGTGTAGGACACGCTGACCTTGGCGCTGTACAACGTGAACGGCGGGAAGCTGCGACCACCGGCCAGGCTGCCGATGCCGAAGGCTGCCGGGTCGGATTTTTCACGGGTCGCGTTCAGGCTCGCATCGACCTGCGGCCACTCGGTCGCGCCGGCTTGGGCCAGGTAGTCCTGCTGCGCCTGAACCAGCTTCATCCGCGCTTGCGCGAGCGTCGGGCTGTCGTCGAGCGCCTGCTGGACCAGCTTGTCCAGCGCGGGCGAGCCGAACATCCGCCACCAGGCGCCCCCGATCGCGTCGGCCTCCACGAAATGCTGCGCGTTACCCCCGGGGCCCGACGCAGCCCCGGTCTCGGCGGGTTGCGGCGCGGCCGTGTAGGTCGCGACCGCGGGCGGCTCGGGCGGGCGGAAGTCCGGGCCCAGCGCACAGCCGCACAGCGCCGAGCTCGCACCGAGCGCAATCGCGGCGCGCGCGCCCCGGGAAAACTCGAGCCTTGCGCTTCGCATGGGCCAGCCTCCTCAGTCGAGCGTACGCCGATAGAAGCGCACGGCGATCGCCATCACCACGAACATGAAAATCAGCATCGGCCACACGTGCGGCCACAGGTCCGCCCAGCCGGCGCCCTTCAGCAGGATCCCGCGCACCAGGCGGTTGAAATAGGTCAGCGGCAGCGCGTTGCCGATGGCCTGCGCCCACCGTGGCATGCCGGCGAACGGGAACATGAAGCCCGACAGCAGGATGTTCGGCAGGAAGTAGAAAAAGGTCAGCTGCACGCCCTGCAGCTGGTTCTGCGCGAGCGAAGACAGCATGATCCCGACCGAAAGGTTGGCCGCGACGAACAGCAGCGCCGACAGGTACAGCGTCGCCACGTTGCCCACGAACGGCACGCCAAACACGAAGCGGGCCGCCAGCAGGATGATGCTCACCTGCAACAGGCCGATCGCCACGTACGGAACGATCTTGCCGGTGGTCACCTCGATCGGCAGCACCGGAGTGGCCAGCAGGTTCTCCATCGTGCCGCGTTCGCGCTCGCGGGTGATCGCAAGCCCGGTCATCATCACCATCGTCATCGTCAGGATCACCCCCATCAGCCCCGGCACGACGTTGTATTGCGTGATGCCTTCCGGGTTGTAGAGGCGATGGATCCGGACATCGAACGCGGCGGGGCCGGCCGCGAGACTGGACAGCGGGCCGGTCAGGTCCTTCTGCAGCACGGACTGCACGATCGACGGCAGCGCGCCAAGCGAGGTTCCGACGGCGGTCGAGTCGGTCGCGTCGGCCTCGACCAGCAGCGAAGGATGCGCGCCCTTGACCAGCTCACGCGTGAAACCGGGCGGAATATCCACCACGAACAGCACTCTGCCCTGAACCAGCGCGCGCCGGCCCGATTCCTCATCGGGCAGCGTGGCCACGATGTCGAAGTAGTCGGAGTTGCGCAATGCGGCGATGAAGCTGCGGGTGAATTCGCTTTGGTCCGCAGCGATCACCGCGGTCGGCAGGTGCTTCGGGTCGGTGTTGATCGCGAAGCCGAACAGCGTCATCTGGATGATCGGAATCCCGATGATCATCGCGAACGTGATGCGGTCGCGCCGCAGCTGCAGGAATTCCTTCAGGACAACGCCCCACCAGCGCGCGATCGAGAACCGTTCGTTCATCGCGAGATGGGCGCGCGGGACGGCGCGGCCTCATTGGCGGAAGCGCGGTTCATCAGGTAAATGAACGCATGCTCGAGCTTGGTGTCGATCCGCTCGACGCGCAAAGCCGGCTCGGCCTGCGCCAGCCGCGCGAGCGTGGCGCTCAGCACCGCCTGGTCCGGTCCGCTGACGTGCAGCGCCGTTCCGAACGCGACCGTCTGCGCGAGGCCCGGCGCGCCGCGCAGCCGCTCGCCCAGCTCGACCAGATTGCCCCCGTACACGGCCCAGGTCGACAGGCCGACCGATTCGACGATCTCGCGCGCGGTGCCCTGAGCGAGCAGCTCGCCCCACGCGATGTAGGCCAGCTTGTGACAGCGCTCGGCCTCGTCCATGTAATGCGTGCTGACGAGCACCGCAATGCCGCGCGCGGCGAGCCGGTGCAGCTCCTCCCAGAAATCGCGCCGCGCGCTCGGATCGACGCCGGCGGTCGGCTCGTCCAGCAGCAGCAGCTGCGGCTCGTGCAGCAGGCAGGCCGCCAGCGCCAGACGCTGCTTCCAGCCGCCCGACAGCGTGCCGGCGAGCTGGTTCGCACGTGCGGCCAGGCCCAGGTCCTCCAGTGCGCGATCGACAGCCTCGGCGCGGTTGCGCATCTGATAGAGGCGCCCGACGAAATCGAGGTTCTCCCGGATCGTCAGGTCCTCCCAGTACGAAAATCTCTGCGTCATGTAGCCGACCTGCCGCTTGATCCGGGCGCTTTCCTTCACGATGTCGGCGCCCAGGCACGTGCCAGTGCCCGAATCGGGCGTCAGCAGCCCGCACAGCATCCGGATGCAGGTCGTCTTGCCGCTCCCGTTGGGGCCGAGAAAGCCGAAGATCTCGCCGCGCTGCACGCGCAGCGAGACGTCCTTCACGACGTGGTGGTCCCCGAAGTGCTTGTTCAAACGGTCGACGTCGATCGCCGGCCCGGCTGTCGCGGCCACGTCGCGCGCGTTCATCGCAGCGCAACCTCCACCGGCTGGCCCGGATGCAGCCTGGGCGCGTCGGCCGCCTGCGGGCGCGCCTCGACCAGGAACACCAGCTTGGCGCGGGTCTCGTTGCTGTAGATCACCGGCGGCGTGTACTCGGCCTGGTCCGACACGAAACTGAGTACGGCCGGCACGTCGGCGCCGCAGCCGTCGCAATGGATGCGCACCGGGTGGCCGGGCGCGAGCGCGCCAACGACGGTCTCGGGCACGAAGAAGCGCACCTTGACGTTTTCCGGCGGCAGCATCCGCACGACCGGACTGCCGGCCGGCACCCATTCGCCGCTGCGGTACATCGTGTCGAACACCAGGCCCGCGTGCGGCGCCCGCACGCTCTTCTGGTCGAGCCTCCATTGCGCCTGGGCCAGCGCGGCCTCCGCGGCGCGGACCTGTGCCGCCTGCGCCCGGATCTGCGCCTCCCGTCCCGGCAGGCGCGCGACCTCCAGCTGGCCTTCCAGCTCACGCACGTGCGCGGCGGCCGACAGTGCGGCGGCACGCGAGTCGTCGAGCTGGCTCTTCGGAATTCCGCCCGCCTGGTACTGCTCCTCATCGCGTCTCAATTGCGTCTCGGCACGGGTGGCGTCGGCCCGCGCCTGCGCAAGTTGCGCTTCGATCACATTGATTTCGGCACGCCGCTTGCCGGTCAGCAGATCGGCCTGTTGTGCGCGCGCGGCCTGCAGCTGCTGGCGCGCCTGAGCCACCGCGTCGGCTTCGTTCTGCGACTCGAGCGCGAACACCGGCACATCGGCTGCCACCGTCTGCCCGCGTGCGACCGCAAGCTGCGTCAACTGCCCCGACTGCGACGAGGCGAGATAGACGAACTCGCCTTCGACGTATCCCTGGTATGTGTCGCGCGGATCCCGCGAGCAGCCGCCGCTGGCGAGTGCAGCGGTGCAGGCGCAGGCCAGCGCCCGAACCCGCGGGGTGATCAGCAGGCGCGAACGCCATTTCAACCTCATGCGGCGCTCCTGGATCTTCCGCGTTGGCGACCGGCGGCAGCTGCCTTGCCATCGGCGATTCCGTGCATCAGCAGCGCGATCACGTGCCGTTCCAGCGTGGCGCGATCGAGCGTCAGCGACGGATTGACCCTGCGCCAGATCTTCGCGGTCGCCTGCGGCAGCATCACGAGGGCCAGTATCGAATTGAACAGCAGAAGCGGCTCGATCGCCCCGTTGACTTCGCCGCGCTGCTGTCCGCGCGCGATGTTCTGTCCGAAGGGAGCGAGCTTCTTCACCACCGGAATGTGACGCAAAGCCCGCTCGCGCAGCAGGCCCCCTTCGTTGACGATCTCGCGCAGCCACAACGAAGGCAGCCACGGCGCCTGCTCCGTGACGTCGAACATCCGGTGCACGATCCCCTGCACCACCTCGAGCGGCTCGCCGTGCTCCACGTCGGCCGCCTCCCAGACGGCGCGGAAGCGCGGCGCTATGTGCTCCTCGACGACGGCGTCCAACAGGCGCTCGCGGGTGTCGAACCAGTAGTGGACCATCGCGGAAGTGACCTGGCCGGCGGCCGCGATCTGCGCGACGGTCGTATTGGCGATGCCGCGCTCGGCGAACAGCGCGATCGCCGCGTCGAGCAAATGTCCGCGGGCGTCGGAATCGGGCTGGCGGGCGCGCCGCCCGGCGGTGGAACGGCGTTTGTTCGGCACGCTCGAATGCTAATTAACTACTTAGTTAGCGTCAAGCTCCAGTGTCACTCGAGGCGGGCCGCGGCCCGTCTAGCGTGTCATCGGCGTCGTACGAAGCGGGGCACCGGGGCGGGTCGCTCCGAGCGCAACGACCGGGGCCCGCACATCGATCGCCTGGCGCTTGCCGCCGGGATCGACAAAGGTCAGAGTCAGCTGGACCGTGTCGCCCTCTTTCAGCGCGTGCGTCAGGCCTTCCAGCATCAGGTGGTCGTGACCTTCGCGCAGCTCGACGGCGCCACCGGCCGGGATTGCCAGCGATTCGATCGTGCGCATCCTCATCAGGGTTCCGCTGATCGACATTTCATGCACGCTGCAGCGCGCGGCCACAGGCGACGTCACCGAGACCAGCCGGACGGCGCTGCCGCTGCGCAGCGTGAGGTAAGCCGCGGTCGAGGGCTGCCCCTCGACCGTACCGCGCACCCAGGGATCGAGCACGGTCACCTGGGCCGTCGCGGCATGGGCGCAGCAGCCGACCAAGGCCGCAAGCACGATGGCGCGCCCCAACGAAGGCGTCTGGTTCATCCAGGGAGCTCGATCGAGCGTTTCGAAGCGCTTACGGCCGCCCCGGCGGCAAAAATGCACGCGGTCGCATGCTTTCGACACTGGCCTGCGCCTGGGCGGCGGCCGCGGCCGGCAGCGGACTCCGCGCGGCTGCCATGTACACGTGAGCCGACGACGACGTCAGCGGGCTCGGGGACTGCGTCGCGTAGACCTGGCCGCTGCCGCCGGTGGTGGCCGCATACAGCGGCAGCGCGTTGGTGCCGACCAGGGCCAGGCCCTGGTTGTCGCCGAGAAACAGCGCGGTGCCGAACCCGCTAGCAGCCTGCGGCGCCTTGTTCAGGTCGAACGGGCTTTGCAGCCGCAGCTCGTGCCAGGTCGTGCCGTCCGGCGACTCGGACAACCAGGCGCTGGTGCTCAGCACCGAGGAGCCTGTCATGTAGTCGCGCAGGTCGTAATAGGTGATCGCCAGCACGCTGTTGGGAAGGTAACGGACCGTCGGGCTGAATGCCGCCACCGTCTTGACGCCGTTGACCTGTTTCGGCGTGCTCCATGTGGCGCCGCCGTCCTTGGAGACCGACAGCGCAATGCCGTCGAAGGTGGCGCTGCCAGACGACTGCTGCCAGACCGCGGCGATCGCCCCGCCGTTCGGGTCGACGGCGATCTGCGCCATGTTCTTGCTGTCCCGGATCGTCATTCCGCCGGTGATCGGATTGGCGGTGCCGACCGATGAGATACTCGCCACCGTGACCGGTGGCGTCGACCAGGTGCCACCCTGATCCGTCGAGCGGACCACTTGCAGCGTGGCCGTCGAAGTCGAAAAGTTCAGCAACGTGAAGAAATCCAGCACGACCCCGCTCGGCAAAATGACGATCACGTTGTTCAAGGTTTCGAGACCACTTCCGCTAACGACGCCGGGGTCGTACAGAATCCGTGGCGTGCTCCAGCTGGCGCTTGCGGTAGTCCACACCGAAAGGTAGGCCGGATCGCTCAAACCACCCGCGTCGGTGAGCCGGGCCCACACCAGGTAGACGTTGCCATTGCTCGGATCGGCGGTGATCGAGTCACGGTCGTTGAAGTAAAACGGGCTTGCGCCGGGGTTCGTGTCGGTCTTCACGGCGACCGGCGTGCCCCAGGTTGCGCCGCTGTCGTTCGAGCGCGAAACCAGCACCGCGCTCAGCCCGCCAAAGGCCTCAAATCCGGTGGCCGAGAAGGCCAGCGCGCTGGCATACATGATCCCGCTGCCGGCATAGGTCACCCAGGGATCGGAGGCGCGGTCATAGCCGGCGCCCGGCCCGGCTCCGCCCGCGCACTTGGAAAAGGCAAGTGCCTGTGGGGTGCTCCAGGTCGCACCATTGTCGCTCGAGCGTGCGGTCAGAATCCCACGCGCACCCAGACCCGTCCATCGGTCCTGCTGCCACACAGCGACCAGCGCCCCACCGGGAATCGCCGCGATCTGCGGCTGAATTCCCGTGCCGAGGGTGGCCGACTCGCCGGGCGGGGGCGGGCTATCGCAGGTGGCAGAGAACGGACTCGCGCCGGACACCTGCGCCGACACTGGCGAGGGATTGGGTGCCGGTGCCGGGGCAGGGCTGTTGTATCCGCCTCCACAACCCGCCAGCACCCCGCCAAGGATTGCCGGCACGACCAATGCCGACACTCGAAGCGAGGTCGGGCTCATCGTGAACAAGCGAGCAAGGTTCATCAGAACCGTGAAAAGGAGGGGTCGCCGAGGCCGACCCAATGCGCGATTCTGGCACCACTTCACCGCTGGCCGCGGCCCCGATTGGCGGCATGCCGCCCGTCGTCCGAACGGATTCGGGTGAACTACGGAGCGCCGCCCTCGCCCTGCGCCTCGGCATCGACCTGCGGAGGCAATGGACAATCGAGCGCCGCGCACAGCGTGCGCAGACAGCTGGCCGCCCTCCAGTTGGTCGACCCGTCGACGAACGCAACCGCGACGCAGGCCTTGATGAACTGAGGCTTGACCAGCGGGGCCAGCAGGTTCAGGCGATGGAATGCGGCAGAGACCTTGTCCAGCCCGAGCGCCTCGCGCCCGACGGGTTCGGCCTCGATGCCTTCCAGAAGTGATGCGCCGGCCTGGTACGCGCGCGCGGGCGCCTCCGGCATCCGCACCGCGGCGAGCAGCGAAAGAACCAGCCGGACCTCGGCCGCCAGATCCCGCAGTGGTACGTATCGACCCGCGCGCGCCGGCTGCGTTGCGGCACCGAGGCGCGCTTCCAGCACCGTGTACAGAAGAAATTCGGGCAAGGTGACGCGAGCGTCCGCCGCGATCAGCCTGCGGGCCAGCGTCAGCAGGCGGTCGCGCGCGGCCGCCGGCAGCCTGCGCAGCGCGGGCATCGCCAGATCGACCAGCGGCAATCGCCAGCCGGGCGGCATTTTCGCAGCCGCATCACGGATCGCCTCGACCTGTTTCGACGCATCCGGGCCGAACGCCTCGGCCACGATTGCCTCCTGGCGCGCCGCGATCGCCTGTTCCTGCTCGATCAGCAGACCCAGCACCAGCACTTGCGCGCCGGTTGTATCGGACAGCGCCGCCCGCAGGCCCAGCGATTCGACCCGCTCCAGCAGCTGCTCGACGAACGGACGCGAGGTCGCCTGCGGCCGCCCGATCGCGGCCGGCATCGCCGCTGCCGCGGCGGCCAGGCCCGTGACCGGGCTGGCCGCGGGTGCGGCGGTCGACCCGGACGAGGCCGCCGCAGCTGCGGCGACCGGCTGAGTCGTGAACGGCAGCGGCGGGAGCTCCGCAGCCTGCGGACCCCCGGCTGGTTCGGCCGAGACCACCAGCTCGGGGGCCGGCAGGAAGTCCATCGGGCGTCCGTAGATGCGCCGGATGCGTTCTTCCAGCGGGGGGTGGGTGGCCAGCCAGCCGTCGGCGAAGTTCAGGCGGACCGGCGCCAGGAACATGTGCGAGAGCGACTCGGCGTGCGGGTCGTCGATCTGCCCGCCGGTGCCGGCGCCCAGCCCGCCGATCTTGCGCAGCGCGCGACCGATACCCTCGTTGTTCCGCGTGAATTGAAGGCTGCTCGCGTCGGCCAGGGACTCGCGCTGGCGCGACACGCCGGCCTTGATCAGCCGGCCGAAGAACACGCCGATATAGCCGATCACGACGATCGCAAGTCCGGCCAGGAACAGCACGTTGCCGCGCTCGCGCGAGTCGCTCGAGTCCCGGACCCGATCCATGTCGGCCAGGAAGCGGCCAAACAGCGCGAGCAACAGCAGACCCTGCAGCAGACCGATCAGCTGGATGTTCAGCGTCATATCGCCGTTCAGGATGTGGCTGAACTCGTGCCCGATCACGCCCTGCAGTTCGTCCCGCGTCAGCCGCGTCAGCGCCCCGTGCGTCACGGTCACCACCGCGTCGCGCGGGTTCAGCCCGGCCGCGAACGCGTTGATCGTGTCCTGCCGCTCCAGCACGTACACGCGCGGCGTCGGAATGCCCGAGGCGAGCGCCATCTCCTCGACCACGTTCAGCAAGCGGCGTTCCAGCTGGTCGCGCGTGGAAGGGTCGACCGGCCGGGCGCCCACCATCCGCGCAACGGCCTCGCCGCCCTCGCGCAGTTCCAGCGTCTGCAGCATCGAGCCGCCGACGATCATCAGCAGCACGACGGCGGTCGTGGTCGAAATGAAATAAGGCGGCAGCGCGTCGATCCCGTAGCGCGCCCACGCGCCGTGCGGTGCGAAAACGTACAGGTACATGATGCCCAGCGCCGCGTTGACCGCGACCACGATCGCGATCACGGCCGCGACGAAGAGCCAGATAAGACGCTGGCTGGTCCGCCGCGCCTCGTGCTGCTGCTCGAAAAAGCTGGTCGCCAAGGATGCCCGCGCGGCGTCAGATCAGAACTGGACCTTGACCGCCTTGCGCTCCTCGTCGCTTTCGGTGGCTTTCAGCAGCTCGGCCGGCTGGAACGAGAACGCCCCGGCGATGAAATTCGATGGAAATTGCTGCACCGCATTGTTGTAGGTCATTACCGAATCATTGAACGCCTGGCGGGCGAACGCGATCCGGTTCTCGGTGCTGGTCAGCTCCTCGGTCAGCTGCATCATCGTTTGATTGGCCTTCAGGTCCGGATAGGCCTCGGCCACCGCGAACAGCCGCCCCAGGGCGCCGGAGAGCCCGCCTTCGGCGGCCGTCAGCTGGCGCATCGCCGCAGCGTTGGACGGATCGCTGGCTGCGGCCGTATTGGCCGTCACCGCCGAGGTGCGTGCCTTGACCAGCGCTTCCAGCGTCTCGCGCTCGTGAGCGATGTACTTTTTGGCGACCTCGACCAGGTTGGGGATCAAGTCGTAACGGCGCTTCAACTGCACGTCGATCTGAGCAAACGCGTTCTTGAATTCGTTGCGCTGAGCAACCAGCCGGTTATAGGCGGCCATCACCCAGAAAACGATCGCCGCGATCAGCGCGAAGAAAACGATCAGCCCCATTTGCCCGTCCCCCACGGTTGGTCCTTGCCTCTCCGCCTGGCGCGTCGCAAGCGCGGCGGGGCGGCGCAGAGACTACCCGCGATCAGCGGTCCGGCGCAATCGCGCGCCGGTGCCGGTCGCCCCGGGGCGGTAAATGCAAGGACGTCTACGGACGGCCTTCGTTCTTGGCGCCGCTGGGCGATGCCTCCTGGCTCTTCTTGATCGCGGCGACCTCCTGGTCGGAGATCAGATCGAACAGCTTGACCACGCGCCGCACCCCGCTGACGCGGCTGGCCGTCTTGGCCGCGGCTTCGCCCTCCGAGGGCGAGACCTTGCCCATCAGGTACACCACACCCTGCTCCACCGTCGTCGTGACCACGCCGGTCGGAACCCCCTCGGCGCCGAGCAGCGCGGTCTTCACCTTGCCGGCCAGCAGCGTGTCGTCGGTGCGATCGCCCAGCGACGCGGGCGCGCCCACCGTCAGCTCATTGACCACCTCGCGCACGTTCTCGCCCTTCGCGGCAGCCTGCTCGGCGAGCGCGCGCATCTCAGCGGTCCTGACCTGGCCGGCCAGCAGCACCTTTCGGTTGTAGCTGGTCACGTTGATGTTCATCGCCGTCTTCGGAATCTTGTCGATCAGCGCCGCGTTCACGCGCGACTCGATGGCCTTGTCCTCCACCTGGATCCCGACCGGGCGCCGGTCGGTCGCGACCACGGTACCGCCGACCGCCGCGGCGCCAACCAGCGGCACCACGCAGCCGTCCAGCATTGCGACCCCGAGCCCTGCTGCGACGACGACCCATCCGACTGTCCGCTTCATCGAGTTTCCTCCTCGGCGCCAAAGGCGGCGCGTAGCCATTCGATCCGATCGGCTTCGGCAATCACGACATCGAACCGGCACGGTGGCCAGCGATCGCCGAAATGGACTTGCAGGTACTGCTGCGCGGCCAGCCGCAGCCGCCGGCGCTTGGTGCGATCGACGCTGGCTGCCGCCAGCCCGCGCCGCGCGCGGCTGCGCACCTCGACGAACACCAGCGTCGGTCCGTCGCGCGCGACGACGTCCAGCTCGCCGACCCGAAAGCCGACCTGTCGCGCCACGATCCGCAGACCATGCTGCCGCAGCATCGAGCAGGCCGCCTGCTCGGCCGCATCACCCTGGCTCTGGCGCGCGCTGCGCGCCGCGCGAATCCGCAACGAGCGTTCTCCGGACCATCGCCGCTGCCCCCAAGACCCGCAAACCGGCCGTTGGTTCCGGGATTGTGAATAATGCGACAGGCGGCGGGATCCGGTTGGGTGCCCGTCCCGCGGAGCGATGTGACATGGATGATCCCGATACTCCCGATCCGTGGGCTCGCCAGCCGTTGTGGACAGCCTCCGGGCTGGACCAGCAGCAGTTGCCGCGCGCATTGTATGTAGTGGCAACTCCGATCGGCAATGCGGCCGATGTTACGCTGCGCGCGCTTTGGGTACTCCGCAATGCCGATTGCATCGCGGCTGAAGATACGCGCGTGACCGCGCCGCTTCTGAAACGCTATGGCATCAGCACGCGCCTGGTCGCGCTGCACCGCCACAACGAGCGCGGCGCAACCGAGAAAATCCTGGCGCGGCTGTCGCAGGGCGAACGGATCGCTTTGGTCAGCGACGCGGGAACGCCGGGGATATCCGACCCCGGCGCCGTACTGGTCAGGGCGGCGCTGTCGGCCGGCCAGCGCGTGATCCCGATACCGGGTGCGAGCGGCCTGACCGCGGCGCTGTCGGCGGCCGGGCTGCACGCGACCTCGGTGTGCCTGCTCGGGTTCCTGCCGTCACGGGTGCAGGCCAGACGTCGGCTGTTGCAGCAGGCGGCCGCGCGCAGCGAGGGCTTCGTGCTGTTCGAGGCGCCGCATCGGATCGCGCGCACTGCGAGCGAACTGGCGGCCGTGCTGCAGCCCGATCGTCGAGTCGTGCTGGCGCGCGAACTGACCAAGCTGTTCGAGGCGGTCGTGCAGACGACGGCTGCCGATCTGCCGCGCGCGGTCGGCGAGCAGCGCGAGCGCGGCGAGTTCGTGGTGATCGTCGACGCCGGAGCGCCGCCCGAACCGGATCCGGCCGCGCTGGACGAGACCAGCCGCCGCTGGTTGCAGGAGCTGTCCGGCGAGATGCCGGCGGCGCGCGCCGCGGCGATCGTCGCGAAGGTGACCGGCCTGCCGCGCGAAGTCGTCTACCGCACGCTGCTGGCGCAACGGGGTTGATTGCCGTTGCGGCCTTGCGGCGCGCATCGCTTGCGGGCCGGCGGCTAGAACGGCGCGTCCGCCACGACCTGCGCGATCGCTCCGGTCAGCTTTTTGGCGTAATCGATCGGCAGGAACTCGTTCGGCCCATGCGCGTTGGACTGCGGTCCGAGCACGCCCGTGATCACGAACTGCGAGCGCGGGAATCGCTCGCCCAGCATCGAGATGAACGGGATGGCGCCGCCCTCGCCCATCCAGACCGGCTGCAGCCCGAACGCGTCCAGTGAGGCCCGCTCCAGCGCCTCCTGCAGCCAGGGCGCGGTCGGCGGCGCGTTCCAACCCGACCCGGCGCTGTCCGGATCGAATCGGACCCGGGCCCCGTAAGGCGGATCGGCTTCCAGCAGCAGCTTCATCCGCTGCGCTGCGCGGTGCGCGTCCACGGTCGGCGGAAGCCGCACGCTCAGCTTGAGCGCGGTTCCCGGCCGCAACACGTTGCCGCCCTCCTGCAGCGGCGGAAGCCCGGCGGCGCCGATCACGGACAGGGTGGACCTCCACGTGCGGTTCAGGATCGCCTCGACCGGATCGGTCGTGACCGGGCGCGCGTGCTCTCCGTCGGGCCCGTCCGGACCGTCCCCCTGTCGGACCCAGGCGAACTGCTGCCAGATGCGATCGCCCAGCACCGCGCCGGCCGTGAGCGCCTGTTCCAGGCGATCGGGCGGCACCGGCGACTGGAACACCGGGTCGCGCAGCCTTCCGGTGCGCGAGTCGTCGATCCGGTCCAACAGCAGCCGCAGGATCCGGAACGAGGACGGAACGATGCCCGAGGCATTGCCGGAGTGCACGCCTTCGCGCAGTATGTCGACGCTCAGGACCCCACCGACCAGGCCGCGCAGCGACGTGGTGACCCACAGCCTCTCGTAGTCCCCGCAACCCGAGTCCAGCCCGATCAGCAGGCCGACCTGCCCAAAGCGAGCGGCCAGGCAATCGAGGTAAGCAGGCAGGTCGAAGCTGCCGCTTTCCTCGCAGGTCTCGATCAGTCCGACACAGCGGGGACGAGGTACACCGCAGGTATCGAGCGCGGCGATCGAGGTCAGCGCGGCGTAGACGGCGTAGCCGTCGTCGGCAGCGCCCCGGCCATACAGGCGCCCGTCCTGGATCACCGGCTGCCAGGGTCCGAGCCCCGCGCGCCAGCCCGTCATCTCCGGCTGCTTGTCCAGGTGCCCGTAAAACAGCACCGTCTGATCGCCGGACTGCCCTGCGCCCGCAACGCCATCGCGGGTGGAGGGCGCATCGAAGAACAGGCACGGAGTGCGACCGTCCAGTGCGACGATCTCGGCCTGCAGTGCGCGCACGGGCTGGGTCCGGACCCAGGCAAGCGCGTCGCGCGCAACGCGTTCCAGATGACCATGAGAAGCCCAGCCGGGGTCGAACGCCGGAGACTTGGCCGGGATCCGGATGTACTCGCTCAGACGCGCGACGATGTCGTGATCCCAGCGGTCATCGACAAACCGGCGTGCGGTGGAGGAAAGCACAGGGTGTCGGGTCGGGCGTTAGGCGCCGGACCGAGCATAGCGCGCCTCAGGCGCACCCGAGGTGATCCGCCAGCGCCACCAGGCTAGGAACCGAAATATCGACCGGCACGCCGGCCCGTGTTTCTCCCTTGCCGCGGCCGTGTTCGTCGGGGCGCGCCACGAACGCGGTCCGCAAGCCCGCCGCGGCGGCGGCCGCCAGATCGGACGAATGCGCGGCGACCATCATCGCCTGCGCGGGCTCGCAGTCGAACGCCGCAGCCGATGAAAGGTAGACGATCGGCTTCGGTTTGTAGTCGCGCGCCAGCTCGGCGCCGACAATCGCGTCCCAGATGAACCCGTTGCGTCGCGCCAGGTCGACCATCAGCGAAATGTTTCCGTTCGAGCACGGCGCCAGTCGAAACACCGTCCGCAGCCTTGCCAGCCCTGGAGCCACATCCGGCCAGGCATCAAGCCGGTGCCAGGCGAGGTTCAGTTCGATCCGGGTGGATTCGTCGATGTGATCGAGCCCGAACCGATGCAGCACCACGTCCAGATTGCGCCGGTGCAGCGCATCGAGCCTGGTAAACGGCAGGCGCCCGCTCCGGACCGGCTCCATCGCCGGCTGATACTGGTCGCGCCATGCATCGGCGAACGCCTCCCAGTCGATCGCCAGGCCCGGGGAGGAAAGCAGGTCCCCCGCTTCGCGCGCGATCGAGCCGCGCCAATCGACCAGCGTGCCGAACACGTCGAAAAGGAGCACTCGAACGTCTGGCATCGCGGCGCCCCGGCTAATGCGCGAACAGCGTGGTCGGACGGGACAGGTAGCGCTCCAGCAGGCGCGACCAACCCAAGGCTGTCGCGCGCTGCGCCGCATCGCCGATCAGCACCCGGCTCAGGCCGGCCTGGCGCTCGATGCGCGGCGAACGCAATTCGGCCGGCAGGCCCGAGGCATCCGGCGAATTCAGCAGCAGGGCCAGGCGATCGCGCAGCGCCTCGGCGTTCATCGCGATCTTGAAGGCCCCCAGCTGAACCGACCAGTGCGTTGCCGCCGCCGCCGGTTGTGGCGGCGGATCGCTGTTGGTGGTGCGCGCAACCGGATCGGGGGCCGGCTGGTTCGGGAGCACCGTGCTGTGCGTCGACCCGGAGCCGGGCGACGGCACCGCAAAAGCGACTGCCGTCGGGGCCTCGACCTGTGGCGCCGCCGGGGCAGCCGTCACCGTGACGGGCGGCGGCGCGGTTTGCGCGATCTGCCCGGGCAGGATGCGCTCGATCTGGACTTCGCCGCTTCCGGCGCCGGCCAGTCCCAGGCGCGCAGCCGCCGCGTAGGACAGGTCGATGATCCGATCGTGCAGGAACGGTCCGCGGTCGTTGATCCGCACGATCACCGAGCGGCCGTCGCGCGTGCTGGTGACGCGCGCGTAGCTGGGGATCGGCAGTGTCGGGTGGGCCGCCGTCATCGCGAACATGTCATAGGGCTCGCCGCTGGCGGTTCGATTGCCCTGGAACTGGCGCCCGTACCACGACGCCATCCCGCGCTGGTGAAACGGCGCATTCGAGGTGTCCGGCACGTAGGTTCGGCCCAGCGCAGCGTAGGGGCGGTTGGCGTAGGGATTCAACGGCTCCTCGCGCGGGACCGCATCGGGCGTTGCCAGCAGGCCCGGTGGAACGTGATCGGGCGGTCCGTCTTCGCGGTAAAAGCGGGTCTCCTTGGGTGCCGAGGCGCAGGCCGCCAGCACCAGCACCGCGACAGCGATCGGCAGCGCGGGCCCCGCGGCCGATCGCGCCAAGGTCACATCTGCACCAGCTTGCGGTGGCTCTGCACGCACATCAGCATTCCGCACGCCATCCCCAGCGTGACCAGGGCCGTGCCGCCATAGCTGATGAACGGCAGCGGCACGCCCACCACGGGCAGGATCCCGCTGACCATCGCCATATTCACGAACGCGAACGTGAACAGGATCATCGCGATCGCGCTGGCCAGCAGCCGGGTGAACGGCGTCGACGCCTGCAGAGCGATTGCCAGCGCGCGGCCCACCAGCACCAGGAACAGCACCAGCAGCACCAGGTTGCCGATCAGCCCGAATTCCTCCGAGTAGACGGCGAAGATGAAATCGCTGGTGCGCTCGGGAATGAATTCCAGGTGCGTCTGGGTTCCCTGCATCCAGCCCTTGCCGAACATCCCGCCCGAGCCGATCGCGATCATCGCCTGCAGCGTGTGAAAGCCCTTGCCGAGCGGGTCGCTCATCGGATCGACCAGCGTCAGGATCCGGTTGCGCTGATAGTCGTGCATCAGCGTCCAGGCCACCGGCAGCAGCGCCAGCGCCCCGCCACCCATCACGCCCAGCCAGGCCCACGGCAACCCGGCGAAGAAGATCACGAAGAAGCCGGCCGCCAACACCAGCAGCGCGGTTCCGAGGTCCGGCTGGCGCGCGATCAGCGCGACCGGCACCAGCACCAGCAGGGCAGCGACCGCGAAATCCATCCTGCCCACCGCGCCCTCGCGGCGGTCGAAGTACCAGGCCAGTACCAGCGGCACGCCCAGCTTCATGATCTCGGCCGGCTGGATCCGCATCGCCCCCAGGTCAAGCCAACGCTGCGCGCCTTTGACCGACACGCCGGCGACCAGCACGGCCGCCAGCAGCAGCAACCCGACCAGGTAAACGGGCAGCGCCAGCCGTTTCAGCATTCTCGGCGGGATCCCCGCCACCGCGAGCATCACGGCAGCGGCCAGAGCGAAATTGCGCAGCTGTTCGCTGAAGCGGCCCGGGTGGTCGTACGCGGCCGAGTACAGCGTCACCAGCCCCAGCCCGCCCAGAACGCCGAGCGCGGCCAGCAGCACCGGATCCAGTACCAGAAGACGACTGTGCAGCCAGATACCCAGGCGCTGCGGCAGCGATGGTGTGTTCATCGCCGGTTCCTCATCGGCGGCTCTTCGCGTCGGCCGGGGACGCCGCCGCGACCGGTTCGACGTGCTCTTCGGTCGGGGGCGGCGCCGCCGGCATCTTCCCGAGCAGGTAGTAGTCGAACACCTGGCGCGCGATCGGCGCAGCCGCCATCGCCCCCCAGCCGGCGTTCTCCACCAGCAGCGCGAGCGCGATCCTCGGCTTGGCGTCGGGGTCGGCCGGCGCGAACGCGATGAACAGCGCATGGTCGCGATGGCGCTCGTCGATCTTGTTCTCGTTGTACTTCTCGTTCTGCGCGATGCCGACCACCTGCGCGGTGCCGGTCTTGCCCGCGGCGTGGTACGGAGCGCCGGCGAACGCCGCCCGTCCGGTTCCGTTGATGTTCACGTCCACCATCGCGTCGCGAATGAATTGCAGGTTGCGGGGACTGAGCCGGATGCGCCCGCTTTCGGACGGAACGGTCAGCCGCAGATCGCCGTTGCGGGGATCCTCGATCGCCCGCACCACATGCGGCTTCATCACGACGCCGCCGTTGGCGAGCGTGGCCGTGGCGTGCGCCAGCTGCAGCAGCGTGAAGCTGTTGTAGCCCTGGCCGATGCCGATCGAAATGGTTTCACCGCCGTACCATTTCTGGTGGAAGCGCCGCTCCTTCCACTCGGACGACGGCAGCACACCGGCCAGCTCCCCTTCCAGGTCGATCCCGGTGAGCTGCCCGAAGCCGAACGGCTGCATGAAATCGTGGATCGCGTCGACGCCCAGATCGTTGGCCAGCACGTAGTAGTACACGTCGCTCGACACCACGATCGACCGGTGCAGATCGACGTTGCCGTAGCCGCCCTTCGGGGCGCGGCCTTCGCGGAACTCGTGGCCCGCGTACCAGAAGTAGCCGGGATCGTAGGTGACGCTGTCGGGCCGGCGCTTGCCCAGCTCGAGGGCCGCCAGCGCCAGGAACGGCTTGTAGGTCGACCCGATCGGGTAGGTGCCGCGCAGCGCCCGGTTCAGCAGCGGCTTGTCCGGCGAATTGTTCAGGCCGTCCCAGCTGAGCGGATCGATCCCGTCGACGAACAGGTTCGGATCGAACGTCGGCTTGGAGACGAAGGCCAGCACGTCCCCGGTGTCGGGCTCGATCGCGATCAGCGCGCCGCGCCGATCGCCGAATGCCTTCTCGACCAGCTGCTGCAGCTTGATGTCGATCGACAGGACCAGGTTTTGGCCGGGTTCCGAGGCCGAGCGCGATAGCGTGCGCACCGGGTGTCCGCCGGCCGTGATCTCGACCTGTTCGAAGCCGGTGGTGCCGTGCAGATACTCCTCGTAGCTGGATTCGACGCCGACCTTGCCGATGTACTCGGTCCCGTTGTAATCGTTCGGGTTGGAGAACTGGTCGATGCGCTGCTCGTCGCTGGTGCTGACCCGGCCGATATAGCCCAGCACGTGCGCCGCGGTTTCGCCCAGCGGGTACTGGCGGAACAGACGCGCGCGCAACTCCACGCCGGGAAAGCGGTACCGCTGGGCCGCAAAGCGGGCCACCTCCTCGTCGGTCAGACGGGTGCGGATCGGCACCGAGTCGAGCCGCTTGTAGTCCTCGATCAGTTTGTAAAAGCGGCGCCGGTCGCGCGGCTCGACCGGAATCACTCTGGACAGCTCGTCGATCGTCGTTTCGACGTTCCTGACCTGGTCCATCGCGATTTCGAGCGTGTAGGCCGAGTAGTTCTTCGCGATGATCGCGCCGTTGCGGTCCTTGATCAGCCCGCGGTTGGCGGTCACAGGAACCAGCGCGATCCGGTTCTGTTCGGCCTGCGCGTAAAAGTCCGCGTGCCGGATCACCTGGAGCCAGGTGAAGCGCAGCAGCAGCAGCAAAAAACCGCCCACCACGACGGTCGAGGCGACCAGCAACCGCGTTCGAAAGTAAAAGACCTCTCGCTCAGGATTGCGCAGTAGTTTCATAGATGGCGCTTACAGCCTGACCGAAACCCTCATGCCCCGCCTGCAGCTTCGCATCGTTCAATACTGGCAACACCAAGCCTTTATCCGTTCAGCTGATCGCGCGCGCCAGCGCGAACGCGGCGGCGGCCGCAAATCCGCCGATGCTGGCCGTCTGCAGCGCCGACTTCAGGGGTACGGCGCCGGTGAACCGGCCCTTGACGTATCCGAACACGGCCAGCGCGACCAGCGTAACCCCGATCGACCACGGCAGTGCCAGCGCCGCCGAGTCGATCGCCATGTAAGGCGCCAACGGGACCAGCCCGCCCAGAATATAGCTGCAACCGATCGTCAGCGCGGAACGACCCGCCCGTTTGGGGTCGGGTTTTTGCAGACCCAGTTCAAAGCGCATCATGAAGTCGCGCCAGGCGAGCGGATTAGCTCGCAAACCTTCGATCACGCCACCATAGTGCCGTTCGGTCAGGCCATACTGCCGAAATACCTCGGCAATCTCCTCGACTTCCGCCTGCGGCTTTTCCAGGATCTCCTGCTCCTCGCGCACCAGCTCCGAGGCGTAGTGCTCAACGTCTCCCTGGGCGGCCAGGTAGCCGCCCAGGCCCATCGCAATGGAGCCGGCCACGATCTCGGCGGCCCCGGCCGTGACCACAACCCCCGATCCGGCCACGGCGCCGCTGATGCCTGCGGCCAACGCGAACGGCACGGTCAGGCCATCGGCCATGCCGATCACGATGTCGCGCAACAGGTCACTGGATTCGAAATGCGTTTCGCGGTGCAGGTAAGTGCTCAAGGCGGTCTCCTCCGAACGCCTCACACGGGCGCGGGTATCTTACGGGTCATTCGCAAGGAGGTTCCATGGACCCACTGGACACCCGTTTTGCAGACTGCCTGCACTATGCAACGCACCGGCGCCGCACGGGCGAACCATTCGAGACGGCCATCTTCAACACGACGATCTACGCGCTGCCAGGCGAACCCCAGGGCGCCTACCAGTATGCCCGCTGGGCCAATCCGACCTGGACCGCGCTGGAGGAGGTGCTGAGCCTGCTGGAGGACGCCGAGACGCTGATCTTTCCGTCGGGAATGGCCGCGGTTGCCTCGGTGCTGTACAGCCAGCTTCGGCCGGGCGACCAGGTACTGCTGCCCTCGGACGGCTACTACACGGTCCGGACCGCGGCCGAGAAATTCCTGGCGCCGTTCGGCGTGCGGCTGCGCACCTGTCCGACTGCGGCCGTGGAGCGAGAACCTCTGGACGGGTTGAAGATCGTGTGGGTCGAGACGCCGTCGAACCCGGGCCTGGACCTGGCGGATCTGCGCGCGGTGGCGCAGCGCGCCCACGCGGCCGGCGCGTTGCTGGTGGTGGACAACACGACGATGACGCCGATCGGCCAGCGCCCACTGGAGCTGGGCGCCGACGTGGTGGTGTCATCCGACACCAAGGGCGTCAACGGCCACTCGGACGCGCTGTTCGGGCACGTGGCGTCGCGCAACGCCGAGGTGATGGCCGGCGTGCGCGACTGGCGCCGCATCTGCGGAGCGATCCCGGGCGCGTTCGAGACCTGGCTGGTGCAGCGCGGCCTGGACACGCTGGAGCTGCGTTTCTCCAGGATGTGCGACAACGCCCAGCAGCTGGCCGAGCGGCTGATACAGCATCCGAAAGTTCGCGCCGTGCGCTACCCGGGCCTCACCTCGCACCCGGCTCACGCGCTGGCGCGCAGCCAGATGCGCCGTTTCGGCGCGCTGATCGGGATCACGCTGGCAGACGCCGGTGCGGCCGAACGGTTCATCGATGGCTGCCGCTACGTGCGCTCGGCCACCAGTTTCGGCGGCGTACATTCCTCGGCCGAGCGGCGCGCACGCTGGGGCGAGGCGGTCGCAGACGGCTACGTGCGCTTCTCGGTCGGTTGCGAGCCGCCCGGGACGCTCTGGCGGGACGTGGAGCGGGCGCTGGAGGCGGTGGGGTCATAGGTCCGTTCGTAACACGAAATTGGATAGCCGCGGCGGAGGCACCGAATGGCAAAGCCGACTGTGCTGGCCGTTTGTCTCGCAATGCTCCTGGCAGCGGCGGGGCTTGCGCGGGCCGAGCCCATCGTTCTGCGGGCGGACCGTGTCTTTACGTCCGAGGATCGGCAGGCTCATGCGGGTTGGGTGGTCGTCGTCGACGCAGACCGGATCCTGCAAGCCGGTCCGGCGGGCGCGACCCGGGTGCCGCCCCAGGCGCGCGTCGTGGACCTGCGGGGAGCGACCCTGCTACCCGGGCTCATCGATGCGCACTCGCATCTGTTCCTGCACCCATATAACGAGGCACTTTGGGACGATCAGGTCCTGAAGGAATCGACCGCCTACCGCATCCTGCGCGCCGCAAATCACGCGCGCGACACGCTGCTGGCGGGCTTCACTTCGCTGCGCGACCTGGGCACCGAGGGCGCAGGCGCGTCGGACGTGGCGCTGAAGGAAGCGATCAACGATGGAATCGTGCCGGGCCCGCGCTTGTGGGTGGTCACTCGCGCCATCGTGGCGGCGGGTGCGTACGGACCGGCCCGGCGCGACTACAACGGCGACCGGCAACTGCCGCAGGGCGCGCAGGAGGCCTCCGGTGTCGAGGATGTGGTGCGGGCCGTGCGCGAGCAGGCAGCGGACGGGGCGGATTGGATCAAGGTCTACGCGGATTACCGCGTCGGGCCGGCCGGCGCCACGCGACCGACATTTTCCGTTGAGGAGTTGAAGGCTCTGGTCGACACGGCGCATGACCTCGGGCGGCCGGTGGCGGCCCACGCGATGTCGGATGAGGGCATGCGCAGGGCGGTCACCGCAGGTGTCGATTCGATCGAACACGGCTACGGTGGAACCGAGGCGACGTTCCGCCTGATGGCGGAAAAGGGGGTGGCTTATCTGCCAACGCTAACCGCCGCGGAAGCGTACGGCGAGTACTTCCACAAGTACCACACGGGCGACCCTCCCACTCCCGAGATGGCCGACGTTGCGCGCGCGTTCCGACTGGCGCTCAAAGCCGGGGTGCAGATCGGCAACGGATCCGACGTGGGCGTGTTCCGGCACGGGGACAACGCGCGCGAATTGGAGTGGATGGTCCGCGTCGGCATGGAACCGGCCGACGCGCTGCATGCGGCAACCGCGGTGAACGCGAAGATACTGCGCCAGGCCGATCAGATCGGACGGATCCGGCCCGGCCTGCTGGCAGACCTGGTGGCGGTGCAGGGCGATCCCACCGTCGACATATCGGCGGTGCGGCGGGTCGTGATGGTGATGAAGGGCGGCGTTGTCGTCGTGAAACCGGTCCAGCCAGCGGTTCCGTGACGATATCCTTACCCGGGAAAGACAATCCCGGGTAAGCGGCCGCTACCGGCCATGGACCGGGACCATCAATCGTCCTCGTCGCGTTCCAGGCGAATCACACTGTCCGAAGGTGCCTCGCAACCGGCGTCATCGAAGGCCAGGTCGCCCGCCGGATTGGGCGCGCCAGTGGGCCGCAGGCCGCGGAAATCGAACAGGGCCGAGTCCATCAGGTGCGAAGGAACCACCCGCGCCAGCGCGTTGAAGATCGTCTGCGCGCGCCCCGGATAGCGGCGCTCCCACTCATTGAGCATCTCGCGCATCTGCCTGCGCTGCAGATGTTCCTGCGATCCGCACAGGTCGCACGGGATGATCGGAAAGCCGCGCAGCTGCGCGTAGTGCGCCAGATCGGCCTCCTTCACGTAGGCGAGCGGGCGGATCACCACGTGGCGGCCGTCGTCCGACACCAGCTTGGGCGACATCGCCTTCAGCCGGCCGCCGTAGAACAGGTTCAAAAAGAAGGTCGCCAGGATGTCGTCCCGGTGATGGCCGAGCGCGATCTTGGTCGCGCCCAACTCGTCGGCGACCCGGTACAGGATTCCGCGCCGAAGGCGCGAGCACAGCGAGCAGGCGGTCGCGCCTTCGGGGATCAGGCGCCGGACGACCGAATAGGTGTCCTGGGTTTCGATGTGGAACGGCACGCCCAGGCGCCCCAGGTAATCGGGCAGCACATCGGCCGGGAACCCCGGCTGCTTCTGGTCCAGGTTCACCGCGATCAGGTCGAAGCGGATCCGCGCGCGGCCCCGGATCGTCATCAGCAGGTCGAGCAGCCCGTGGCTGTCCTTGCCTCCGGACAGGCACACCATCACCCGGTCGCCGTCGGCGATCATCGCGTAGTCGGCGAGCGCCTGGCCCGTGATCCGCAGCAGCCGCTTCTCGAGCTTGTGCCCTTCGCGCGCAAGCCGCAGCGCGCCTTCACGATCCCGGGCTTCGAACGTCGCAGCACTCATCCTGGATCCTTGAATCGGAGCACCTCGATCCCGACGCCCGCCACGTCGTCGTACACGTCGGGCTTTTCGGTGCAGACCCGCACGGCGACGACCCCCGGATGCGCCAGCAGCGCTCCCGCGAGGTCTTCGATCAGTGTTTCCTGCAGGTTCACGTGGCCGCGCGCGAGCCGGCTGCGAATCGTCGCGCGCATGAAATCGTAATCGACCACCTCCTCCACCCGGTCGTGGCGCGGAGTCGATGCGGACAGGGCCACGAACAGATCCACGTTGATGATCAGCCGCTGGGCCCCGGCCCGCTCGCTGTCGTATACGCCGATGTTGGCCTCGAATACGGCGTCGCGAAGGTAGATCCGGCGGCACTGGGCCAGCCGCGGATCGAGCAGCCAGCCGCTCATCGACGCGACCCGCGCAGGAACATCACGTCGCGCTCGCTCGGAACCAGGTGCTGGCCGCCGTCGACCAGCAGCGTGGTCCCGGTCACCGCGCGGGCGCGTGCCAGGTAAACGACCGCCTGCCCGATGTCCTCGGGCGAGCTGCCGTAGCCCAGCGGCGTGAGCCGGGACACCCGGTCGAAATTTTGACGGCTCTGACCGGGCGCCGGCAATGTGATCCCGGGCGCCAGCCCCACCACCCGCAGTTTCGGCGCCAGCGCCCGCGCCAGCAATCCGGTGGCCGAACACAACGCGGCCTTCGACAGCGTGTACGACAGAAAGTCCGGATTCGGATTCCACAGCTTCTGGTCCAGCAGGTTGATCACGACGCCCTGACCGCCTTCGGCGATGCGCGCGTGCAACTGGCGCGCCAGCAGCACCGGCGCGGCCACGTTCACGTGGATGTGGCGTGCCAGCCGCGCCGGCTCGAAATCGCTCGCCTCGTCCGGCTCGAACATCGATGCGCTGTTCACCACGCAGGTGACCTCGCCCAGCTCGCCGGCGCATTGCTCCAGCATCGAGCGCACGCCACTGGCGACCGCCAGGTCGCGCTTGACCGTGCAGGCGCGTCGACCGCTCCTGCGGATGTCGGCGACGGTGGCCAGCGCGGCGGCCCTGGAATGGCCGTAATGCACCGCGACGTCGTACCCGTCGCGCGCCAGCGCAAGGGCGATCTCGCGCCCGATCCGGTGCGCGGCCCCCGTGACGAGAGCCACCGGCGGACCCAGCGCGCTTCGGCTATGGCGTCGCTTCGTGAGCATCGACGCGGGCAGTGTACCGTTACCGGCATGAGCGAAACTGCCCGCCGGCTGGAGCCGGCTGAACGGCAACTGGCGCCGGCTGAAGCCGACGCGACCGCGCAAAGCCAACGGCTGGTAAGCCGCATCGCCGAGGAAATCGACACCGCGGGCGGGTGGATCCCGTTCGACCGTTTCATGCAGCGGGCGCTGTACGAACCGGGGCTGGGTTACTACGCAGCCAAGCCATTCAAGATCGGCCCCCTCGGCGACTTCGTCACGGCACCGGAAATCTCGCCGCTGTTCGCGCGCGCGCTGGCCGCGCAGGTCGCCCAGGCGTTCGAGCATCTGCCGCGGCGGCTGCTCGAATTCGGCGCGGGCAGCGGCGCGCTGGCCGCCGAGTTGACGGCCCAGCTGGAACGCCTCGGCGCTCCACCGGAGAGCTACGGCATCGTCGAAGTGTCGGCCGACCTGAAGGGGGTGCAACGGACCCGGTTGGGCGAGCGGATGAGCGACACGAGGGTCCAATGGCTGGATGCGCCGCCTGAAGCGTTCGAAGGCGTGATCATCGCCAACGAAGTGCTCGACGTGATGCCGGTGAAGGTGTTCGTCAAGCGCGGCGGCTCGACGCTGGAGCGCGGGATCGTCGCGCAGCAGGGGCGGCTGCAGATGACCGAGCGGCCGGCGGGCAGCGGGCTGTGCGAGGCGGTCGCGCACATCGAGGCTGCCGTCGGTCCGCTGCCGGACGGCTACGCATCCGAGGTCGGCCTGGTGGCGCAGGCCTGGACCGCGACGCTGGGCCAGTGGCTGCGCCGCGGGGTGGCGCTGCTGGTCGATTACGGATTTCCGCGCCACGAGTATTACCACCCACAGCGCGCGATGGGCACACTGATGTGTCATTTCCGGCATCGGGCGCATGACGACCCGCTCTGGTTGCCGGGACTGAACGACATCACGGCGCACGTCGACTTCACGGCGATCGCGCAGGCCGCCCGCAGCGCCGCCCTCGAGGTGCTTGGCTACACGTCGCAGGCGCGCTTCCTGCTCGATTGCGGCCTGCTGGAGCTGATGCGCGAGGCGCCGGGCAGCGCCGCGGCTAACACGGCCGCGCTGCGGCTTCTATCGGAAGCCGAGATGGGGGAACTGCTGAAGGTCGTGGCGGTCGGGCGCGGAGTGCCTGGCCCATTGCGCGGCTTTGCGAGCGGCGATCGTACGCACCGCCTCGGGTGATCGGAGCTCAGGACGCTGCGCATGCTTTAGTCGGCTGGGAAGCGGCTGAAAGTGCTTGCGTCGGTGGGAGGGGAATCCGAGGACGCTCGTTCAGGAAAGCCTTACCCTAGCCGTCTTTCGAATATCCCCAAGCCAGGAGAATTCCATGCTCAAGACCGGTCTGGTTCGCCTTGAAACTGGGGCCCACCACGTTCGGGATATTCGATGCATTTGCCGACGAAGCAGGCCGGCAGGCTCATTTGACCGGCCCCATCGCGCAAGCGCTGATGGCGCAGGCTCCCACCTTGTTTTCGAAACCTCCCTCGATCGAGCGGCTCGACGTGCTGGGCGCCAAGATTCCGGCGTGAGCCGCTCCGGGGCGATGCAAGGCGCGTTGCGATGACCGTTTCGATCGTTCAGCTGGGCTCGCCGCGGGCGCCGGACGAAGGTCTTCGGATCGGAACGGTCAGACGGCCTCCGCGTGGGGTGCCCAAGGCGGATTACGCCGCTCGGGACTTCTACGACGTCTGGTTGCCTGCCCTGTCGCCGAGTGCGAATCTGGTCGCGCAAGGCAAGTCGGCGGTCGATTCCGCGTCGTGGCAGGGCTTCCGGCGCAAGTTCAGGACCGAGATGAACCAGCCCGACGCCGCAAGGATTCTCGATCTGCTGGCGGCGCTGTCGCACAGGGCGAATCTTTCGGTGGGTTGCTATTGCGAGGACGAATGCGAGGACGAAGCCCGCTGCCACCGCGGTGTGCTCAGGGAGCTGCTGGTCGAGCGGGGTGCAAGGGTCGCCTAGTTCGCGCGTCTGGCAAGCTCGAGCGTGTTGGTGACTGGAAGCCTTCGTCACTTCCCATTGCGGGCAAGAGGAGGTGTCACCGTGCTCAGCCCCCGCGAGTTCGTCGACCGGCTGAGACTGAGCAAGCGATAGGCCGGCCGCGCACCGCCGACGATCAGCAACAGTTCGGTCATCGCGCGGACTCCTTCGCGTGGCTCAACGAATCGACCCGCACGCCGAGCAGACGGATGCGGCGATCCAGCTCGACCCGCTTCAGGCAGGTGCCTGCCGCCAGCCGGATCG
>WNFO01000557.1_pt1 | contig 27126 bp, 22 predicted proteins | sample 5400251 | NCBI WGS metagenome assembly WNFO01 (sample SAMN13153354, study PRJNA577476) | soil metagenome | isolation source: 100 cm saprolite under Madrone tree | place: USA:California | collected 2016-06-14
ACGGGCTATCGCAAATGAAGGGACTTGGTGCCAACACAATCAAGATCGACAAATTCTTTGTCGATTCGATCACGGAAGGTGGATCAGCCGCAACCATCGTGGAGACGCTCGCGCGGCTCGCACGAGATTTGCATATGACCGTTATCGCCGAAGGGATCGAAACTTTCGAACAGGTTCAGGCGCTGATAGCTTGTGGCGTCGAGGAGGGCCAAGGTTATCTCGTTTCGCCGCCACTGCCGTTCGGGAAGTTCGATGAATTAGTGGAAATCAGCCAATCAAGAGCGTTTGCCGAGGCGACAGTTCGGCAGGCCGCGCAGGTCGCATAATTCGTCACTTCATCATCTGGCCGCGCAACTCGCCTCCGGGATTGGCTTGTGTGTGAATGTTTGCATACCATTTGCCTGCGAGCAGGTCGGACGCCTGGTTCTCTGTAAGCATTGCCGTCCCCTCGATGGGACTTTGCACGGTCTTGAACGGCAACACGATTCCCGCATTCCTGCCCTGCTCACTGGGACCATGAAAGTGAGCGCCGAGAGCCGGCCCGGTCAGATCCGCGTAAGTAACCGTCCAGGTCAGAACTCTTGTCTCGGTATCCAGCTTTGCCTCGGCTTTTCCCGTGGCCGGGCTCGCGTTAGGTGGAACTTCGTTGGCACCCTTCAGGTCTGCCTTCAGGGTAATCGTTTCAGCAAGTGCAGGCGGAATGCTGTTCGGAAGTCCGACAAGTAGCGCAATTGCTGCAATCAGACATAGGGCAATTTTCACGGTGTCCTCCCAACGTGGCTCTAATCATGCATTAACACCGGGCCCGGCGGAAAATTTCAACCCAGAGATCGCGTGCCGGGACGGGTGCGGTCCAGTGCTCTGCCCACGCGCCTTGGCGGCTGCGCAAACTTGTGTCTGCTGGTAGCACATCTTTTCGTTGAGTGGCGCTGCAAAATTTCGGCGGCGATCGGACGTAACGCTGACTCGGGACAGCGTCCAAGGGCGTGTTCATGGGTTTACCCCCCAGCCCGTTGAAACATGGATTCCCGACGGAAACGTTTCCGCCACGTTTATGAATTTTTCGTTCAGAACATGTTCATGCGCCCAGGGTCAAATTCTCGACAGGTTGGGGATGCGCTGACCTGTTGCGTCAAGAATTGGTCTAACGTCGTAGCGCCGAACATTCTTGATCGATTCGGATCGGGCCGGCTGCGCTGGACTGGCAGGATGATGACTGAACCAAAAGCCTCGAAAAGATCTTGCCGTTCAGCTTGGGCCGGATGGTTGGGGCTGGTCCCAGCCGTCGCGGCGCTCGGAATCCTCACCGTCGTGGCCTCGGATGCGGCCGAGTTGTCTCCCCGGGACATGATCCTGCTCGATCGGCTGACATGGGGCATAAATGCCTCGAGTGCGGCGCATTTGCAGGCGGTCGGCAGCGAACGCTGGCTCGCCGAACAATTGCATCCGGCTTCCAACACGGCGCTGCCTGATGCCGCACGAACGCAAATCGAGGCCATGCCCGATGTCCACAAGTTGCCGTTCGACATCTTGGTGGCGTTCGACCAGCAGGCGAAGTCCGCCAACCAGGTCACCGACCCCGAGCAGAGGAAGGCCGCGCAGCAGGTCTATCAACAGGCGATGAATGACCGGGCCAAACAGGCCGCCGCCCGCACCATCCTGCGCGCACTGTATTCGCCGGATCAACTGCGCGAACGCATGACCTGGTTCTGGTTCAACCATTTCAACGTGCATCAATACAAGTCCAATATTCGTATCCTGGTGGGGGATTATGAGGATCGTGCGATCAGGCCCTATGCGCTGGGCAAGTTCCGCGATCTCCTCATCGCCACGCTGCATCATCCGGCCATGATGCGTTATCTCGACAATGCCGATAACGCCGCCGGGCATCTCAACGAGAACTATGCGCGCGAGATCATGGAGCTGCACACCATGGGCGTCGGTTCCGGTTACGCGCAATCCGATGTCGAGGCGCTCGCCCGGATCTTGACCGGCGTCGGTGTAGACCTGAAGCCGGAAGACCCGAAGCTCAAGCCGGAGCTGCAATCGCAGCTCGTGCGCGAAGGCGCTTTTGAATTCAATCCCGCCCGGCACGACTATGGCGACAAGACTTTCCTCGGCCACGCGATCAAGGGCCGTGGACTGGCCGAAGTGGACGAGGCGATCGATATCCTTGTCCGCCATCCGGCGACCGCGACCCATCTTTCCCGGCAGATCGCGACCTATTTTGTATCGGACAATCCGCCGGAGCCGCTGGTGCAGCGGATGGCGCAAACCTTCAAGGCGACCGACGGCGACATCGCGGCGGTGCTTTCGACGATGGTTCATGCGCCGGAGTTCACGGCGTCGTTGAAGCCTGGCTCCAGGTTCAAGGATCCGGTGCAATATGTATTCTCGGCGGTTCGCCTCGCCTACGATGACAAGGTGGTCCTGAATACGGTGCCGATCCAGGGCTGGTTGAATCGACTCAGCGAAGGGTTGTTCAATCACGATACGCCGGACGGTTATTCGATGACCTCGGCGTCCTGGAACGGGCCGGGACAAATGATGCTGCGCTTCGAGATCGCGCGGCAGATCGGTTCCGGTTCCTCAGGCCTGTTCAAGCCGGATGTGCCGAACGCGGCCGACCAGCCGGCTTTCCCACTGATTCAGAATTCGCTCTACTTCAACGGATTGCGACAGACATTGGGTCCGACAACGCTGGCCGCGCTCGATCAGGCGGTATCACCACAGGACTGGAATACGCTGTTTCTGTCGTCGCCCGAGTTCATGCGGTAGAGCGTTTTTAAATGAAGCATGCCCTCGGACCTGATCCGGGGGTGGAGACCGGTTCGCGTCAGGACAACGCGACCAATCAAGAAGCCAGCAGGAGCCCCGCACCATGAACCGCCGTGATCTGATCAAGGCTTTCGCCGCAATAGCTCCCCTGACGGTGGCCGGCCGCGTCTGGGCAGCGCCTGCCACCGATGCGCGGCTGCTGGTGGTGTTTTTGCGCGGCGCTTACGATGCGGCCAATGTCGTGGTGCCGGTGTCGAGCGACTTCTACCATAGTTCGCGGCCCACTCTCGGCATTGCCAAACCCGACGTCGGCAATCCAAACTCGGCGCTGTCGCTTAACCCGGACTGGGGGCTGCACCCGGCATTGCGGGACAGCATCTATCCGCTCTGGGCAAAGCGGGAAATCGCGTTTCTTCCCTTTGCAGGTACAAGCGATGATCTGACGCGGAGCCATTTCGAAACCCAGGACACCATTGAGCTCGGACAATCGACCGGCGGCTCCCGCGACTATCGCTCGGGATTCATGAGCCGGCTCGCCACCGAGCTGACGCGGGTCAGGCCGATTTCCTTTACCGACCAGTTGCCGCTGATCTTTCGCGGCAAGTCGCAGATTCCGAATACCGGGATAAACAGCGTTGGCAAGCCGGGCGTCGACGATCGCCAGGCCAGGCTGATCAAGAACATGTACGCGCAAAGCGATCTTGCTTCTTCGGTTTCGGAGGGATTCAGGGTTCGGGACGATGTCTACAAATCGATATCCGAAGAGATGACCGCGGCCAATCGCGGCGCGGTTTCGCCGCGCGGCTTCGAGCTGTCGGCGCGGCGTATCGGCCGCTTGATGCGCGAGCAGTTCAACCTCGGTTTTGTCGATGTCGGCGGCTGGGACACCCATGTCAATCAGGGGGCGGCGACGGGATATCTCGCCGACCGCCTCGGCGAACTCGGACGTGCGCTGGCAGGTTTTTCCGAAGAGATTGGACCTGCGGGATGGCGCGATACGGTGGTGGTCGTGATCTCCGAATTTGGCCGCACCTTTCGGGAGAACGGCGACCGCGGCACCGATCACGGCCATGGCAGCGTCTACTGGGTATTGGGCGGCGGCATCAATGGCGGCCGTCTTCTCGGCGAACAAGTCAAAATCGAGCAGGCAAACCTTTTTCAAAACCGCGACTATCCGGTTCTGACCGACTATCGTGCCATGTTTGCCGGGCTGTTCCAGCGCATGTTCGGGCTGGAACCCGCGAGCGTTCAGCGGATTTTTGCGGGCGTCCATCCGGCGGAGCTGGGATTGGTTTAGGCAGCGGGCTACGCGCAGGAACCAAGCCCGGGCTTGCATACATCCGCTGTGCGCGCGGTGCTTGCTCCGATTTCATGGCCAGCCGAGCTTCTGCCTTTTTTGAAGCGGGGTCAGAAGGGCTTCCTTCAACTCAACGATTCTGGAATCGTGCGGTGCAAAACATGGGACAGCTTTGCTGTCGCACCAAACTTCCGTCGGCCTCACGCCTCAGCCGGATCAATGCCCGTTGCAATCGCATCGGCTTTTGACGCTTTGCCCGAACAGACGCGCGGTCGATTTCTTGTTCTTGCAGGAAATCTTGTTCGGGAGGAAGATCGGCCGTCTTAAAAAATCAAAAACGGGAGGTGCGACATGCAAAGCAAGATTCAGATCGACCAGGCGTTGCCGCAGCCTCGGCGGCCTCGCTCGAGCAGGCCTCGCCAACCATAAACCGGATCGCTCCCCTCGCGTGAAATTTCAGGTGTCATCCTGATGCAGGTGCTGACGTTCGCGGACAAATAAATGTTCGCAGCTCGCGAAAGCGGCGTCCATGCCGCGGCCGATGCGGTGTGGAAGGCGGCGTAGCTGCCCGAGTTTTTCCCATTCGCGGAGGATCGCGTTTCTCGGTCGTCGATTTAAACAACAAAACTGGAGGGACAAATGGCTAGCGCAACTCAAAATTTCGACGCTGTCGTGATCGGCGCAGGCTTTTCCGGCCTGCACATGCTGAAGTCGCTACGGGACAAATTGGGGTTGAAGGTGCTGGTCTACGAAGCCGGCGGAACCGTGGGCGGCACCTGGTACTGGAACCGCTACCCCGGTGCGCGTTGCGATTCCGACGCCTACATCTATTGCTTCACCTGGGACAAGCAGCTCATGCAGGAGTGGGAATGGTCCGAACGCTATCCCGAGCAGCCGGAAATCCTCAACTATCTTGAGCATGTTGCCAAACGCCACGACCTCAAGCGCGACATTCAATTCAATACCAGCGTGACAGGCGCCGAATTCGACGAGAGAACCAATCTGTGGACGGTGCGTACCGACACGGGGGAAGAGGTTACCGCACGTTACCTCATCGCGGCCGTGGGTACGTTGTCGACCACGAACATGCCTCAGTTGAAGGGTTTGGAGAAATTCAAGGGCAAATGGTACCACACCAGCCGCTACCCTCACACTGGCGTTGACTTCACTGGCAAGCGCGTGGGCGTGGTCGGCACCGGCGCCACGGCGGTGCAGGCCATTCCCGAAATCGCGCAGCAGGCCAAACAACTCACCGTGTTCCAGCGCACCGCCAACTACTGCGTGCCGGCGCGCAATGGCAAGGTGGACCCCGAGGTGGTCAAGGCGCGAAAGGCCGACTATGACGGCGTGGCCAAGCGGATCCGGGAATCGTTCTTCGGCCAGGAGCATTACTTCATGCCGAAGTCGGCGCTGGAGGCCACAGCCGAGGAGCGCGAGCGTGAGTTCGACAGGATGTGGGACGCCGGCGGATTCGCCTTTTGGCTGGCCAACTATCAGGACATGTTCTTCTCGCAGCAGGCCAATGATTTGTGCGCCGACTACATCAAGCGCAAGATCCGCAAGACCGTGAAAGATCCGGTCGTCGCCGAAAAGCTGATTCCCAAGGGCTACGCCTACGGCACCAAGCGCCAGCCGCTGGACACCAACTACTACGAGACCTTCAACAAGGACAACGTACGGCTGGTCGATGCGAAGACCGACGGCGGGATTGAAGAAATCACCGAAAAGGGCATCCGCGCCGGTGACAAGGAATATCCTCTCGACATCATCGTTTTCGCCACCGGTTTCGATGCCATGACCGGCCCGCTGAAGGCCCTGAACCTGAAAGGGCGCGGCGGCCGCACGCTGGATCGGGAATGGGTGGACGGCCCGCACACCTACCTTGGCATCTCGGTCGCCGGCTTTCCCAATTTGTTCACCATCACCGGCCCGCAAAGCCCGTCGGTGCTGTCGAACATGCCGGTATCGATCGAGCAGCATGTCGAGTGGATCACCGACTGCATCGAAACCATGCGCAGGACCGGAAAGACCACCATCGAGGCAACGCCCGCGGCGCAGCATCAATGGGTCGCCCATGTCAACGAAATCGTCAACGCGACGCTGATGACCAGCGCCAACTCCTGGTACATGAGCGCCAACATCCCCGGCAAGCCGCGCGCCTTCTTGCCCTATCTGGGGCCGGAAGGCGTCGGCGGTTACAGGAAGAAGTGCGACGAGATCGCGGCCAAGGGCTACGAAGGATTTGAATTGGCGTAACCAAACCTGGACGAGAAAAAACAGGGCGGCAAGGCATCAGCCTTGCCGCCCAACAAACGGAATCGGGAGGCGACAATGATCGACAACAGCTACTACTCGCAGGCCGTTCACGGACCTTACGAGCTTTACGACATCGGCAATCTCGAGCTGGAGGAAGGCGGCACGATTCGTGCCTGCAATCTCGCCTACGCAACTTTCGGCAAACTAAATGCTGCGAAAACTAACGCCATCCTCATCCCCACCTGGTACTCCGGCACAAACAAGATCATCGAGCAGGTATATATCGGTCAGGGCCGCGCGCTCGATCCCGACAAGTATTTCATCGTCGTCGTCAATCAGATTGGCAGTGGGCTTTCCACCTCGCCACACAATACACCGCCGCCGGCCGGGATGGGAAATTTCCCCCCTGTGCGCATCGGGGATGACGTGCGCGCGCAACACAAATTTGTCACGGAAAAATTCGACTTGAAGAGTCTCGCGCTCGTGGTGGGCGGCTCGATGGGCGCACAGCAGACCTATGAATGGGCAGTGCGTTACCCCGACATGGTGAAGCGCGCCGCGCCCATCGCCGGCACCGCCAGGAACACCATCCATGATTCTCTTTTCACGGAAACGCTGGTCGAGGCGATCACCTCCGACCCCGGTTTCAACAACGGTTTCTACGCATCGTCGGCCGACGTCAGGGAAGGCCTGTTACGCCACGCTAAAATGTGGGCCGTGATGGGCTGGAGCACGGAATTTTTCCAGCAAGACCGCCATAAGGCGTTGGGCTTTTCGTCGATGAGCGATTTCATCATCAACTTCATGAACGGCTATTTCAGCGTCATGGATCCCAACGATTTGCTGTGCATGGCCTGGAAATGGCAGCGTGGCGATGTCAGCCGCCACGCGGGTGGCGACTTGCGGGCCGCATTGGGCCGCATCAAAGCCAAGACCTTTGTCATGCCGATGTCTTCGGACATGTTCTTCCCGCCGTCCGATTGCCAGGCCGAGTGGCGGCTGATTCCCGATGCCGAGTTCCGGCCGATCCAAACCATCGATGGCCATCTTGCGCTTTTCGGTGCTGATCCCGCTGCAATTGGCCAGCTCGATAAGCACCTGAGCGAACTGCTCGCCACAGAAGTTTAGTTCGCGATGGAAATTTGGCAGGGGCGCCGCACCCATCGGGGCCTCTGCTTCCAGTGGTACTCAGTCATCAGCCGTGGGCGCGTTCATGGGTTCACGCACTCGGGCCGAGCCCCAGGCTCGAATAGATCCGCCGTGCATAGGCGCCGAATTCATCGGTGGTCTTGACCGGCAGCGCGCGCGGGAACGGCAGATCGATCGGGAAATATTCCGCCATTCGCGCGGGTCCCGCGGTGAGTACGGCGCAGTGCGAGCCGAGGAACACCGCCTCATGGATGCTGTGCGTCACAAAGATGATGGTCTTGCCGCTTTCGCGCCAGATCCGCAGCATTTCGAGATTCATCTGTTCGCGGGTCAGCGCATCGAGCGCGCCGAACGGCTCATCCATCAGGATCAGCTTTGGATCGTGGATGAAGGCGCGCGCAATCGCCGTGCGCTGCTGCATGCCGCCGGACAATTGCTGCGGATATTTTTCCTCATAGCCGGCAAGCCCGACCAGATTGAGCAGATCGCGCGCCCGGGCGCGCGCCGCCTTGATCGGCAAGCCGACGATCTCCGCCGGCAACAACACGTTGTCGAGCACGGTTCGCCATTTCAACAACAGCGCCTGCTGGAACACCATGCCGATGTCGCGCGCGGGGTCGAACGGCGTGCGCGCGTTGCCGATTTGAATGGTGCCGCCATCGGCGCCGTGCAGCCCGGCGAGGATCTTCAAGACGGTGGTCTTGCCGCAGCCGCTTGGGCCGACCAGCGAGATCAGCTCGCCCTCCCGCACATCCATGGTGACGTCGGAGACCGCGAGAAACTCCACGCCTTGCGAACGGTAGACTTTTCGGACGTTGCGCAGACGAATGAAGGGCGCTTCCGTCATGCCAGCCATTTCTGCAAGTGGTCGGCGACGAAATCGTCGTCGGCCAGATCCGCATGCTCGTTGCAGACGCGGTCGATCTCCTGGATCTGGCCGGGGCTGAGGCCCTCGGCGGGATCGAGGCACCAGATACCCTCGAGCAATCCCTGCCGCCGCAGAATTTCATGACAGCCGGCGATGCAGCCGTGAAAATTGTTGGCGACGTCGAAGAACGCGCTGTTGCAGTCGGTGACGCGGGCATCGAGCGCCAAGAGATCTGAAGGCACCGTGTCCTTGTGGCGCGCGGCGCGGCACATCTCGAATTGCTTGATGGCGGTTTCGGTCCACACCGACCAGTGGCCGAGCAGGCCGCCGCGGAAATAGGTTCTGACGGTGACGCCCCGATCGCGCAGATCGAACGGCAGCGCAAGGTCGAGAAGGATGTGATCGTCATTGCCGGTATAGAGCGCGATCCGGTCGAGCGCGCCGGCAGCGCAAACGCCGCGCAGGACATCGAGCGTGCGGTAGCGGTTGAACGGCGCGATCTTGATGGCGATGACGTTGTCGATTGCCGCAAAGCGCCGCCAGAAGTTCGCGCTGAGGATGACGCCGCCGACCGCCGGCTGCAGATAGAAACCGACCAGCGGAATTTCGCGCGCCACCGCCTCGCAATGGGTGATGATCTCGTCTTCGGACGCGGACTTCATCGCCGCGAGGCTTAATAGGCCCGCATGATAGCCGATGCCTCGCGCAATCTCCGCCTCGGCGATGGCCTGTCGGGTCGAACCTGCAAGACCTGCGACCAGCGCCAGCGGCCGCCTGGTCCAGTTAGCCGCGGTCTCCGCAGCCAGTTCAAGCACCGGCCGGTAGAGGCCGACGTCGCGAATGGCGAACTGCGTGGTGTGGACGCCGACCGCGAGGCCGCCGGCGCCGGCATCGATGTAGTAACGCGTCAACGCGCGCTGGTGGACGCTGTCGAGCGTGCGGTTGGCGTCGAGCGCCAGCGGATGCGCCGGGATCACCGTGCCATCGGCAATCAGGCGCCGCACCTTCGAATTCATCGCGCCATGGTGCATCGTGCAACTCCTTATCCATATTCCGGGCCGGCGACGGCGAACGGCGGCTCCGTAGGCCGAGCCGTGGCGCCGCCGAACCGCATCCGCTGAAACGGCCGCTCGATGGTCCAGCCGGAGCTGGTCAGCCCCTCGAGAAATTCGTCTTGCGTGCCGACGGCGTCGATCAATATAGGCCCGGTTTCGGATCGGATAATCTCATGGACCAGCGCGAGCGCGCGATCCGGACTATCGGCAAACAGGGGACCGATGTGCCGGGCCTTGCGGCCATCGCGGACAAGTGCCGCCGCGCTGCTGCTCGACACCAGCCGCGAGCCCGGCCGTCCGCCGAGTGCGGCCAGCAGAGCGCTGCGATTGAATCCCATGGTGCTGATATCGCGCGTTATGAATTCATCGAGACTGTAGCTCGACAGCGATGGAGGCGTTGTGGCTTTCGGCACCGCAAGAATCTCAAGCCGCAACCGCCGCAGTTCAAATGTCGGCGCAAAGCCCAGCGGCGCATAAACCGTGGCGCCGTCCGGCGTCGCGTCGAGCCAGCTTGTAAAACCTTGTTTCGCCGCGGTGTCGATACAGGCATCGACGAGTCTGGTGGCAAGACCGCGGCGGCGCCAGCCTGCGGTCACCAGCACCATGCTGATCCAGGCATTGCCGGATGTGTAGGGCAATAGCGCCGCGCTCGCGACGAGGTGGCCGTCATGATCGCGCACGCCGAACACGGTTCCTTGGCTCAGAAAAAAACGCCAGTCGGCCTCGTTCTGATTCCAGTGCGCCTCTGTTGATAGCGCAAGCCCTGCGAGCGCGTCGTCCGGACCGAGCTGAACGATGGCCATGTGGTCAGTACCGGCCATCGCGCACCTCGTATTTGGTGGGTTTGCCGAGGCTCGGCATCGCGCGCGCGACCCAGTCCGCGGTCCACGCGATCAACCGCGCGGTATCGACGATCGGCGGACCGAACAGTTTTGCGGCTTGCGAGGTATCGGTGAGCCAGGCTGTCGGTTGTTCGGTCCCGGTGATGATGGGATCGCGGCCGAGAAACGCGCCGAGTATTGCCGCGAGATCGCGCACGCTGAGGATTTCATGGCCGCTGACGTTGATCGGCGAGGTCGGCGTGTCGCAATGCGCGAGGCAGCGCAGCGCCTGCGCCGAGGCATCGCCTTGCCAGATGAAATTGACATGGCCGAGGCTGACGTCGATCGCCTTGCCCCCGAGGATCTTGGTCGCGATGTCGTGCAGCACGCCGTAGCGCATGTCGATCGCGTAGTTCAGGCGGAACAAGCGGCCGGGCGTTGAAAACCGGCGCGAGAAATATTCGAACATGCGCTCGCGCCCGACGCAGGATTGCGCGTATTCGCCGGGTGGATTAGGTGCGAGAGTTTCATCGGCGCCGTTTCCGTTCACTGGGACGAACGGATAGACGCAGCCGGTCGAGAACGCCACGATCCGCGATTGCACAAAAGCCTGCGCGACCAGGGCCGGGACATGGGCGTTCATCGCCCAGGTCAACGACAGGTCGCCTTCCGCGCCAAATTTGCGTCCGGCCATGAAGACGATGTTTTTGACTTTTGGCAGCGCCTTGATGGCGGCTTCATCGAGCAGATCGCAATTCAGGGTTTCAACGCCGCGCGCCTCCAGCCACGCCTTGGCGCTGGCGTCGGAAAAGCGCGCCACGCCGATGATGCGTCGATGGGGCAGGGCGGCCTTGGCGAGGCCGGCGAGCGTCGGCCCCATCTTGCCGGCGACGCCGAGGATCATGATGTCGCCATCGACCTTTTGGAGATCGTCGATCAGCGCCTGGCTCGGCCGGCACAACAGATCGTCGAGGGCCGCGATATCGGGAATCGTGTCCGGCAGATTTTCGCGCGTCAGCAGCATGTGTCTTTCCTGACCGACCTTATTGCAGCCGCACGTCCCTGACCACGAACAGCCGTTCGAGGCCAAGCACCAGGCCGTAAAGTGCAACCCCCAGCAAGGTCAACAACACGACCGCCATGACCATCGCGGGCGTGTCGAGCGAGGACTGCACCTGGATCATCAGATAACCAAGCCCGCGTTCGGACGCGATGAACTCGCCGACGATGGCGCCCGCGACCGCCAGAATGGCGCCGACCTTCATGCCGGAAAACACGTAAGGCAGCGCGCCCGGCAACTGGATCTTGCGAAACAAGGTCCAGCGCGAGCCGCGCAGCGATTTCACGAGATCCAGGAGATCCGGCTCCACCTCGCTCAGTCCGCGCGCGGTGGTCAGCAGGATCGGGAAGAAGCAGATGCTGAAGGCGATCAGGATATTCGGAAAAATCCCGTAGCTGAACCAGACGATGAACAGCGGGCCGAGCGCCACTTTCGGAATCATGTTCAGCGTGACGAACAAGGGCAGCAACAAAAGGCTCACCAGCGGCGACCAGCAAAATAGAACCGCCAGCACCACGCCGACGAGCGCACCAAGCGCAAAGCCGCCGAGGATTTCGGCCGCCGTCACGGCGAGGTTGGAAAGCCATGCATATTTTGCCGATGTCAGCGTCGCGACGGTGGCCAGCGGCGAGGGCAGCACGAATTTCGGCACATGGAAAGCGTCGACCAGAACCTGCCACAGCACGATCACGACCAGGTGCACGATCAGGATGATCGCAAACGATCGGGCGGAACGGATTCCGTCGCTGGACACCATGTTCTCCTCTTGCGCTCCGGCGTATCGCGAGCGCCGCAGACGAGATCAGCCTAGCGCGATCCCCGCAATTTTTCAACCATATGGTTGATTATTGCTGCAGATCGTCATTGCGAGCCAACGGGTCGCGCGAATGCGCGCCCGATGACAGGCTCCGCGAAGCAATCCAGAGAATGGCCCAGGCGCCGCTGGATTGCTTCGTCGCTTCGCTCCTCGCAATGACGGCTGTCGCTAAGGCCGAAGCGACTGCATCACCAGGTCGACGACGTGTTTGCGGCGGGTCCGCTTCGCCGCCGGACTGGCGAGGTCCTTGCCGAAGATCGCCGACAAGGTTGGCGTGTTCGAGAAGAAGAAGTAGCTGAGACCCGCGATCGAAATGTAGAGATGCACCGGGTTGATGCCTTTGCGGAAGGATCCAGCCCGAACGCCCTGCTTCAGAATCTTCGAGACCATGCTGACCAGGGGCGAATGCATGGTCTCGATCTTTCTGGAGCCGCGGACATGGCGGGCGCCGCCGCGATTTTCATCGTTGAGCAGCACGATGAAATCGGGATGCGCCGCGAGGTGGTCGAAGGAACTCTCGATCAGCTTCTTGATCGCCCGTTCGGGAGGCAGGCCCTCCAGGTTCAACTTGCGCTCCTGCGCCCGGATTTCCTCGTACACCCATTCGAGTACGGCAAGGTAGAGCGCGTCCTTGTCACCGAAATAATGATAGACCAGTTGCTTGTTGACGCCGGCTCGATCCGCGATTTCGTCGACCCTGGCGCCGGCGAGGCCGCTTTGTGCAAATTCCCGGCGCGCCGCCGTCAGCAGCTTTTTGCGGGTGGCGACCGGATCGCGCCGCTGCGGCTTGTTACCATTTGATCGTCGTTTGGGTGATCGTTGTTTGGGCATTTCCAACCAGACAGTTGACAATTCGGTCCGTCCCTTGTTGCATTGGTAGACGCAACGGCCGGTAACGACAAGTGCCGTCGGAAAGTCTGGCCGGGGCCGGCAAACGACGCAAACGAGGAGGGTGCCATGAAGGCTTTTGGGATCAAAGCTTTTGGGATCGCTGGACTAGCGCTCGCATTGCTGGCGCCGTCGTTGCCTGCGGGTGCCGCCGAACCCGTCAATCTCATTCTGAACTGGACGCCGACCGCCGACCATTCGCCGTTTTATTACGCCAAGGCGCAGGGCTGGTACGAGAAGGCCGGCATCGATCTTAACATCGAGGTCGGCAAGGGTTCCGGCGTTTCGTCGCTGAAGGTGGGCTCCGGCGGCTCGCCGCTCGGCATCGCCGATCTCGCCACCATGCTGGTTGCGCGCGGCAAGGGCGCCGATGTCGTGGCGCTGATGAGCATCTACGCCAATACCGGCCAGACCTTCTATTGGCTGAAAAGCTATGGCGTCAACGGCGCAAAAGAGTTTCCCGGCCACAAGATCGGCAATCCGCCGGGCGACGCCTCGCGCGTGATGTGGCCGGCGTTCGCCAAGGCGGCGGGGATCGCACCGGACGCGGTCGGCTTTGTCAACGTCGGACCGACCGCCAAGATCGCGGCGCTTAAAAGTCACACCGTCGATATCATCAGCGATTTCTACAACGAGCATGATTTGAAGGTCATCGAGTTCGGCAGCGACCTCGGGTTTGTCAATTGGAAGGACATCGGTCTTAATCCCTACGGCAATTCGCTGATCGTCAACGGCGCCTTCCTCGAGAAAAATCCGAAACTGGCCGAGGATTTTGTAAAAATCAGCCAGAAGGCTTTTGCGGCCTGCGTCGCCGACGCCAGCCCCTGCCTGAAGGCGCTGCTCGACCAGGTGTCCGGTCTGGACAAGGAAAACCAGGAGCGCCAGTGGGAGCGCATCAAGTTCCTGATGACCGACGATTTTACCACGACCAAGGCGCTGGGCTGGATCGACGCCGCGCGGATGAAGAAGGACTACGAACTGGTGCAGACCTATCTCGGCATGGAGAAGCCGTTCGCCGTGGAAACCGCGTTTACGACAAAACTGCTCGACCCATCGATCAAGATGGACGCGAGCAAGGTCAAGAAGTGATAGCTGCCGACGGGGTTGATGTCGCGCCTGATGATCCGGCCGGTGAGAGCAGGTCGTCGTTCCGGAGCGATGCGAAGCATCGAACCCGGAATCTCGAGATTCCGGGTCTGGTCCTTCGGACCATCCCGGAATGACGGGCTTCTGGATTGTTTCTTCGCGTTGCTTCTCGCAATGACGAGATGACCTACGGCTATTGCGCCGTCGTGCCGAAGGCTTTGACGATCGACGTCAGCTCATCATAATCCGCCCTTTCGCACCATGCAGGGGAGAACAACTCAATGACCCAAACAGGCAGCAGCGAAGTACCCAAGGACGCTTCGGCATCGGTGGTCGCGCAGCACGCGGCGACGCTGAAGGCGTTGCCGTTCTCGGACACACGCGATTTCGAGGAGGCGTCGCGCGGTTTTCTCGGCACGCTGGAAAATGCGCGGATCACGTCGGCGCAGGGCAGGGTGGTCTGGAGCCTCGAGCCATACGGCTTTCTTTCCGAAGAAAAAGCTCCGCCGACGGTCGAGCCTGTGGCGGCAGTCGCGTCTCAACATGAACCATGGACTCTTCGAGGTCGTGCCCGGCGTCTATCAGGTCAGGGGCCTCGATATCGCCAACATGACGCTGATCGAGGGCGAGCGCGGCGTGATCGTGGTCGATACGCTGACCTCGATTGAAGGCGCGCGCGCCGCCATGGAGCTCTATTTCCAGCATCGCGGAAAGCGTACCGTGGCCGCGGTCATCTTCACCCACACCCATACCGACCATTGGGGCGGCGCGCGCGGCGTGCTCGATGACGCGGCGCTGGCGGGCGGCAACATCCCGATCATCGCGCCCAATCTGTTCATGGAGCATGCGGTTTCGGAAAACATCATTGCAGGGCCTGCGATGCTGCGGCGCGCGCAATATCAGTTCGGGCCGTTCCTGGCCAGGGGTTCTCGGGGGCAGGTCGATTGCGGCCTCGGCAAGTCGATGGCGGCGGGCTCGGTGGCGCTGTTGCGCCCGACCGACCTCATCATGGCGACCGGCAACAGGCGCACTTTCGACGGCCTCGAATTCGAATTCCAGATGGCGCCGAACAGCGAAGCGCCGGCGGAAATGCATTTTTTTGTTCCGCGCTACAAGCTCTTGAATCTCGCGGAAAACTGCACCCACAATTTCCATAATCTGCTGCCGTTCCGCGGCGCCGACGTGCGCGACGCGCTGGCCTGGTCGAAATATCTCGGCGAGGCGCTGCAGATGTGGGGCGGCAAAGCGGATGCGATGTGCGGCCAGCACCACTGGCCGGTCTGGGGTCACGAGCGCATCGATACCATGATCCGCCTGCAGCGCGATCTCTACAAATTCGCCCATGACCAGACCATCCGCCTGATGAATCACGGACTCACGGCCACCGAAATCGCGGAAACGATAAAACTGCCGGCGAGCCTCGACGGCGCGTGGCACGCACGCGGCTATTACGGCCACATCCGGCATAACGTGAAAGCGATCTACCAGAAATATCTCGGCTGGTACGACGCCAATCCCGTCCATCTCGATCCGCTGCCGCCGGTCGAGTCCGGCAAGAAATACGTCGAATATATGGGCGGCGCGGAGGCGATCCTGGCGCGTGCCACCGGGGATTTTGCCAAGGGTGAGTTTCGCTTCGTGGCGCAGGCCGTGAGCCATCTGGTATTCGCCGATCCCGACAATCAACCCGCCCGCGCGCTGCTCGCCGATAGCTTCGAGCAGCTTGGCTACGCCGCCGAGAGCGCGACCTGGCGCAACGCCTATCTGTTCGGCGCGCAGGAGTTGCGGCAGGGCATGCCGAAGTCCCAGCCGCGCGCGGTGATGCCGCGGGAAACGCTGGCCGCGTTGCGCACCGAGCAGCTGTGGGATGTGCTCGGCGTCCGGCTCAACGGCCCCAAGGCCGAAGGCAAGCACATCGTGCTCAACTGGCGTTTTACCGATACCCGCGAGACGTTTGTTCTCAACCTCGAGAACTGTGCGCTGACGTTTACCGCGGGCGCGCAGGCGGCCACGGCGGACGCCAGTTTTACCCTGGCGCGCGCTGTGCTCGATGAAGTCATCGCAAAGCAGACGACGTTTCCGGAAGCCGTTGCAAGCGGCAAAATCAAATTCACCGGCGATCCGATGCGGATCGGCGAGTTGATGGCGCTGATGGACGAATTCCCGCGCATGTTCGAGATCGTCGAGCCGAGGCGGGTGGTGGTGAGCTAACTGTCATTGCGAGCGCAGCGAAGCAATCCATAGCGCGGCTCGGCGAAGCGAAAGCTGGATTGCTTCGTCGCTTCGCTCCTCGCAATGACGGCGGTGAACATAGTAGCCCGGGTGAGCGAAGTGACATCCGGGAATCAACGTGACGCCTTGGGTCCGGCACGCTGCGTTGGTCGGGCGGCGACTTGATGAGCGGGTTCCAATGATTACCGAGAGTCAGGGCGCAAAAAGCAGGATATCATGCATGCTTTAGGGGCTTTCGGCACGGGAGAGTCACAGATGACACCAACCAGACGCCATGTCTTGACAGCTCTTGCTGCTGCCGCTGCGGCGAAAGCAGCCGCAGCGCACGGTGGATATCTCCAGGAAATCGGGCTTCAACTGTACACCGTTCGCGACCTGCTGAGCACGGATTTTGAAGGTACCTTGCGAGCCATTGCCCGACTTGGCTATCAGGAAGTCGAGTTCGCCGGCGTCCTTGGTCCCGACCTGAAACAGACAAGAAACCTGCTCGGGGAATTGGGTCTCAGCGCCCCATCGTTGCACATCGACTACAACAGCCTGCGCAAAAATACCGAGGCATCATTCGAGACGGCAACGGCATTGGCGGCGAAGTTTGTGGTTTGCCCATCGGTGGACCAGTCGGAGCGACAAACGATCGATGATTGGAAGCGCGTTTGCGAAAACCTGAACTCCATAGGTGAACTGGCGACGCATTCGGGATTAACATTTGCCTATCACAATCACAATTTTGAATTCTCTAGTCTACCCAATGGAGTCAGCCCCTATGATTTCTTGTTGGCTAATACGAATGACCGATTTGTGAAATTCGAACTGGATGTCTATTGGGCAAAAAAGGGCAATGTCGATCCTGTTGCTTATTTGAAGGCGTATCAATCGCGATTTCGTCTGGTGCATCTGAAGGATATGGCGACAGATGGGTCCTTCACCGAAGTTGGCAATGGGACACTGGATTTCGATGAAATCATTGCCGCTTCGATCGCTGCCGGAGTGCGCCATTTTTTTGTCGAACAGGATTATTCGTCGGATCCAATGCGAAGCATCGCGCAGAGCATCGCTTATCTTCAGCGCTATCGATGATCACGCTGGATTAAAGGCCCGATATTTCGGCAACGGCAGCGTACTCCCTCTCCCCTTGTGGAAGAGGGTTGAGGGGTTCAGATCTATCGTTAGGCCGTAACCTCTCACCCGGATCGCATCTGCGATGCGATCCGAGCTCTCCCACAAGGGGAGAGGTGATGCCGAGCATCTGCAACCGAACGATCCAGACTCTCGACTCGATCAAATCCCGAGGTACGCCGCCTGCACCTGCTTGTTGCCAGCCAATTCCGCGCTGGTGCCGTGCATGATCACGTTGCCGCTTTCAAGCACATAGGCGCGCTGCACCAGCGACAGCGCGCGGCTGACGTTCTGCTCCACCAGCAGAATGGCGGTGCCCATCTTGTGGATTTCGCCGATCTTTTCAAACGTCACGTCGGTCATGACGGGGGCCAGGCCTAGCGAGGGTTCGTCGAGCATCAGCAGCCGCGGTTTCAGCATCAACCCGCGGCCGACCGCCAGCATCTGCTGCTCGCCGCCGCTCATGGTGCCGGCGAGTTGCTTCTTGCGATCGGCCAGTCTTGGAAAGATGCTGTAGACCAGCTCCAGCGTGCGGCTGCGCTCCGCCTTGGCCTTCGGCACGTAAGCGCCGATCTCGAGATTCTCCTGCACCGTCATTTCCGGAAACACCTGCCGCCCCTCCGGCACATGGGCAATCCCCAATTCCGGAATCTTGTGCGGCGGCAGCGACGCGAGATTGCTGCCGGCAAAGGTGATGGTGCCCGATGTGAGCTTCACGAGGCCCGAGATCACGCGCAAGGAGGTGCTCTTGCCGGCGCCGTTCGCGCCCAACAGGCCGACCGCCTCGCCTTCGCCGATCTCGATGTTGACATTGCCGATGGCAGGCACCGAGCCGTAGCTCGCGCTTACGCCGGATAGCTTGAGCACTAGGTCTCTCCCGGTGTCGGCGGGTGGACGTAGGAGCCGAGATAGGCGCGGATCACCTCCGGGTTTTCCACGATCTCCTTCGGGCTGCCTTCGGCGATCTTCTGGCCGTGATCGAGCACCACGATATGACGGGCCACCGCCATGATGGCGCGCATCACGTGTTCGACGATGACGATGGTCAAGCCCCGCTTGGACAGTTTTCCGACCAATGCTACCGCCTGATCGATCTCGGATGGATTGAGCCCGGCCATGACTTCATCGAGCAAGAGGAGCCGGGGCTGCGTCGCCAGCGCGCGCGCCATCTCCAGCCGGCGCTGATCGATCGTGGTCAGATCCTTCGCCGCGGTTTGTTCCTTGGCCGAAAGACCGACGAACTCGATCGCATCACGCGCCTGCTCGCGCGCCGCGGCCGTATTCTTGTCGCGCAAAAATGCCCCGGTCATGACGTTGGCCAGCACCGTCATGGCGCCAAACGGTTTTGCGACCTGAAAGGTGCGCGCCAGGCCGTGCGCGCAGATGTCATGCGGCTTCAGGCCCGTGATCTCGCGGCCATAGGCCGACACTGAGCCCGAGTCGGGCCGGTGAAATCCGGTGATGAGGTTGAAGCTTGTGGTCTTGCCGGCGCCGTTCGGCCCGATCAGCGCAACGGTTTCGTTTTCCTGCACCGTGAAGCTGACGTCCTGCACGGCGCGCAAACCGCCGAACCGCTTGCTGAGACCTTGAATGACCAGCGCTTCTGCCATGGGATGCCCTTACGCTCGCACCGGCTTGCGGCTGACATAGCGTTGCCAGGCCTCGGTCGCCACGCCGATCAGCCCGGTCGGCCGCCACAGAATGACGGCCATCAGGATCAGGCTGTAGACGGTCAGCTGCACGCCGCCGATCGAACCGCCGAGCCAGCTTTGCAGCAAAGTTGACGTCGTCTCCAGCAGGACGGTGCCGATCACCGGGCCCCACAACGTCCCGATCCCGCCGACGATCGAGACCAGGGCGGCCTCGATCGAGATGTTGAAGGAAAACGCGGTCGCCGGATCGATGAAGTAGATGTATTGGGTGTAAAACGTGCCGGCGAGTGCGGTGAGAAACGAACTGATCAGGTAGATGTCGCGCTTGATCTTCGGTGCGTTGACGCCGATCGCTTCGGCGGCGTCTTCATCTTCGCCGATCGCGACGAGGTAATATCCCATCCAGGACCGCTCGATCACATAGGTGATCACAAGTCCGAGCGCGAGCAAAGCGAGCGCGACATAGTAATACGCCGCCTTGGTCTCGAACTGCATCATCAGCGGCGCGCTGCCGAGGTTGGGGATGGTGGTGCCCTCGGCACCCCAGGCCAGATCGCGAAATTTCAGGAAGATCAGCATCAACGCCTGCGCCGTCGCGATGGTGGCGATGGTGAAGTAAGGGCCGCGCAGGCGGAAGCACAGCCAGCCGATCGGCAGGCTCGCCAGCATCGCCACCACGCCGCCGGCGATCATGCCGATCCAAGGCGAGATGCCGAAATCGACCTGCAGGATGGTCGAGGTATAGGCCCCGAGCCCGAAATAGGCGGCATGCCCCAGCGAAAGCTGTTTGGCGTAGCCGCCCATCAGGTTCCAGGCGACGCCGATGAAGGAGAACAACAGGATCCGGATGAAGATGTCGATCGCAAACGAGCTCTTTACGACCAGCGGCAATGCGACGAGGGCCGCGATCCCGATCGCCAGCCAAAGCAGACCCCTCGTCTTCATCGCGCTCTCCCGCCGCCAAGGCCGGTCGGCTTGAAGGCAAGCGTCAGAAGCAGCATGGCGAATACCACGATCAATCCGGAGTCCGCGCCGATGTATTGAATGCCCAGCGATTCCGCGACGCCCATCATCAGGCTGGCAATGAGTGCGCCCATCACATTGCCGAGCGTGCCCAGCACCACGGCGACGAAGGCCATCAGCACGAACACCTGCCCGACAAACGGGTAGGCGGAATAGAACGGCATCAACAGTGAACCCGCGGCCCCCGCCAACCCCAGCGCAATGCCAAGGGCGACGCAAAATACGCGATTGGGATTGATGCCCATCAACGTCGCGACGTCACGGTTCTGCGCCGCGGCCCGCATCGCCTTGCCGAGATCGGTAAAGTGCAGGAACACCCAGAGCGCGCCGCTTAACGCCATTGCGACGACAAAGGCGATGAGTTTTGCCACGGGAATGTAGAGCTCGCCGAAGTGGATGGCTTCATCGGAATACGAGGTGTGAACGGTGCGGTAATTCGCCGAGAACAGCATCAACGCAAGGTTCAACAGCAACAGCGACAGGGCGAAGGTCAGAAAAATCTGCGGCATGTCGTTCGGCCCCAACACCCGGCGGATCAGAAAATGCTGGATCAGGACACCGATCACGAACAGCGTAGGCATCGAGACCAGCAGCGACACCAGGGGATCGATGCCGAACTGGTTGGCGAGAAAGAAGCTGATATACATCCCGATCATCACGAATTCGCCCTGGGCGAAGTTGACGATCTTGACCACGCCAAAGATCAGCGTGACGCCGATGCTGACGAGCGCATAGATGCCGCCGATGAGCAGGCCGTTGATGATGGCCTGGGCCACTGTCTCCCACATTGTTTTGACTGGGCTTTAAGTCTTCATTAGCGGTGCGCGCTTGTCTGCTTCCGGAAAGACACTCGCCAGATCGCCGTTCTGCCACTGCACCCCGACCGGATGGCCGTAGATGTTCTTGCCGTCGGGTCCGAATTTCACCTTGCCGCCCGGACACATCGCGGCAAAGCCTGTGGATACGTCGAGCGATGCAATGGCATCGCGCACCTTTTGCGGATCGGTGGAGGCCGCGCGCTCCAGCGCGTCGGCGATCATGAAGGTCTGCGCGACGAGGCCGCCGGCATATTCGAACAGGAATTCGCCGGTGCGCTTCTTGTATTCGGCATTCACCTTCTCGGCGTTGGCGTCCATGTCGTGGTTCCAGTGCGCCACGCCTTGCAAACCTTCCGCGAGTTTTCCGACATTCTTGTAGAAGTCCGGAATGACGAAGCCGCCGGATCCGCCGTTGATCGCGATATTGAGGCCGACCTGCTTGACGGTCCGCACGATCAGAATGAGGTCGTTCAGGTAGGACACCGAGAACAGCGCATTGGCGCCGGAAGATTTGACCTTGTTGATCAGCGGGCTGGCGTCGGTGAACCCGGCTGAATACGGTTCGAACAACACGATCTCGACGCCTTCGGCGGCCGCCTGTTCGCGCAGACCGTTGGATGTCGAGGTGCCGAACGCGGTGTTCTCGAACACCACCGCGACTTTCGGCTTGTCGCTGACAAGCCGCGACATCCGCAACTGCGCCAGGGCGAATTGCGAGGCGCGGGCGAACGGCGTGAAGGTATAGGTACGGCCCTTGTTGAGTTGGTCGGAACTGGATCCGGTCAGCAGCGGCACTTTCGCGCGTTCCGCCACCTCGCTTGCGATCAGCGTCAGAGCGCTGGCGAAACAGCCGTGGATCGCGGACAGTTTGTTGCCGGTGATGAGGCGGTCGGTCTCCGTGCGCGTCACCGTGGTGTCGCTCTGCACGTCGGAGAGGATGAGATTGAGTTTCGCGCCGCCGAGCGATTTGATGCCGCCGGCGTCGTTGACCATCTCGACCGCGAGCTTGGCGGCGGCGACGCAGCCCACGCCGATTTGCGCCATGCTTCCGGTAGTCGGGTAAAGCGCGCCGATATTGACCGGATCGGCCGCCCAGCCGCGCATCGGCACCGCGCCGAACGCGCCCGCGGCGAGAATGCCGCCCGTCTTCAGCAGGAATTGGCGGCGGCCTTGCCGTTTCGACAAGGCTCGATCCAGGCCGGCTTGAGTGCCGACGGAATGCTGACGATCTTTTTTCATGCCGTTTCCCCCTGCGCGATCCCGGTACAGGCTGCTGTCCGCTCGCTTTCAGGCATGGTAGCGCCCCTGAATATTGTTTACAATACAGTTTCCAATATTATCATCATAATTGAAAACTCTTGCCGGCTGTGGTGCGCCGGCCGCGCCGAACGGGTGGGGCGCATCTTCCAAATAGGGGCCATGATGGTCGGAAAACCAGCCAAGCACGCGATCGCGCGGACGCCCAAATCCCGTCAGATGACGATATCGCCTGCGCGAGAACCGGCCGCAGCCATCATCGCCAAGAGCATCGAGGAGGACATCGTACTTGGGCGACGTCAGCCGAGGGAGCGCCTGGTCGAGCAGGACCTTTGCGACCTGTTCCAAACCCATCGCGGTGACGTGAGACTGGCTCTGTTCGAGCTCGAAAAAAAGGGCCTGGTGGAGCGCATCCCCAATCGCGGAGCGCTGGTTCGCGGATTGACCCCGCTGGAGGTGACGGAGATCTACGCGGTTCGTGAAGAGCTGGAAGTGATGGCGGTCCGGATCATCCCGTTTCCGGTCAGCTCAAATGAGATCGAGAGGCTGGAGGAATTGCAGCGACAGCACAGCGCAGCCGTTGCGGCAGGTGATTTGCTAACCGTGTTTTACAGCAACCTCAGTTTTCACCAGGTCCTGTTCGGCCTCTGCGGCAATGCCTGTCTGATCGAAACGATCGATCTGCTCGCCCGGAAGGTTTACGGAATTCGCTCCTATGCCAATGCATTTCCTGAATCACTTGATCGTGCCCGCCAGGACCATTTGGATATGATCAAGGCGCTTCGCGGGTCGCGTCGAGACGATCTCATCGTGCTCACGCGCCGCCATCTCGAGCCTTCCCCGCAAGCCTATATCAAGGCCTATGAACGGCGCTTTGGCAAAGCCGATTTAGCGCCCGCGCATTAGCGGCGTCCGCGCCGGGGATGTGCTGCCCGGCGCGGACGATGACGATATGGACCGAGCTATTCGGCGCTGCTCACCAGCTTGATGCGTGGTTCCGCGGCCTCCTTCAGGCTGCGATAGGCGGCGAGATAGTCGAGCGCCATGCGGCGCCCGGTGAAGCGGGCCTCAAACTGCTTTCGGATGGCAGGTCTGCTCAAGCGCGACAGCCGATCAACGGCGCGGACCGCACTGGTTTCATCCTCGACGATAAAGCCGGTCAAGCCCTCATCGATGATCTCGGGGACCGAGCCACGGTTATATGCAACGACAGGCGTCCCGCATGCCATCGCTTCGATCATGACGAGGCCGAAAGGCTCGGGCCAATCGATCGGCAGCAGCAACCCAATCGCGCCGCTGAGGAAGTCGGATTTTTCGTGGTCGCTGATCTCGCCGATATATTCGACGAGAGGGTGATCCATCAGCGGGCGAATAATTTCATCGTAATATTCCTGGTCGGCTCGATCGACCTTCGCGGCGATCTTGAGCGGAATACCGCACCGGATCGCAATCTTGATCGCACGGTTTATGCCCTTCTCGGGCGCAATCCGGCCGAGCACGGCCAAATAACCGGGGGTCACCGGCCGCGGCATCAGTAACTTTTCCGGCATACCGTGATGAATGGTGCGCACCCAGTTGGCCTGGGGCACCGGACGCCGTTGGGCGTTCGAAATCGAGATCACCGGAACCGAGGCGAAAGTGGCGAACACCGGCTGGTGTTCGGGCAAGTCCAGCCTGCCGTGCAGGGTGGTCAGGAACGGAGTTGGTTGCCGGTAGAAAAGCGAGAACGGGTAGTAGTCGAGATGGAAGTGCAGGAAGTCGAATTCTTCATCGTCGCATTTCTGGCGGACGCGTTCCAGCATTACCATGTGCAGCGCGTTGGGGTCGCGGACGGACCCGTCGAGGCGCAGCGCCTTCGGCCATGTCGCGTCAAGTTTCGCTGAGGTCTGGGAGTCGCCGCTGGCGAACAGCGTGACATCGTTTCCCAGCGCGACCAGTTCCTCCGTCAGCCAGTGCACGACCCGTTCGGTGCCGCCATAGAGTTTCGGGGGGACAGCCTCCGTCAGCGGGGCAACCTGCGCGATGCGCATTTACATCTCTCCTTTTGTGATCCTGTGTGTGATCCGGGATGACCAAATGGTCTGTGGTCGTGTTGACACCCGCATACCCAAACGGGAACGTTCTCGCATCTGCGAGGTTCCTTAGAGCAAGCCTACTTCTTCCACATCGCGGTCTTGCTGATGCCATCACGCCCAATCAGATATCCGCTTCTGTCGATGCTGCGCGAATGTTGCGCGATGATGGCAGTGCGAAGGGAACGCTGGAACAGGCTGCCTCATTCGATCGCTCGGACCTAAGTCCGCGCGAGATTTCGTTGTCTAGCAAGGGGGTTGCAGCTACATGGACGTTCTTTCAGGATACGCTAATCGTCCGTTGCCGTTCGTGCTGCGCTACCTCCGCCGGCGCCCTGCTGCGCATGTCGCCATTCTGACCGCTGTTGTAGCAGCGGTTGCTTGTTCAGTAGGCACGCAATATGGCGTGAAGCATCTGGTCGATGGGCTGTCGGCCGGGCCGGCCCACGCAGGCAGCGTATGGCTGGCATTCGTTTTTCTCATGTCGATGATCGCCGCCGATAATTTTCTGTGGCGCATCGCGAGCTGGACGGCGAGCTTCACATTTGTGGGAGTGACGGGTGATTTGCGCCGCGACATCTTCCGTCACCTCACCGGCCACGCGCCGAGCTATTTTTCCGACCGGCTGCCGGGAATGCTGACAAGTCGCATTACCGCGACATCGAATGCCGTCTTCACCGTCGAAAACATGTTCGTCTGGAACGTGCTGCCGCCGTGCATCGCGACCGTCGCGGCGATCGCGCTGATCGGAACCGTCAGCCTGCCCATGTCGGCGGGTCTGATCGTCATCGCCGGCGCCATGGTGATTGCGATGTTTCACCTCGCCGCGCGCGGCAAGCCGCTGCATGACGAATTCGCAGACAAGGCCGCCGCGGTCGATGGCGAGATGGTCGATGTCATCAACAACATGCCGCTGGTGCGGGCGTTTTGTGGCCTCCGCTTCGAGCACGACCGGTTCGATGCAACCGTCAACCGGGAATTGACGGCGCGCGGACGCAGCCTGCGCTATCTGGAGAAGCTGCGGCTCACCCATGCTGCGATTACCGTGGCCTTGACGATCGCGTTGCTGGCGTGGGCTGTCGTACTTTGGCAGCGCGGCCTGGCCACCACGGGTGACGTCGTGCTGGTCTGCACCCTCGGGCTTTCGATTCTGAATGCCACGCGCGATCTTGCGGTGGCGCTGGTCGACGTTACCCAGCACGTCGCCCGACTGACCGAGGCGATTGCCACGCTGTTGCTTCCGCACGAACTGCGCGACCATCCGGAGGCCGAACCGCTGGTCAAGGCGGGGGCCGCGATCGTCTTCAACAAGGTGTCGTTCCGCTATCCCGGAGGCCTGCAGGTATTCGACAAGTTCAGCCTCCGCCTCGACGCCGGCCAAAGGGTCGGGCTGGTTGGCCCTTCCGGCGGCGGAAAATCCACGGTGTTCACGCTGCTACAGAGATTTTATGACGTGAACCAGGGCCACATCTCGATCGATGGCCAGAACATCTCCCGGGTCACCCAGGAGAGTCTTCGCGAGGCGATTTCGGTGGTTCCGCAGGACATCTCCCTGTTCCATCGTTCGATCATGGAGAATGTCCGCTACGGACGGCCAACCGCGACCGACGATGAGGTGCTCCGCGCGGCCATTGCGGCGCGCTGCGACTTCGTCGAGACATTGCCGGAGGGACTTGCCACGATGGTCGGAGATCGCGGTGTCAAGCTGTCCGGCGGACAGCGCCAGCGCATCGCGATCGCCCGCGCATTCCTGAAGGATGCGCCGATCCTGCTGCTGGACGAAGCGACCGCGGCGCTCGACAGCGAATCCGAGGAAGCGATACGCGAGGCGCTCGGCCGCCTGATGCGTGGGCGCACCGTCATTGCAATCGCTCACCGTCTTGCGACGCTGCGTAACTTCGACCGCGTAATCATGCTACAAGCTGGCCGAATCATCGAGGACGGCCCGCCAGATCTTCTCATGCAGGGCAGGGGTCCGTATCGGGAACTGATAGCGCGGGAAATGGACCGTCTTGCAACCCATGCAACCCACGCGGCCTGAGCGTCTGGGATTGTTGCAACTTGCTACCGTCGCGCGCTGCAGGCAAACCGGCTAAGGTCACCCGATGGCAATCGAAGCTATGATTCAAATGATCCGTGAGGCCGAAGTCGTCTCGGAATCGTCATTCTACATTCCGATGACCGGACCCGCGGCAAGGCCGCGTCGCGCCCTCAAGCATGACGACACCTTCGTTGTGCTCGACAGCCATGGCGACATTGGCGCATCCGCCGGTGGCCCCGATGGCCTTTTCAATGCCGACACCCGCTATCTCGCCCGGCTTGAACTGGTGCTGGACGGCGTCCAGCCGCTGCTGCTCGGATCGAACCTGCGCGATGATAACTCGGCGTTGACGGTCGATCTCACCAATCCAGATGTCTATCGCAACGACCGAATCGTGCTGCAGAAGGACATGCTGCACATCGTACGCACGGTCTTTCTGTGGCGCGGGACCGCCTATCAACGGATCGGCGTGCAGAACCACGGCGAGACCACCGCGAGCTTCGATCTGACGCTGCTGTTCGACAATGACTTCGCCGATTTGTTTGAAGTGCGCGGCGAGCGCCGTCCACGGCGCGGCATCGGCTCGAGCAAGCTGCTTGGCCCCGCCGACGTCGCGCTGGAATACATCGGGTTGGACGGCTCATCACGCAGTACGGCCGTTCAGTTCGATCCGCGCCCGACGCGGCTGGCGACCAACGCCGCCACCTATCATCTCGATCTGGCGTCGCAGCAGGTTACCGCGCTGTTCGTGTCGGTTGCCTGCAACAAGCCGGCCGCGCTCAAGCCGGCGCCGTTCTTTCGCGGACTGCTGGCGCACCGCCGCGAGATGCGCCGATCGAC
>WNFO01002815.1_pt1 | contig 27103 bp, 18 predicted proteins | sample 5400251 | NCBI WGS metagenome assembly WNFO01 (sample SAMN13153354, study PRJNA577476) | soil metagenome | isolation source: 100 cm saprolite under Madrone tree | place: USA:California | collected 2016-06-14
CCGACCAACGTCGCCTTCGCTCCAAACGGAGATTTTTATGTGGGTGATGGCTACGGCTCGCACCATTTGCTGAGATTTTCTTCGCATGGAAAATTTCTTGGAGAAGTCGGGCGGCCGGGCCACGGTGACGGCGAATTCGACACGCCACACGGCCTCTTCGTGGATACCCGTGGCGCCGATCCCATCCTGTTAGTTGCGGATCGTGGGAATCGTCGCGTGCAAACTTTTTCCTTGGACGGCTCACATCTTCGCACCATTAAAGACGAGTCGCGGCTCCGCATGCCTTGTCACTTCCATTCGCAAGGGGACTGGATGGTCTGTCCGGACCTCGACAGCCAGGTTTGCATTCTCGACCGCGAGTACAAGGTCGTTGTGCAACTGGGAGACGGCCGCGCTTCGAACGGGGAAGTTGGCTCACGCCGCAAGCAGTCGCGTAACGAATTCACCGCTGGGCAGTTCATCACGCCCCACGCGGCAATTTTCCTTCACAGCGGCGACATCCTGGTGGCCGAGTGGCTGCCAATCGGGCGCATCACGCTGTTGCGCCGCGTCTGAGTCTGCCCGGATGACCTCGCGCACGAGCTTACCGCTGCGTGGTATCGGCCTATTTCTCGTAATCGTGCTGGCGCTCGTCGTGCTAAAGGCCCCGCCCGACGGGCTTGAGCGTGGCCAACTAAGTCAATTCCTGGGACGCTTTCATCCGCTAGTTGTGCATCTTCCGATCGCGCTAGTCTTGCTGGTCGCAGCGCTCGAATGCGCAGGCTTCTTTCGCAACGGAAAACACCTGCGAGCTTCCGCTGGCTTCGTTCTGACGTTGGCTGCCGTCACCGCGCTGCTGGCGGTCTTTCTCGGCTGGCTGCTCGCCAGGAGCGGTGGTTACGAAGGCCGCCTTGTCACGCGCCACATGTGGGGAGGAGTTTCGCTCGCAGCCGCGCTCATCCTCTGCTGCGCTGTGCGCGAATCGAACGCGAAATTGTACGGCACAGCGCTCTTCGCCTCGGTCTGTCTCATGGCATGGACTAGCGACCAAGGTGGAAAGCTGACTCACGGTGAGGGCTTTCTGACCGAGTTCATGCCCGCGAAACTGCGCGCGGTGTTTGGTGTGCCTCCGCCGGAAAAAAAGCACACACCTACGACCAACGAAGAAGGTATATCACCAGTTAGCGCCTCGGCGCCCGCAAGGGTTTCGGTCACTTTTTTCGCTTCGCGCGTTGCGCCTATCTTCCACGACAAATGCGTTCAGTGCCACGGACCGCAAAAGAAGAAAGGGAAGCTTCGGCTGGATACGTTCGAAAACGTCATGCGCGGTGGCAAAGATGGCGTGATCGTGAAGCCCGGCGATCCAAGCGGCAGCGAGGTTTTTCGTAGAATCACTCTGCCCCGCGACAATAAGGACGCCATGCCAGCTGAGGGGAAGCCGGGCCCGACTGAAGCCGAAATCAAGGTAATCGAGCTGTGGATTGCTTTGGGTGCCTCGCAAAGTTTGGCTGCAGAGGAAGTCCGCGGAGCACCGCCGCTTGCGCTGCCAATGACGGCTTCGCCGCCTCTAACCGCCGACTACCGGCCCCGCTCAGACACGATTCAAGCGCTGCAAAGCGAGCTCGGCGTACGGCTCGTGCCGCGATCACAAAATCCCACGGAAGGCTTGATTCTGCGCACTAGCAGTGCCCGGGAACGATGTGATGATGCGGCCCTCGTGAAGTTAGCGCCGGTCGCCAGTTTGATCGTTGATGCCGAACTTGCCCGCACTAAGGTCACGGATGGAGGGCTTAAGACACTTTCCACCTTTTCAAACTTGCGGTCTCTCGATCTTTCGCACACGGCGATTACCTCGGTTGGCGTGCGTCTTCTCAGCCGGCTCGACAAACTCGAGACGCTCAATCTGACTGCTACGGGTGTGGACGACACGGGGGTCGCTCTGCTTCGTCACAAGGCGAGGCTGAAGCGCCTGTATCTGTTCGAGACAAAATGCACGGTTCAGTCCGAGCTGCAAACAGAGAATCAGAAATGATGATTGCGACCCGAGGGGCGTAGGCGAAACAAAGGGCCAGCGAAAGACAAAAGAAAAAGTCGGAAAAGGCGTGATGGGAAGCGCGCATCGATACACCGAGCGCCCCGTTTTTAGGAGGCAATGCGCCCGCCTACGAGGTCGCGGCCTTCTGCGCGCACGTGTCCTCCTCAAAGATCTGCCGAAGCTCGCACTCACCCTCGCCAGCGACTTCGAGGAAGTCCCTCGCTAATTGGATGGCCTCTTCCTTCGATTTTGCCCGAAGGATGGCGAACCCGCCGACAACTTCCTTAGCCTCGGTAAAAGGCCCATCGGTCACCGTTACCTTCCCGTTCGAGTTGCGGACGCGCGCCCCCAAAGCGGTAGGCAGGCAGCCTTCGGTAGCGAGCAGCCAGCCGGCCTTCATGCCCTCCTCCACTAGTTTGCCCATTTTGGCCATTTCCTCCTGCGAGGGGGGAGCGTTTCTCTCGACCGTCTTATAAATGCTCAGGAATTTCATGGTGTCCTCTCCTTGTTTTGAGTTCGGAGTCGCACTGCGAACGAGTCACGATCTCCTGAAGTCTGTCAACGCCGGACCCGGAAAGCCTGGTCCCTACAAGTACGTCGAACGACGCTCTTCGAAATCGACAGGTCAAACGATCTTTTTTCAGGGCGGGACGCGAAGCTACTTTTTCACCCCCGACGCTCCATGTCGCGAAAGCTGTTCTAGCCTCGCTGGGACCAAAATCCTCCAGCCTCCAGTCGGTTCGTTGTGCCGCTTACCCACACGAAATAGTACACGATGACGGGACAACGAAGGGTAGTACTGGAGAGGTGGGTGGTGAGCTTTGGCGGCCAGTCCGCGAGGGCGGTATTGCTCGGTCGCCTGTTCCCCATCTATCAAAGACTGACACCAGAGGTCGTGGCCGCCTTGCGGCATCGGACTCGAGTGGTGAGGAGGATAAGTTTGGAATGGTTTCGGCATCGAACGTGGGGACAAAGAAATGGCCGCCATAGAGAAGGCGGCCACTTCGGTTCAGCGTTGTGCGGTTGCTTACGCCTTTACGGGCGTCCCTTGGCTGGCAATATATTGCCACTGTCGGCTCGGCATCCTCATCCAGGTATCGGTCCACCGAATATCCACGTCAAAAGGCTTACCCGCTGCATCGGTCCCTTTACTCTTGGGCAAAGTAAACGAGGGCGCTGTACGTCTGTGGAGAAAGGACCCGGGTGAGAGGAGCAACAGCTCCTTACCTAGTCGCTCTGCCAGTTTGCAGGAGCAACGCTAGTGTCACTGATTTATCGGAAAATCTCGCTGCCCCGACACGTGACCCTCATGACGATAGTGCGAGCCCCTAAAAGGTCTTGATGACGTTCGCAGCTAATTGCTCGTGGCCAAGAAGCTTTGGAAGCTGCTGACTGCGGCTGCTTCTGTATCGTAAACATCGAAAACGGTCAGCAACTTGGTCACTTGCATGACGTCGTGGAACTTTTTGCCCAGATGGCAGAGGCGCACAGATGCACCCTGATTTTTGGCGCTGAGATGCGCAGCGACCAAAGTGCCTAGCCCCGCGCTGTCGATGTACTTGATCTCAGCCATGTTCAGAACGATCTTTTTCTTTCCTTCGGCGATCAGGCTCTTCAGTTTCTCTCGGAGAGAATTGCTCTCCTCGCCCAGCACAATACGACCTTCCAGCCCCACCACGGTCACGCCATCTACTTCGCTGTTCTTCATTTTTACCGTCATGCTAGCTCCTCCCTCGCCAATGACAGGCCCGCACGGCGAGTCCAGAAGTAGAACACGCGCACGAAAGCCGATCTGTCCAGAAAAGCACACTTCCGGTTACGACTTGAGGAAGCTGCACAAGGTCCCGGCTGCCCGCGGCAGCTGTCTTTCCGTGTCTAAAATGAACACTTCAGCGCCTAGGAATGGACTCAAATCCCCGATTAACGCCTTCATGGTAGAGGTGGAATCGCCCGCCGCACTTCGGCAGATGTCCGGCGCGGGAGCGAAGATCAATCCTTATATCCGGTACTACGCCGACAATCTCCCGGAGCGACGGCTTGGAGTATTCGGCATTGCACTCATCCTTTGCGATTTTGCGCGGAACTCCCTTCAATATTGGCTTGCACTATTTGATGTGCGTCAGACTTAGACAGTCCTCCCCTCACGCTCCTGCTTTCATGATGTTCGATATGAGGATATTGACCTTCGTACACGTTGTGTTGAGCTTGGCAGGAATCCTTTCGGGATTCGTCGTCGTGGGCGGGTTCCTGACCGCGAAACGACGCGATGGCTGGACCGCGCTTTTTCTTGCGACCACGGTTTTGACGAGCGTCACCGGATTCCTGTTTCCGTCCCACAGATTTTTGCCTTCCCAGGCTGTCGGCATCGTCTCTTTGTTTGTTTTGGCGGTGACGATTCCGGCCCTGTACGTTTTTCATCTGGCCGGTCCATGGCGCCGCACTTATGTCATCGGGCTCTCTATCTTAACGTTTTCGTTTTGATGGCCCAGTTTTTTGTGAGGATTCCCGGGCTCAGGCCCTGGCGCCCACCCAATCAGAACCGCCGTTTCTCGGGACGCAGGTCGTGGTCATGCTGATTTTCATTGTCCTAGGGGTGCTCGCGGCCAAGCGCTTCCCCGCGGTCCATGCCGTCTGAGCGCCGTCTTTGGTTTTGGAGGATTTGCTTGTATCCTCCTGGTCAGACGGAGCATCAACTCACCATCCCACGGGAGTCGAAAACAGGAAACCTCGATTCCGGGGAAAGGTCTCACTGTCGGAGCAAACCATGAACACGATTACGAAACGCAAACTCTGGATAGGAGGAGCGCTCTGCTTGGTCGTCGCCGGCCTGATTGTCGGGGCAATGCGCCCAAAGCGGGTATCGGGGGCGCCCGGTGCTTCGCCGGACGTTGAGGTCGTGCAAGTCGAGCAGAAGGACGTTCCTATTTTTGGCGAGTGGATCGGCACGCTCGACGGTTTCACAAATGCCGACGTCAGGGCGCAGGTCACGGGCTACCTACTGCGACAGGGTTACCAGGAAGGCGGATTCGTCAAGAAGGGTCAATTACTCTTCGAGATTGACCCGCGGCCCTTTCAGGCGGCGCTCGACCAAGCCGAAGGGCAGTTGGCGCAGGCCAAGGCCATACTTGCCAACGCCCAGGCAGTGCAAGGCAGGACCGAACTGGACGTCAACCGCTACACCCCTCTGGCCAAAGAGCAAGCCGCTAGCCAGCAGGATCTCGATAACGCCGTCCAGAACAACATGGCTGCAAAGGCCACGGTGGCCACGGCCCAAGCTCAAATTAAGACGGCCGAGGCTGCCGTTGAAACGGCCAAGATCAACCTCGATTTTACCCGCCTCATTGCGCCCATCGACGGCATTGCCGGGCAGGCACAGCTTCAGGTGGGTGCCTTGGTCAATCCGAACAGCGGGCCGGTGACCTCCGTGTCCACCCTCGACCCGATCAAGGTTTATTTTACCGTGAGCGAAAGGGAGTATCTCGATTGGAACAAACGGTTCCCGACGGAGACGACTCGGCAAGCGGCGGACAAGAGTCTGCGCCTCGAACTAATTTTGGCCGACGGCTCTCCCTATTTACATGAAGGCACATTCTACTTTGCGGACCGCCAGGTGAATCAAAGCACAGGTGCGATTCGCATTGCCGCGCTGTTTCCGAATCCTGGGAATATTCTGCGCCCAGGCGGCTACGGCAAAGTTCGGACAGCTGTCCGCGTCCAGAAAGACGCGCTGCTTGTCCCTCAGCGCTCGGTGTCGGAGTTGCAAGGCGGCTATCAAGTGGCGGTTGTGGACGGCGAGAACAAAGTGAACATCCGTACGGTAACAGTCAGCGATCGTGTGGGCACCGAGTGGATTGTTGCGAAAGGGCTAAAGCAGGGCGAACGCGTGGTCGTCGAGGGAGTGCAGAAGGTACGTCCCGGCATGCAGGTGAACCCCAAGCCATTCACCGTGGAAAGCAAGGGAAGGTAACCCGATGTCAAAGTTCTTTATCAACCGTCCCATCGTGGCCATGGTCATATCGATCGTTATGGTGATTGTAGGCTCCATCACCATCCTCAGTCTGCCGATCGCGCAATTCCCCAACATTGCTCCACCAGAAATTCAAGTACTGGCCACCTATGTCGGCGCGGACGCGCAAACCCTCGAGCAGGCGGTCGCCACTCCCATCGAACAGCAGATGAGCGGTGTGGACAACATGAATTATATGTACTCGCTGAATGCAACGGGCAACTCGAACACGACACTGATCGTGAACTTCGATGTAAAAACCGATCCGAACACGGACTTGATTCTCACCCAAGCACGCGAGACGCAAGCCGCTTCGCAGCTACCCGCCGATGTCAACAACTATGGAATTACTGTCCGAAAGTCGGTAACCGCTCCTCTCATGTTAGTTGCCTTGTACTCGCCGCATGGAACCTACGACGCCAACTTTCTGGCGAACTACGCGTACATCAATATCACCGATCCGATCACACGCGCACCGGGCATCGGCAACGTTCAGGTATTTGGCGCGGGCCAATACGCGATGCGTCTGTGGGTAAAACCCGACCAATTGGCGAAGCTGGGCATCACTGTTCCCGAGATCGTCAGTGCCATTCAGGCGCAGAACACGGTGAACCCAGCCGGAAAAGCGGGCGGGGAACCGGCGCCGAAGGGCCAGGAATTTACCTACTCGGTTCTCGCGCAAGGCCGTCTTGCTTCGCCCGAAGAATTCGGACAGATCGTGGTGCGGGAGACGCCCGACGGCGGGACCGTCCGGGTCCGGGACGTTGCTCGGATCGAATTGGGTTCCCAGGACTACAGCGTTCTTGGCCGACTCAACGGACAACCGAGCGCGATTATCGCTACATATCAGTTGCCAGGTTCGAACGCTGTCGACGCAGCCGCAAACGTCAAGAAGCTAATGGCCCAGATGAAACAGCGGTTTCCGGAGGACATAGATTATGTCGTAGCGCTCGACCAGACTCGCGCGGTCACGGAAGGCATCAAGGAGATTGTTAAGACACTTCTGATAGCCTTGGCGCTCGTGATCCTGGTGGTGTACCTGTTCCTGCAGGGCTGGCGCGCCACGCTTATTCCGCTCCTTGCGGTGCCCGTTTCGCTCGTGGGCACGTTTGTGCTCTTCCCGGTGTTCGGTTTTTCCATCAATACGCTTTCTCTCTTTGGGCTCGTGCTGGCAATCGGCCTCGTGGTGGACGACGCGATTGTTGTGGTTGAAGGCGTGGAACGGCACATCGAGGAGGGCCTCACACCCAAGAACGCGGCTTTGAAAGCAATGGAAGAACTCTCCGGTCCTGTCGTGGGCATCGCGCTGGTTCTCTCAGCGGTCTTTGTGCCGACAGCCTTCATCCCCGGCATCACCGGCCGGCTCTACCAGCAGTTCGCCGTCACCGTCGCGATTTCGGTGCTTCTCTCGGCGTTCAACGCACTTACGCTCAGTCCCGCGCTTGCCGCACTACTTCTCCGGCCACGGGCGCCAAGCCGAGGATTGCTGCGAAAATTTTTCGATTGGTTTAACCGCTCGTTCGGGCGTGCAACCGAGGGCTATGTCCGTTGGAGCGCGGCACTCATCCGCAAGACCGCCGTCGTGGTCGTTCTGCTGGTGGCCTTTGGCTTGGCGGGCGGCTTTTTTGCCAACCGAGTGCCGTCGAGTTTCCTTCCAGACGAAGATCAAGGCTATGCGTTCGTCAATCTCCAGCTTCCCAACGGAGCTTCCTTGGAACGCACGACTGCAGCCGCGGCGGATGTAGAAAAGATCCTTGCGAATACGCCGGGCGTTCAATACACGACCAGCGTCATCGGCTTCAGTTTGCTGAGCTTCGTGCGCACCAGCTATAACGCGTTCTTTTTTGTCACCTTCAAGCCCTGGGACGAGCGCACCGCACGGGCCGAACAATTTCAAGCGATCAAAGCGCGATTGAACGCGGGGCTGAGCAGGCTGCCCGCAGGTGCTGCCTTTAGTTTCTCGCCTCCGGCGATTCCGGGAGTCGGCACCTCCGGTGGATTCACTTTCGTCCTTGAGGATCGCGCCGGAAATGATGTGCAGTTTCTGGCCAAGAACCTGACCACCTTCCTGGAAGCAGCCCGCAAGCGCCCCGAGATCGCGGGCTTGAGCACCACCTTCTTGCCCAGCGTGCCGCAGGAATTCGTGGAGGTAGACCGCGACAAAGTGCTAAAGCAGGGCGTGCCGCTCAACGATGTCTACCGGACAATCCAAGCCTTCATGGGCGGATATTTCATCAACTATTTCAACCGGTTCGGACGTCAATGGCAGGTTTATATCGAGGCGGAAGGCGAAGACCGTGCTAAGGCGGAAAACGTCGGGCAGTTCTACGTTCGCAACAGCAAAGGAGAGAATGTCCCGCTATCCACGCTAACCAGCGTAAAGCCGCGGCTCGGGCCGGAGTTTACCATGCGTTTCAACGAGTACCGTTCGGCGCAGATTAACGGCGGCGCGGCGCCGGGCTACAGTGCGGACCAAGCCACGGCTGCTCTCGAAGACGTTTTTAAACAGACGATGCCGCGCGAGATGGGCTTTGACTATTCGGGTATGTCCTTTCAAGAACAGAAAGCTCGTGAGGGAGTGCCCGCTTCGGTGATCTTCGGACTCTCGCTGTTATTCGTTTTCCTGATTTTGGCGGCGCTATATGAAAGCTGGTCGCTGCCGTTCAGTGTTCTGCTGGGTACACCCGTGGCGATCTTTGGAGCCTTTGGAATCCTGTGGTTGCGCCGCGTGCTGCTCGGCGTTTTCCTGCCGCCTTTCATGGTCCAGATCGAGAACGATATCTATTCGCAAATCGGGTTGGTCATGTTAATCGGTTTGGCCGCCAAGAACGCGATTTTGATCGTCGAGTTCGCTAAGGAGCAATACGAGAACGGAAAGCCTCTGGCGGATGCTGCGCTCGAAGGAGCCAGGCTCCGTCTGCGGCCGATTTTGATGACGTCTTTTGCATTCATTCTCGGTTGTGTGCCGCTGTGGACGGCAACTGGTGCCGGGTCGGTTGCCCGCCAAATCATGGGCACTACGGTTATCGGAGGGATGCTGGCCGCCAGCGTGATCGGAATCTTCTTCGTGCCTGCGATCTTCTATCTGGTGGAGAAATGGTCAAGCGCCGGCAAGGAGCCCGTTTCGGGAGCACTGCCAGCAAGGCCGGCCCCGGCGGAGGCGGACTGAGATGGGCTACCGCGAGAACGGCGCGAAGAAAGAACGGCGGAGCAACCTATGAAGAAACTAGCGCGATTCATGGCCTCTATCATGATGGCATCCGGTTTTGTCGTTGGGTGCAGCGTCGGCCCGAACTACCATCGACCCACGGTTCAACCTCCAGCGGCCTTCCGTGATCTGAGCGAGAACCCACAGGTCCAGGCTCAAGCAGCGTCCTATGCTGATCTTCCTTGGTGGCAGGTCTTCCAGGACCCGCAATTACAAGAACTCATCCGCACCGCGCTAAAGCAAAACTATGACTTGCAACTTGCGACGGAACGCATCAACGCCGGGCGCGCGGAACTGGCCGTAACGCGGTCCAGTCTATTCCCGCAGGTCCAGGGCAACAGCGATTTCAGTGGAGGGAAAGAGCATAACTTCCAAACCAAATCAAATTTTCTTACCCTTACTGCTGACGCCGCTTTCCAGTTGGATTTCTTCGGTAAGCTGCGCCGCGCGACCGAGGCATCACGCGCCCAACTCCTGGCAACACTGGATGCGCGGCAGACGGTCATTTTAACGCTCGTGAGCGACGTGGGGAGTGATTATTTCGCGCTGCTGCAACTTGACCTTCAACTCCAAATTACGCGCGAGACCGTAAAGACGCAGGAAGATTCGGTGAAGCTGACCAATCTTCGTGTGGAGCACGGCGTGGCCACGAAGCTTGACGTTTTGCAGGCTCAGCAAGTTCTCGATTCTGCGAACGCCCAAATCCCTGACTTGGAGCGGCGGATCGCGCAGGAAGAAAATGCCATCAGCATTCTTCTTGGCAACTACCCTCAGGCCGTGACACGCGGACGCCCGCTCGTGGAACAGCCGCTTCCACCCGAAGTGCCGCCGGGGCTGCCTTCCTCGTTGATCGAGCGCCGGCCTGATATTCGCGAGGCCGAGCAAATCCTGGTGGCCGCGAACGCCGAAATCGGAGTCGCCAAGGCGCAATTCTTTCCGCAAATCTCCCTGACGGGTTCCGGCGGCGGCGCCTTTGGACGGAGCAGCGCATTCTCCGGCCTAATGAGCTCGCAAGTCGGAACCTGGTCTTACGGCGCCCAAGTGAGCCAGCCCATTTTCACGGGCGGAGCGCTCCGGGGAAATCTGCGGGTCGCCAAGTCGCAACATCAACAGGCTTTGATTTCGTACCGGCAAACCATTCAACGCGCGTTCGGCGACGTATCCGACGCGCTAATCGGCTACGAGAAATTCCATCAGGTCCGGGTTCGCCAGGAGGATACCGTCAAGGACTTGCAGGAATCCGTTCGCCTGTCGGACATGCGTTACAAGGGAGGTACGACAACATACCTCGAAGTGCTGGATGGTCAACGATCCCTTTTTTCCGCTGAACTCACACTCGCGGAGGCGCGTGGCACCGAGTACCAGAGTCTGGTGCAACTGTACAGGGCACTTGGCGGAGGCTGGCAGCAACAACCGTAGAATTGATGAGCCGAATTATGGAGGATTTTCATATCTACTAGAGTCTGGTTGGTGACGCAGCGCAAATGGATTAGGCCGAAGCATCACTGAAGCTGCGGGCTCGCATTGGGGCGATCGGCTCGTCCGAACGGCCCGACATGCTCGCCGCCTTGAAAGTCTGGTGGCGAAATATGGCCATCAGGTGCGCACCGCTCCCTCGAGGTGAATAACGCGGGGTACGGCGATGTGGCACCGTTCAAGCAGTTGAGCTCCGCTAGATTCAAGGCCGAGGTCGACCCCAACTTCTAGGCCTAGTCAACGTTACTCGCGCCGCGCTAGCGGTCATGCGAAGGCAAAAGAGCGGCTGCATCCTTCAGAATATCGTCGGTGGGTGGTCGCTTGGTGACCTTGTGCCTACGGTTCTACGACGGCGACGTTTTGCAGCAGCCCCTGCGGCAGACTGTGGCGCTCTTTTAAGTAATCGGGGCTATGGTAGGAAACCCAGACGCGCGTTTCGCCCGCCGGTCCCGCGTGGAGAGGCGGAAAAGGTAGGAATGAAGATGCGTTCCACCAAGCTGCTGGTCTTCTTCAGGCGAGGACAACGAAGAGGCTTAACTTTTGGGCCATTCGCCGGAGAGGTCTTTTGGACGCGAGGATGACAGAACAAACCGCAGAAAACAGCCTTATATCCCCGGCTTGAACGTCGGAGCTTTACGGCTAGGATGGGTAACTACCGGTAGTGGCCCGACTTGAGCAGCCACAATTGGTCAGGACCGTTCATCGCAGATAGAAACCGTCGATAGCAGCCATGAGACCACCTTGCGACGAAGCCGTAATCCGATCGGGAAGTGTCCGAGTTCCGTGTGCAGAACAAGCGAGACTGTGGATACTCGCCGCGACAATTCTCGGTTCCAGCATGGCTTTCATCGACAGCACAGTCGTCAACGTTGCTCTGCCCGCGCTCCAGGCAAGCTTTCGTGCCACGGTGGTCGATGTGCAGTGGGTGGTCGAGTCTTACGGACTATTCTTGGGAGCGTTGATTCTGGTCGGCGGCTCGCTCGGCGACCTGTTGGGCCGTCGTTTGGTGTTCGTGGTGGGCGTAATCATTTTCGCCGTGGCTTCTGCCGGTTGCGGAGCTGCTTCGAGTATTCATCAATTGATAATCGCGAGGAGTGTTCAAGGAGTGGGAGCTGCCCTGCTCGTGCCCGGCAGCCTCGCGATCATTAGCACATCGTTCGACGAGAAAAGCCGAGGACAGGCCATCGGGACGTGGTCTGGTTTCACGGCTATCACCGCGGCCATAGGACCGGTTCTTGGCGGCTGGCTTGTTGAGCATGCGTCCTGGCGCTGGGCATTCTTCATCAATCTCCCTCTTGCCGCGGCAGTGATATCCATTTCGCTTTGGCGTATTCCGGAGAGCCGCAACGCCACCGTTGCGCGTGTCGATTGGTTAGGTGCCACGATCGTCACCCTCGGCTTAGGCGGCTTGGTTAGTGGATTCATCGAATCTGTCAACCTGGGTTGGAGGCATCCTCTGGTTTTCGTGAGTTTGATGGTGGGCTTCGGCTGCCTGGTTGTGTTCGTAATCGTCGAAGCCAGCCGAGCCTGGCCGATGGTGCCGCTTCGGCTGTTTGCATCGCGTAGCTTCACTGGCGCCAACCTGCTCACCGTCTTCCTCTATGCCGCCATGGGAATCTTCTTCTTCTTGTTCCCGTTAAACCTGATCCAAGTCCAGGCATACTCGGCAACCGCAGCAGGTGCGGCCACCCTGCCATTGATTGTGCTGATTTTCCTTCTTTCCCGTTGGTCCGGCGGACTCATCGCGCGCTATGGCCCAAGAGTTCCGCTGATCATCGGCCCGCTCATTGCGGCATTCGGGTTCGCTCTGTTTGCGGTGCCGTCAGTTGGAGAAAGCTACTGGAAGGGGTTTTTCATTGCCGTCGTTGTTCTGGGGTTGGGGATGGCAATCACCGTAGCCCCTCTCACTACGGTGGTGATGAATTCAGCAGGCCAAGAACGCATCGGCGCAGCCTCGGGAATCAACAATGCAGTTGCTCGGGTCGCGGGCGTGCTTGCGATTGCGGTCCTTGGGATAGTGATGGTGAACGCCTTCGGCGCCCGCTTACATTCCAAGCTGGCGAACTTCTCGCTACCTCCCGAAATACTCCGCGACATGGAGAGATGCTGATTTGCGCAGGTTTGTCTGTGGCCAGCGCCATGGCCGCGTGGTTGCTGATTCCTGACAACAGAGGGACACTCCCCCATTAAAATGGCCTACACTTGTGCGAAACCGCCATCCACAAATAATTTCGTTCCCGTGATGTAGCTACTGTCGTCGGATGCGAGAAACACCACGGCCTTGGCGATCTCATTGGGTGTACCGAGCCTGCCTAGGGGAACATTGCTCGAGATCATCTTCAAGCGTTGCTCGCCCGCGCCTGTGGACGCTACCAAGTCGTTCAGTCCGGGCGTGTCGATGGGGCCTGGGCTCACGGCATTCACGCGAATACGGCGATCCTTTAGGTCTGTTGTCCATGTCCGCGCGAACGAGCGCACGGCGGCCTTTGTGGCGCTATAAACACTATTGGCCGACAATCCTTTACTCGCGACGATGGACGCATTGAGGATGATAGCGGCACCATCCGGCAACAGCGGAAGGGCCTTCTGCACGGTGAACAGAAGGCCTTTCACATTGATGTCAAAGATCGAGTCATAATGCTCCTCAGTTATCTTGCCGAAAGCGGCATATTTCGCAACACCGGCATTCGCGAACACAATATCGAGCTTGCCCTTCTCCCGCTTGATTTGCGCGAAGAGACGATCCAGATCGCCGAGGTTGGACACGTCTCCTGGTACGCCGGTCACATTTCTTGCGATCTCCTTTACCGCCGCAGCCAGCTCCGTATCACGGCGCCCCGTTATGAACACGTAAGCTCCTTCGTTCACAAATTGTTTCGCCGTCGCAAGACCGATGCCGCCATTGCCACCAGTAACCAGTGCGATTTTTCCTTCAAGCTTACCCATGGATTTCTCCTTGGCTGTCAGTTCTTAGTTGTTCTTTGTGCGCCCAACAAATCCTCATCGGCCATTTAGCGAGTCAGTTCATCTCGCCCTCGTCCACCTTCGATGCATTATGGGACCGGTCGGTTTCAGTTATTCAAGGTCAAAGAAGGTGGTGCATGGAGACCCAGTCGGTCGCATAAGCTTGTTGGTTATGCCTGGTTGGCATTGAATGTCAGCCGCGACCGCGTGATCTCGTCGCAGCGGAGCTGGGAATCGCCGTAAGAACCGTCGAGACCTACCGCGCTAAGATCATGCTGAACCTTGGCCTCCATTGGTCGAGCTTATTCACTATGCTATCGGATACGAGATCATTTCAGCGCCAAGCGCCGCAGAGTATCTCGGTACAAGAAGTGAACAGAAGTCGCATTCATCCAGGAAGTGAGTCAAAATGGAAATTCCGGCGAACCCAACTATGAGGGAGACGATGTAAAACCTCTCAAGGAGGGAGTCAAGAGTAAGCATTTTTGGCCCATGTTCGTTGCCCAGGCAGTGCACCCACCAATGTTTGGCCGATGCAAGTCTCTACAATATTTTCGGCTGCCGTTCGTCTACAGGAATGGATGGATGAGCCGTCGAGCATCACCTCGATGACCGAGCGAGACCGGCAAATCTCGGAAATCATCGCGGAAGAACGATCCCGGCTGCGCAATTTCATCCGCCGGCGTGTGCCCGATCCCGCCGACGCCGAGGACATCGTGCAGGAGGTCTTCTACGAACTGGTAGAAGCCAACCGCCTGCTGATGCCAATTGAGCACGTGACCGGCTGGCTTTTTCGCGTGGCGCGCAATCGCATCACGGACCTTTTCCGCAAGAAGAAGCCAGAGACCTTCAGCGACGCAGCGGTCCAGGACGAAGACGGCCAGGTGCTGCAGATCGAAGATCTTTTGCCATCGCCCGATGCCGGGCCGGAGGCGCTTTATGCCCGCAACGTGCTTCTCGACGAACTCGAGTCCGCGGTCGACGAGTTGCCGGAGGAGCAGCGCAAGGTGTTTGTTGCGCACGAGCTGGAAGGGCGCAGCTTCAAGGAGATCGCCGCACAGACCGGCGTGGGCGTGAATACTCTGCTTTCACGCAAACGCTACGCGGTGCTGAATCTGCGCGAGCGGTTGCAAAGCATTTACGACGAATTTAGGAAAGGGTGAGGGATTGAACATGAGTAGGAGATGGAAGAGAGTGATTTTCATTGCTCCGCTGGCGATTCTGGGGATGTTGCTATTTGTCGTTATTGGCGGCGAAGTAGTGCTGCACCTGTGGAATTGGTTGCTGCCGCGGCTCTTCGGCTGGCGCGAGATCACCTTCTGGCAGGCGCTGGGACTTCTGGCGTTGTGCCGGATCCTCTTCGGCGGATTTGGATTTCACGGTTCGGGTCGCTCCAGTTTCGGCCGTCGCATGGAAGAGCGCTGCGAGCACATGACACCTGAAGAGCGGGAACGATTCCGGCAACGCATGCGCGAACGTTTCGGCTTCGGCCCTTCGACCAGCGAGAGCAAGGAACCATGAAGCCGTATCGACAGGTGACAGGTCGGCAATGACACGCCGCACCATAGGGCCGGCACAACAGACTGCTGCAAGAGTCGCGGGATTTACTTATCTGCTCACGCCGGCGACCGTGGTCTTGCTCAGTTCGGTACCCCCGACCATCTGATTGTCGAGGGCAGTGCTGCGGAAAGCGCTCGGAAGCTCATCGCCCACGAACGATTAGTTCGCATCGGTATCGCGTGCGATCCAAATTACTGCGCAGGTAGTACTACTCACAGCTCTTTCGATGATTCTCAAGCCATTAAATCGGAGCCTGGCCATGCTTGCGGCATTCTGGAGGCTCGTATATGCCTTGATGTGGGTTCTGCGAAGCCGAAGAACGTGACCCTTGAGCAAGCGGCAATCACAAACACTCTCGAGACCAGTCACCCGGGCGAGGGAAGGTCGCGGATTCAAATCATGCTGATCGTAACTGTCACCCACTTGCCCGTGGGAATTGTGGTCACCAGTTTGATGACGTAGGGGACCTCTTTTGTTACCCAAAAAATGCTGTGGCTTTTGTTGGCGTAGTTTCCCTCAGTGTCGATGGGCCAAGCCATGACCTGTTTTCCGGGTCCGGCCTCCACGAGCTCTTGCTTGCCCACCACTACGGCGATCCAATCGATTTCGTCGTGATCCTCCGAGAGACTGGGAAATTTAGCCTTGAATCCCTCTTTGAGGGGCAGTGCCGCCAAGAGAATTCCGTACATTCCCCCGTTGTAGTCGAATATAGGTTCCTTCATCTCAAATTGACCAGTCTCTGTCTTCGCCTCATCAGCGGAGTTTCTTCGTTGATACTTCACCTGGGCCTTCTCGAAGTCCCGACGTGCCCATTCTCCCGTGTCGCTTCGTTTGAACTCCATGTAGATGGGGGACATTGTTTGGGGATCAAATACGTTTACATAGGTCGTCACGATGTTGTATTTGGCGTAATCGGCCATTTGGGTGCGCTTGAGCAAATGCCGCCCGTTGATCTCCACGGCCGCGAGTTCATCGGTCCAGGTGCCAACTAAGAACGGCTCTTTCCCCGGAAACGCGTAGACCACCTTCCACGCATTCTTGTAAGGTTTCAGAAACGATCCATCAACTCTCGGATCTCCGACCATCACAGCCTCGGTCGGCGCTGCCGGCGGCGATTGGGCATGGAGGAACGTGGGAGGCGTAACCAATGAGACCAGGGTTAGGGCGACCCCGCGCACAGGACGATTGACTCTGTCGATCATGCCCGCTCCTTTCCCCGAAGCGGTGCATTTCGGAGAGCTTGGCAGGAAGCTCGTCCCCGTCCAAGGTACCAACCGGGATGGGGCTGCATCCCCGCTGTTGGGCTTAGATTCGCTGAGTAGAAAACAGTTAGCCGGGTGTTGGTAGGCGATTGCGCCCGCGTGACGGCGTAGAACAGAAAACAACGCGTAAGTCGTTTGTTTTCTTTCACCACATCGAGTGTCCCGCTGTGCCCTGGTATAGAGATAACCACTTGTCAGCGCGGAACCTTGCTCTTGCCTTGCAGGTGAAACGCAAAGAAGTCGTCCACGCGGTGCCACGCGTCCCGCAAGACATGCGCTCTGGTGAAATAGTGGAATTCGCCTGGATACATCATGTAGGAAAGGAGATCACCTTTGCCCTTTTTGAGTGCTTCGTCGATGAGCCAAACGGACTCGAGGTACGGAACATTGACGTCGGACGTGCCGTGAAGCACGAGCAAGGGGCGCTCCAGCCGATCGATATGCGAAATCGGTGAGGCATTCGCATAGACTTTCGGATTCTGCTCCGGCGTTCCGATGCGACTTGCTGTCCAATCGCCATGATAGGGGTCGGAGTAGTACATCACATAGTCGACAACACCGGCTACGTCGACACCAGCGCGGAACAACTTTGGTTGATCGGTCATCGCAATCAGAGTGAAGAATCCGCCGTAGCTCAATCCCCAGACCCCGATCCGGTCGGCATCCACGTAAGGGAGGGTCTTCAGATAATTCGCCGACATCCAAGCGTCTTTGGCATCTTTGCCACCGACGTCCATGAACACGCCATTGCGCCAATCGCGTCCGTAGCCGATGCTGCCGCGATAGTCCGGAGCGAAAACGATATAACCCTGCTGCAGCAGATACTGGTGAAAGCTATAGTAGACGGCGTAATTTCGCTGCACGTGCCAGCCGTTGTAGTTCTGATTCACGCCGTCGCCGTGAATCCAGATGATCGCCGGATGTTTTTTGACAGGATCCAGGTTTTTTGGAACAAACAGCCATCCCGGCACCAGCTGGCCATCCGCTCCCGGGAAATGTACAAACTGAGGCTCGACGAATCGCGATTTGTCGATACCGGCCGGCATGGACTCGGAGAGACGAACCGGCTTCGAGTTTGGTTTTGCTTCGATCGCGAACAAGTCCGCACTGTTGCGCGTATCCGTGTGCTGGTAGACGAGGTATTTGTCATCGGCGGACCAATGCGGTTCGATGTTGGTGCCGTTGCCTGACGTGACGTACGTTACTGTCGCGTGCGAGAGGCCACCGCCAATGCTGGCGATGCCGATGTGGCGGTCCCCGGGCCGCTCTGGCTCATTTGCGTCGAAGGCGATGCGGGTGCTGTCGTGCGACCAGGCGGGGCGCCAAGCTTCGAAGTGCCCCATGGTCAGCTGAACGGCGTCGCCACCAGCGGAGGGCACGACGTACAGGTGATCCCAGCCGTCTCGATCGCTCAGGAAGGCGATCCACTTGCCGTCAGGCGAGGGCCACGGTTGGGCTCCCGCCTCTCCCCAGTCCGGAATGCTCCAAAACTGCTCCTCAGTGATGTCAAGGATTGCATGTGGATTTCCATCGGCAACGTCCACGACATAGATCGAATATTTCTTGAAGTCTTTCGATTGCCCATCGTACACGAGCCGCGTTGGGTCTACCCACGCCAAGCCGCCGTATTCTCCGGGCGCGCCGATGGCAACCGGCCGGCCCTCCGCGAGCTTGACGGTGTAGATCTGGCCTGGAACGTATTCCCAGGTACGGTAAATGATCTTATCGCCTGAATAGGCGGGTGTTTCATCGTGATTGATGGTCTTAAAGCCCGCGGTGTAGGCCAAACTTGCGCCACTGGGCGACCACATTGGGCGCGAAATGCTAACGTCGTCTTGCGCAACAACGGACTCGCTGCCCTCGGCCAGCCAGCGCACGATGAGATCGCTTTTGTGAGGAGTGCCGTCGGCAGCCCCGACGGCGTGACGGACGAACGCCACGCGAGTAGCGTCGGGCGAAGGAACGATGTCGGTTTCGCGCGCAGCTGTCGTCCACACCGGCTTCGCTGCACCTCCGGCGATTGCCGCCTGCCACAGATCGCCGTCATGCGGAAAGTAGACCTTTTGTGAGTCGCGGCTCCAGAACGCCCCCTGCACTTGGCCTTCCGGAAACGAAGTGAGTGCTTGGGGTAGGCCATGGCCGTCGGCATTGGCCACGTATAGATTCGCCACTCCCGCGTGATCCCAGAGGTACACGACATGCTTGCCGTCGGGTGACCAGATCGGGTTGGACGGATGCTTGATATCAACCAAGTGCTCAATTGTCAGCCGCGAGGATTTTTCGTTGTTCTGCGCTGCAGCAGGGGCCGCTAACGTCACTGCTACCGCGACAACCATCCCGATCGATTTATTGCCTCTCCACATAGCCCCCCCACGTTGCACAAAATGAGAAGTCAATTCCAACACGACACCGGCAGGGCGCGATCATCGGCAACCCGTTGGCTAGGAAAGTGGCGGCCTCAAACGAGGCCGGCTGGGTTAAAAGGTGAACCGCAGACCGAACCGGGTCACGAATGGATTGATTGTGCTGTACGGAAATAGATAGCTCGATCCAAAGGTTCCCACCTGTCCGATCACCGTTTGCGCATTGGCCACATTGAAGAAATCTACGTTCGGTATCAAGTGCCACCGATCGTTGAGAACAAAGTCGCGAGATATACGCAAATTGAGCATGTTCACGCTGGGGAGCCGCAGGACGCCGGCCGGCTGAAGAATGACTGTCTCCCCGACCGATACGCCTTGCCCGTTAGGTACGCCAAAGGTCTGGGTCGTCTGGATCGGGAAACCCGTATAGTGCTGGAAATTGACGCTGGTGCCGATCTTCCATGGAAATTCGTAGCTGCTATCCAACTTGAAAACAAATGTCGCATCGTAGTTGAGATAGTTATTCGCGCGATTGATGTCATTGTTGGGATCCGTGAAGTTGTCGCTTAGAGCATCATCGGAAGATCCCCGACCGAAAATTCCTTTCTGGCGTTGGATGGTGAATCCGGCGAGTAGTTGCCACTTCCGGGACAGCCGCTTTACGGCCGTAAATTCAAGGCCGTGATAAGCGTTGTCGTCAAGCGCGGGGATGTTGGTGACCACGAAGTTGAACTGCCCATACTTGGTCGGATCGGACGGCTGAAAGCTAAATAGCGTCAAAGGCTTTCCAGTAACTCCGTTTACGATCGGCTGGCCGGCAATTGTTGTGACCGGCGCGTAATCCGAAGCCTGGACGGCCGTGTTCTCGAGTCCGATCATGTTTTTCTTGGTGCGATAGTAGTACGTGACTCCGACACGGAGATCTCCCCACAGCTGTTTTTCATAGCCTGCGCTGATCTGTTCCGAGTAGGGCCGGCTCATGTTTTTGTTGATGTGCGTGCTGGAACCGCCAAACGCAAATACCAGCTGACTGGGGACCAACCATTCGCTTTGCTGCGGGATTCTGTCCCCATTTCCATCGATCCAGGAATAATACTGCCCGGCAAATCCGACTGGATTAGAGGTTTCGGCTAGACCCGTGCCTTGCATCTTGTAGTACCGGCCATAGCTGAAGCGCACAACCGAATCACCCCTTCCGGTCAGATCGAAGGCCAGGCCAAGACGGGGAGAAATGGTGTTCCAGTTCACCAAGTTTCCCGAGGCGGGATAGGTCGTTTGCGGGAAAAGTTGAGGGAACGTCACTGCCGGATCGGTCGTTTGCTGAGGGTAGTAGGTATTGAAGTGGTCGTAGCGCAGTCCAAGGTCTAGCGTGAGGCGTCGGGCGATCGTCCAGGTATCTTGGAAATAGGCGCCAGTGTCGCGGAAATAGTTTTTCTGTGTCGCGGGGGTATCGAACGCTGCGACCTGATATGGAATGGGAAGATTATTGCTGTCAAGTCCGTTGAAGAAGATATTTATTCCCTGGTGAACCTGATAGATGTAGGAGTTATACGCTTTTCCTGATTCAAAGCCGAATTTGAGGTTATGCGTGCCGCGAAGATTGCCTTTGTACCAGGAGCCACTCACCGAGTACTTGAGCACCCAGGCAGGGTTCGCGAAAGCGTATGGAGCTGCACCGGTTTCCGTTCCGGTGCCAACATTTGTGACGTTCACGTCGTTAGCCGTAACACCGGACTGATAGCTTAGAGGAAATACAATCTTGTTCCACCCCACGCGAAAGTCCAGCAGGAAGTTGTTGGTGATCTGGCTGGTCCACAGTCCTTGAAGAATATAGGCCGGTTCGATCTGTTTCCAACTGGCTTCTTCACTTACGAATGCATAAGACGTATCGCGGCGGAAGAAGCGATTTTGTTCGTTGTAGAGCCAGATGAAACTGAATTTGTTCTTGGAATTCACCTGAAAGTCGCTTCGCAAGTCTGTATTGGTTTGATGGTTGACGTCTTTCACGGGCGCGCCCGCCTGGTTGGTGATTGAGAGTATCCGCTGGCGCAGATCGTAGCTGCGGTACGATCCGAATAGCCACCATCTGTCCTTGATGAGCGGGCCACCGAGACTGGCGGTAGCGTCTCGTGTCATATCAAATGGCGAGCCAGAGGTGACGGGTTTGCCGTTGTAGACTGGAAATTTGACTCCGGCTTGGAGCCCGGCGGTTAAGTAATAGAACCCCGCCTGCCCGTGCAGTTGGTTAGACCCGGACTTCGTCACCATGTTCATATACACGCCCCCGATGGGCACGGAGGCGGGGGCGTTGTCGGCAACAACCTGAAACTCATCGAAGGAATCGTGGTTGGTATAGAACTGCGTGTAACCGCCATTGGCTCCAGGCCAGTTCAGATCCAAGCCGTTAAAGCTATAGATCTGCTCCGCCGGAGTGCTGCCATGTACTTGCATGGCGGACTGCTGATAACTGTTGTTGCCGGCGACATCGAATGTGCCAAGCGTCGCGCCCGGCATCTGCGCGACCGTGGACCAGGGGTCTCGGCCGCTAGGAATGTCTTGCAGCAGATTCTGGTCAAATGTTGTCGCGGTCTGATTGCTCTGTAAGTCGAGAACCGGCTCGCCTTCCACCTTTACAGTCTGCGTAACCTCTCCAACCTGGAGCTTGGAGTTGATCGTTGCCGTGAATCCGGCGGTGATAACGATACCAGTCTGACTAAATGTGCGGAATCCAGCCGCAGTCACGGTCAGCTCATAGGTACCTAGCGCTAGCAAGTCAAACTGGTAGCTACCGTCCGCTTCCGTGTGTGTGCTCCGCGGAGCTAAAAGCGCCGTACTCTTAACCGCAACAGAAGCGTTCGGCACGGCCGCGCCCGAACTGTCCGTTACCGCGCCTGTAATCTTGCCGGTAGTTGAGACCTGGGCGGTCAGCATATGCGGCACCATGAGCGAAAATATCAAAAAGTGCAAAGAGGCGAGGATGACCGACCGAAAACTAGAGTTGTGACGGAAAATGACAAAAAAGGACATGAGCCACCTCGTACGTAGAATTGCTGCCCCCAGAAGTTCTTGTTTCCCACCTTCGAGTGAGAGGTAATTCCAGAAGCTGGCTAAGAATCGTGGATATTGTATGCACTCTTCACGGCCTGTCAACGCAGGAATTTGGTTTTAATGTAGTGGATATTTCAGGGCAAGTGTGGGACTCGACGGATCTCGTAGGTCGCTGTCACCCTCCGTCACGCATTCGAGCGATTTGCCTGTAGCATCCGGATGCTGACGTCGACTCAGAAACAGTCCTCGCAAGTATCCGCAGGCATCCATTATGCGATTCCAAAGTGCATTCGCGGCTTCATCTGGGTTTCATTTCCGGCAGATATCGAGAGGCTCCCGGCGAGCCCTTACCCGCCCTGTCAGGTCGCGATCAACGACGAGATGGAGGTCTCCTACCCAAAATCCTCGAATTGTGTTAAGACCCGTGCTCAGGAAACCCTCAGGCCGCCGCAAGGGAACGTTTACATTGCGGCCATAGACTTGCCCGTTCGCTGGCCACGCATCGGCGGCAAATCTGCCTAAAGGGGGCGCCGATTTTTCGGAGAAGAGAGGTGACTGCGATGATAAGTCGGAGAGGGTTTCTCGCAACGACCGGGGCAGCCGTGGCGACCTCAAGCGTGGGAGGAGTATCGGCAGCGATGGGTGAACCGGCAACGGGCGGCGAGAAGTCGGCGAGGCTTTTTTTGCCGGTGGATGATCTAAAGCCGGCTACGTTTGACCGGCTGCCACTCGAATGGCACAAGCAGCGCGCGCACAAGCTGTGCGAGAAGCTAGCTGAGGATGGCTACACGGGAATTCTTTTGACGGATCGGTGGAACATCATTTACTTCACCGGTTTGTGGCACACCACCACCGAGCGCCTAGTGAATGTATTTCTGCCTTTGAAGGGCGATCCGGTCTGGTTCAATTCGGCGCTCGATCGCGACCTCGTCAAAACATGGTGGTACAACGACGGCGAGATGTACTTCGACTGGTTCCACGCGGAAGGTGCTTTCCCAAACGAAGGGAAGGTACAAATGGGGGCTAAGGTAGATTTGTTCGAGTGGTTGCTGAAGTCTCTCAAGAACCGAGGGTGCGCAGGTCAAAAGCTGGCGGCAGACATCGAGTTTCCTCCTTCGGCGCAAAAGAAAGTGGTGAATGTGCTCGGGAAGGAGATGACATCCGCGGAAGAGACATGCATGGGCATGCGCATGCGTAAAACGCCGGAGGAGTTGGCACTTATGCGCCGTGCTTACAACTACTTCAACCAGTTGCATTCGTTTGCCCGCGACATGTTACTGGAGCACGGTACGGATCTAACTGACTTCGACATTGCGAGCGCAGCTACCAAATACGGTACGGACCTGATCATGTCAGACATCAAGCGTGACGGCGCACCGCACACCGCAGTCGGCATCGAGATTGAAGTGGGCTGCCGCACGGGAAGATCGACAGCCTATCCACATCCGAACCAGTTTCAGCACAACAAGGTGGCGCGAGGACAAGCACTGCAGATCGAAGGTGTAGTGAACATAGCGGGCTGCGGTGGAGAGCTCTACCGCGCCATGTTCATTCACCCGTTCACCGAACAAATGAAAAAGCTCTGGATGGTGAGCCGCGATTGCTGCCAGATTCAAAAGGAAGAGTCCGTCGCCGGCGTGACCTGCTCGACTGTGGCGTACAAGGTTCACAAGCACCAGGTGAAGAATGGCGTTGCTCCTTATATCTATCACCGGCCGGCGCACGGCCAGGGCTGGGAAGGGCACCAGCCGCCGTATCTGGCGTTGGGGGATTACAGGATGCTCGAGCCCGGAATGTGCTTCTCGGTCGAACCGGGCTTGTATGATCCTGAGCACGGGATTGGCGCGAATTTCTCAGACGGTTTCGTAGTTGAGCCGGAAGGGCCGTCACGACAGATGTCGCGGCTGCCGTGGAGTGAGGAATGGTGTTTGATCAAGCTCTGACTGATCGAACTTGGCCGGATCCCAGGGAAGGATTTGCGGCCACGTCTCCCACTTGCACCAGGGACTATTCGCAGAAGGACTCCATTTGTCGGGGACCTGGTCTAGATGTCGCCATATCTTCGTATGGCGGGCCACGTGACCGGGCGATCTTGGAATTTCACGCCGATGCAGTAGCGGTCGTCCGGAAGCCTCTGAGCGTAAATCACCTTCGCCCAGGCCGAATCTGCGTTAAGCGGAGTAACTCGGACCGCGTCGCCAGGTTGCCAGGCGTGCTGCGAGAATATGCGCGCGCCGTGCGGACTGATGTTATCGGTGAACGTCCTCTCTCCATCGGCAGCCACACTTACTGCCGGTGCGAGACGCACCACGACGATGATCGGCAGCCGCCTTTCCATTCTGCCATTGGGCCCGTGGTCCAAAGGGTTCACGCTCAGACCCTGACTGGGCAAACCTGAGGTGTGGCGGCGCGCTGATTCGGCTTGAAACCTTCGTCCAGGTCTTCGTCGGGAAGCATCCTCATTGGCGCGGCGACGGCTCTTCTGCGTCGATCCGGTGCTGGGTCACTTGATCCGTTGCTTGGAACCCCCGTCAGCTACCTCATCCCTCTATTGGGTAGCATTTAATTCTTCCGGTAACAATCAAGTAAAGACCTTAGTACTTATCCAGAGATTACTGTAGTGTCCGAGTACAGGTTTGATCGCCTCCGAATCCGCTGATTTGCTTTTCGATTGCAATCATACTCGAAGCTGAGGTGTCGACGACGGCGAAACTCGATGAGGCTGCTGGTCATTCTTTTGCTTTGGAAAAAGAATTCAGCGCGCCTCGGAGCAGAATGACGATGGGTTTTCCACTGCCGCCATGGAAGGAAATCTCCAAATCGCCGGAGTTTTCAACCTCGCCGCGAAACTCACCAAAGTGATTTGTCACCGTGTTGACAATATACCCGCGGCCATCCGAGATCATGACCTGCAGGTCGCGGCCAACCATCTCCGGATGACTAAGGTCTACCAACTGTCCAGTAACCGCCAGGCGATTTTGCACCTGCCGCAATTCGATCTGGAGATCGATCTGATAAGGACCGGCCCGATAGAGCAGTTGTCTGACGCTCATGGCGGCCGAGCGTGTTCCTGCCGGTGCCGGCTGCGAAAAACTGTCGTATAGCTGCTGGATCAGGCCGCCTGCTTCCTGCCGCCTGGGCATCAGGCCAGCCGGTGCGAACGCTGCCTTGACGACGCGAACTCTTTCCGCGGCAGGTCGGTAACGAGCCTCCTCCGCTGGCACTTTGGCTACTTTCCGCCACAGCGCACCTGTTTCCAGGTAACGTCTTCGCCACGTTCCCCGGTGCGTCGGCACCGCCTCTCGTCGAACGTCAGAAGTCGCGTGGTTCACAAAATCACTCCATTCCACAGCCTTAGGGCATTTCATCGCTATTCCCCCGTTTATACCTCTTTACCCATCATTCCGCTCGTCAGCGGATGGGTCAATCTAACGTTATCCATGGAAGAAGGAGTTTGCCGGTGGAGAAAAATATAGTTCAGCCGGAGTTGACCCTAGCGGTTCCGCAGGTGAATACCGTAACCATCAAATGGAACGGGTAAAGCGTGTGGGCATCGTGGATGCTGCTCCCACTGTGAAAATGGGTGGATATTCTTCTTTCTTGAACGCGCTACGAAGGATTGCGCTGCGGTGGTGATCGTCACGGGAGTCGGAATCGACATCGCCGTAGCAGCGTCGGTTCACGATGGGAGTCGGTTACGGCCCGAAATTATTCCAGTCCGTGCTCCGTTTCCAGCGCCTTGTGAATCTTGCCGCTAGCGCAGGTATTAGCCGGAATATTGCTCGGTTTGCAGCGGACGCGGACTACGCAGATCAAGCGCACATGACTCCGGAGGTGCAGCGGTTTTCGGGCAATTCACCCAGGAATGCGCTCTTCGCTTTATCTGGTCTCATTGGGACGCATCCATCATTTCTATCTTCGGCACGATGCTGACTCGAAGAGAACTTCTAGCAGACTTCACAGCAGTGCCGTTTTTTCGTCTTGCAAAAGGAGAGTCTCAGACCATGGACCTGCGCGTCAGCGTCGTGACCTTTGGGGTGAAAGACCTGGGAGTTCGAAGAGATTTTACGTCGACGGCTTCGGTTGGAAGCCGGTATATGAGGACAACGAGATCATCTTCTTCCGAACAGGCGGGATGGTTCTTGCGCTGTTTCTACGTGATCATCTCGCGGCAGATTTTCAGGCCGATCCGGCAACATTCGGACATGCACCCGTGGCATTGGCATACAACGTCCGTGCGAAAAATGAATTGAATCCGCTCATTCAACGCGCTGTGGCCGCGGGGGCAACGATTCTAAAGCCACCCAGAGACAGACCCTGGGGAGGCTACTCCGGCTATTTGGCCGATCCCGATGGGTTTTCCTGGGAGGTGGCTTGGAACCCAGCGTGGCGATTGGCGCCTGACGGCAGTGTGGAGTTTCGCCGAGACGCATAGCAAGCGGCCCGACGATTTGTTTCAGAATTTGGGGGGACACGATTGTGGGCCGCGTACGTCAATGGGTTGCCCGGGCATTCAATGCGGCAAAAACCACGCCACGCTTTCGTTCAATGCGGTTTCGATTTCAGGTTACGAAGGGTGGCGGACCGCCTCGAACACTGGTTGTTTGTCTGGCGCAGGCTAGCCGCTCATTAAAGGCCCTGTGAGGGCTGGCTCCCGAGGTGTCCCTCCGCGGGACCCCTCCTGTGCATTTGAGCATCTGGATCGCTCTGCCGCTGAAACATCGGAAACACAGGAACCTGTTCGATTTGTTACAGCGAGCGGCAGGTGAATTGAAATGCAACTCATATTTGTTGCCGCGCTCGGTCTTGATGATTGTTTTCGTTTTTTTACACCGCGGGGGCTGCTGACCCAGAACTGGACCGAAGGACAGTTGCGCAGCCCTCTTTCAGAATCGACACTGTGAGCACGATTTTTTGGCTCGCAACGCCCAGCCTGATGGGGACGGATTAAAAGAAACAAAAGGTATTTTAGAAGAATGGCGGGACATTTACGTCTAAATGTATTCAAATCGTGTTCTGGCTGCTGCTTTACTCCTCGTCGGCCGCAAGCGCTCCGCTTCCTGACGGTCAGCAGGGCAGCACTCGTAGTCCGCACGGAGCGCTCGCGATTCCTTGCGAGAACTGCCACACCGCTGCGGGCTGGCGCCCCATTCGCGCGGTCCCCGAATTCGATCACAACAAAACGAACTATCCGCTGCGCGG
>WNFO01000891.1_pt1 | contig 27088 bp, 22 predicted proteins | sample 5400251 | NCBI WGS metagenome assembly WNFO01 (sample SAMN13153354, study PRJNA577476) | soil metagenome | isolation source: 100 cm saprolite under Madrone tree | place: USA:California | collected 2016-06-14
CGACCAGCCTGCGAACGCTTGTCCAGATGGTGGCCGCAGAGCTTGGCATCACACTAATGCCCCAGATCGCGGTGGATTCGGAACTCGCTTCAACTCGCAATGTTGTGATTCGCCCGCTCTCTCCAGACAAGCCGTTCCGCACCCTGGTCCTAGCCTGGCGGCCGACAACCTCGCGCGGCGCCGAATTCAGGATGCTCGGAAATCTTATCCGAGAGTGTCTGACTGGTACCAAGAGAGCATTTGCGCCTGACCATGACATTGAAGAACTGGCAGCGCGCTGAGCAGCGCGCCAGGTCGGCATCCATTGTGGCGATGCCTGTGTGCTGGCTCGGCGTCATCGGCTGTTCCGATTAATGCCTTCGAAATTTCCCGTTAGCGATTGGGAGCCGGGCGACCATATGTGGCCTGGGCGAGAATTCGATGATCACTAATGGCTCTGGCCATTGAAAGGAAAATGTCATGACTGGACGAAGAACGATGATGGTATTGGCAACCGCCTTGCTGGCCGGGTCACTGCTTGCGACGGGTGCGCAGGCTCACGGTGGCGGAGGCGGCGGTGGCGGTGGTGGCGGAGGCGGAGGACACGGGGGCGGTGGCGGCTTCAGCGCAGGTTCCATGGGTGGCTTCGGCGGAGGTCATGTTGGTGGCTTTGGCGGAGGTCACATGGCTGGCTTCGGCGGAGGTCGCATGGCGGGCATGGGCCGAGACCACTATGGCTATGGAAGACGTGGTTTCGGCGGTTATTACGACTACGGCAGCTGTCCGTATTACACGTCATACGACTGGCCCTACACCTGCACCTACTGAGTGGTGATCCGATTCGGAAGTTGCCGGCGCGCGGCTTTCGAAATCTTAAGGGGCTCACCTGGAGAACTGGCGAACCGCGGAACGCTAGCTCTCCCAGGTGAGCCACCACCTTAACTCTCACGCCATCACTCCCGCCGACGTTCAACAACCAAGGACCGACCAATGTCCAATAGTACAAGCTCGGCGCGCATGCGCGCAAAGGTTTGACGTTGTCTGTGTCACGTCCGCGTATAAGGAATGGCGAAATCCTCGAAACTGGTGGCTGCGAAACGCGGACGGGTGCTTCTCGTCAGACGAAAGCGCGATGGCCTGTGGATGTTTCCCGGAGGGCGCAAGCGGGCGCGAGAAAGCGATAAAGATTGCCTGCGCAGGGAGATCAAGGAAGAACTTCCGAAACTCAAACTTGGACGCCTTAGACTTTGGAAGGAAGTTAAAGCCAAGAACCGTCGTTCGGGTCGGAAAATGAGTGATGCGATCTTCGTGACAGCGAAAGTGTCCGGACGCCTGACAATCGGCGACAGAAAGGAAATCGATAAGGCAACTTGGCGCAAGCCTCGTGGCATTCGTCTGACGCCAACGTCGCGCTATATCAGGGATAAACTCTTTCCAAAATCACACTAAGCCACTGCTGATTGAAACTAGGCCGCCAGGTTAAGAGGCCGGTGCGAGATTCGGACGGTAGAGCGAATCCCAACTCCCCGAAAACAACACGATGCGATTCGATAATGAGTTTGCAGCTGTCGAAGAGGGTGCCGTCGAAGTCGAAAATAGCGAGCTTCACTGGAACGATTCCGATGGTTGGATAACTGAACAAACACCTCGCGTTTATCCATGACGGTCCGGAGCACAGCTAGCTCCAATCAGAGACCGGATACATTGATGCAAGACCGCTGACGTCAGATCGACGAAAACTCTTGCGACGCGCGGCCGGACCATACATTGGGTCATTCGCGTCACTTTGACGATGTCCCTGTCACTTCCGCTTCTCCCCTGATAGCGGCGGTATAGCGGACATCGTGACACTTCGCATTTGTGCCATCACCGGAAGTCAGTTTGATTTGTCGATCACTTCGTCGGCGCGTTCTTCCCCGACAAGGCATCCGGCCTTATGAGCAAAAGGCCAGCGCGGTTCTCGTCATCGTCTAGCCAAATATAGCAGCGATCGCGATAGGATCGCATTTCTTGGCGTCTGATTTTGGATTGACGGGCCGGAGCAAACGTTACCTTATCAATGTACTAAAAGTAGTCTCCTGGCAGGAGGCCCTCGTGGATGAGCTCTTGAGCTACGTATTCTCGCCGCTGAGGGAGGGCGACATCGCTCTCTACCGGGGCTCCGGCAACGGCTTGCCCCCGATCCTGCTGGCTGCCGCGGAAGAAACCTCGCTCGGTTGCGTCGAGCGGCTTGAACACGAATATGCGCTCAAAGCCGAACTTGACGCTGACTGGGCGGCGCGACCAGTCGCGCTGACGCGCTACAACGACCGCATGACGCTGGTGCTCGAGGATCCCGGCGGGGCGCCGGCCGATCGACTGCTTGGCCGACCACTGGAGGTATCGCATTTCCTCCGCATCGCGATCCCTCTCGCGGGGGCGCTCCGCCGAGTGCATGAGCGCGGCCTTATTCATAAAGACATCAAGCCGGCAAATATCCTGGTGGACGCGGCAAGCGGCGGCGTGTGGCTGACAGGTTTCGGCATAGCCTCGCGTCTGCCGCGCGAGCATCAAGCCGCCGCCCCGCCGGAGGTGATCGCCGGGACGCTCGCCTACATGGCGCCGGAACAAACCGGCCGGATGAACCGCTCGGTGGACTCCCGCAGCGATCTCTATGCACTGGGCGTCACCTTCTACGAGATGCTGACGGGGCAGCTCCCCTTCACCGCCGCTGATCCGATGGAGTGGGTGCACTGCCATATCGCGCGGCAACCAGTGCCGCCTAACGAGCGCGTTGCAGACATCCCGGAGCCGCTCGCGGCTCTGGTGATGAAGCTTCTCGCCAAGACGGCCGAGGAGCGCTACCAGACTGCCGCCGGTGTCGAGGCTGATCTTCGAAAATGCCTCGCGGACCTGGAGTTATATGGCCGCATCGACGGGTTTCCGCTTGGCGAGCACGATGGGTCGGACCGGCTGCTGATCCCGGAGAAGCTCTACGGCCGGGAGCGCGAGATTGAAGCGCTGATTGCAGCTTTCGACAGAGTTGTGGCCCAAGGCAGCACGGAGCTCGTGCTCGTGTCCGGCTATTCCGGCATCGGCAAATCCTCGGTAGTACACGAGTTGCACAAGGCGCTCGTACCGCCGCGGGGCCTGTTCGCGTCCGGCAAGTTCGACCAATATAAGCGCGACATCCCCTACGCCACACTGGGCCAGGCCTTCCAAAGCCTTGTCCGCTCGCTCCTCACCCAAAGCGAGGAGGAGCTTGGCCGCTGGCGAGCCTCCCTAATCGATGCGCTGGGGCCGAATGGTCAGCTCATGGTCAATCTCGTTCCCGAGCTGGAGCTCGTCATTGGGAAACAGCCACCAGTCGCGGAGCTGCCGCCGCAGGACGCGCAGAACCGCTTCCAGATGGTTTTCCGGCGCTTTCTCGGGGTGTTCGCGCGCAAGGAGCACCCGCTCGCGCTGTTCCTCGATGATTTGCAATGGCTGGATGCAGCAACGCTCGATCTCCTCGAGCATCTGGTTACGCACCCGGAAGTGCGGCACCTGCTGCTGGTCGGGGCCTATCGGGACAACGAGGTCGGTCCCGCGCACCCGCTTCTGCGGAAGCTACAGGCTTTCCGCAAAGCCGGTGTGAGGGTGCATGAGATCGTGCTGCCGCCCCTTGAGGTCGATGATGTCGGCCGGCTCATCGCCGACGCGCTCCACTGCGAGCCGGAGCGCGCGCGGCCCTTAGCGCAACTGGTGCAGGAGAAGACCGGCGGCAATCCGTTCTTCGCGATCCAGTTCTTTATCGCGTTGGCCGACGAGGGGCTGCTGGCATTCGACCCGGTAACGCGGGCGTGGCGATGGGACATCGACCGCATCCGTGCCAAGAGCTATACCGACAACGTGGTGGATCTCATGGCCGGGAAGCTCAAGCGGTTGTCCGCCACCACACAGGAAGCCCTGAAACAGCTCGCCTGCCTGGGCAATGTCGCCCAGATCGCCACCCTCGCCTTGGTTCACGGGGACACAGAGGAGGCGACGCACGAGGCACTCTGGGAGGCCGTCCGCGCTGGCCTCGTCGTCCGCCAGGGTCGCGCCTACGAATTCCTGCATGACCGGATCCAGCAGGCGGCTTATATGCTGGTTCCCGAAGACCGCCGTGCCGAAGTCCATTTGCGTATCGGCCGCGTGCTGCTGGCGAGCATGACGGCGGACGAACTGGCCGAGCATCTGTTCGATGTCGCGAACCACTTCAGTCGGGGCGCCGCACTGCTGGTCGACCGGGACGAGAAAGCGCAGGTGGCGACGATCGAGCTGCGCGCCGGGCGAAAGGCCAAGGCGTCGACGGCCTATGCGTCCGCGTGCGTCTATCTCGTGGCCGGCATGGCCCTGCTCGACGAAAGCGACTGGGACAGCCAGTACGAGTTGACTTTCAGCGTGTGGCTCGAACGCGCGGAGTGCGAGTATCTGACCGGACAGTTGGCGTCGGCTGAAGCACGGCTCTCGTCGCTGTCAACCCGCGCGCGGACCATCGTTGACTCTGCCGCCGTCACTTGCGTGCGCCTCAATCTCTACACGACCTTGGACCATAGCGACAGTGCGGTCGAGGTGGGCCTGGATTATCTGCGGCGGGTTGATGACGGATGGTGGCCACTGCACGCGACAGCGGAGGACGTCCGTCAGGCTTATGATCGGCTGTTGCAGCGGCTCGGGTCCGGCTCAATCGAGTCGCTGGTCGACTTGCCACTGATGACTGATCTGCCTCGCCTATGCGTGGCTAGGCAGCGTGCTGGGGATGTACTTCGGAGACTACCAGGCAGGGTTCCGCTTCGGCAGGCTGGGCCTGGATCTAGTCGAAAAGCGCGGGCTCGACCGGTTCAGAGCGCGTGTGTACCTCGTTTTCGCCGTCCACGTCGTCAACTGGACGCAGAACCTGTCGATGAGCCGTGACTTGCTGCGGCGGGCTTTCGCGGCGGCGCAGGTGACCGGTGATCTTTCTTATGTAGCCTATAGCTGCGTCGACCTGGTCACCAATTTTCTCGCCTCCGGAGATCCGCTCGGTGAAGCCGAGCGCGAGGCCGAGAATGGACTCGAATTCGTACGGAAGATGTCGTTTGGACTCATCAGCGACTGTATGACGGGGCAGCTCAGGCTCATCCGCATGCTCCGTGGACTGAGGCCGGCCTTTACATCCTTCGATGGCGCGGAGTTCGACGAGGGCCGCTTCGAGCAACGTCTGGAGAGCAAACCCCAGCTGGCCTTTGCCGCGTCGTGGTATTGGATTCGCAAGCTGCAAGCGTGCGTTTACGCCGGCGACTACGCGTCGGCTGTTTCGGCTGCAACGAAAGCTGCATCGGTGCTTTGGACGACGCCGACGCAATTCGAGCTGGCTGAGTACCATTTCTACGCGGCGCTTGCGCGAGCGGCGTATTGCGAGATTGCCGCGGCCGAGGAGCGGCCCCAGCATCTGGAAGCGTTAGCATTGCATCTTAAGCAGATAGCGGTCTGGGCACACAACGGTCCTGCAACGTTCGCAAACCGGGCGGCATTGGTTGGCGCCGAGCTCGCGCGTCTGGAACAGCGCGAACTGGATGCCGAGCGCCTTTACGAACAGGCCATCCGCTCGGCCCGCGCCAACGGCTTTATTCACAATGAGGCGCTCGCCAATGAACTCGCTTCCCGCTTCTATGCGGCGCGTGGCTTCGAGAAGATTGCCCGTGTGTATTTGCAGGACGCCCGCAACGGCTATCTGCGTTGGGGAGCCGATGGCAAGGTGCGGCAACTCGAACAGCTTCATCCGCATCTCCGCGACGCACCAGTCCCTGCATCTCCCACCGCCACCATTGGCGCGCCCGTCGAGCAGCTGGATGTCGGGACGGTAGTCAAGGCCGCGCAGGCGGTGTCGGGCGAGATCGTCCTCGGCAAGCTCATCAAGACGCTCCTGCGGATCGCGGTCGAGCATGCCGGCGCCGAGCGTGGCCTGCTCATCCTGTCCCCGGGCGGCGAGCCACGGATCGCGGCGGAAGCGACGACCGGCCGCGGCGAGGTTGAGGTCACGCTGCGCCAGACGGCCGCGTCACCGGCCGAACTTCCCGAATCCGTGCTCCACACCGTGATCCGGACGCGGGAAAGCGTGATCCTTGATGACGCCTCGGCGCAAAACCCGTTCTCGGCAGATGAGTACCTCTGTCAGAAGCACGCCCGTTCGGTCCTCTGCCTGCCCCTGGTGAAGCAGGCCAAGCTGATCGGGCTGCTCTATCTCGAGAACAACCTGGCGCCACACGTGTTCACGCCCGCCCGGATCTCGGTACTGGAACTGCTGGCGTCGCAAGCGGCGATCTCGCTGGAGAACGCCCGTCTGTATAACGATCTCGGGGAACGGGAGGCCAGGATCCGCCGCCTGGTCGACTCGAACATCATCGGGGTCCTGATCTGGGATTCTCAGGGCCGGATCATCGAAGCCAACAAAGCCTTTCTCGATATTGTCGGATATGCCCGGGAAGATCTCGTCTCGGGTCGGCTGCGATGGACGGAGCTGACGCCGGCCGAATGGCGCGACGCCGACGACCGGGCCATCGCAGAGCTGAAGGCGACTGGAACCGCCCAACCGCGTGAGAAAGAGTACTTTCGCAAAGACGGCAGCCGCGTGCCGGTTCTGCTCGGCTCGACGACGTTCGGCGACCGCCAAGACGAGGGCGTCGCCTTCGTGCTCGATCTGACGCAGCGCAAGCACGCAGAGGGGGCGTTGCGCGACATGCAAACGAACCTGGCACATGTCATGCGCGTGACGACGCTGGGCGAGCTAACCGCCTCGATCGCCCATGAAGTGAACCAGCCGCTCGCCGCCGTCGTCAATGCCGCGGTGGCCTGCCTGCGTTGGCTCGACCGCGGAAGTCCCGACCTGGACGAAGCGCGCCGCGCTGCGGAGTGGATCATCAAGGAAGGCAACCGAGCGAGCGAGGTGATCCGGCGCGTCCGGGCGCTCGCGAAAAAGACAGACATTGAGAAGGTGCCGCTCGACATTAACGATGTGATCAAAGAGGTCATCGCCTTGGTGCAGCGTGAAATGGACAGCCACCGGGTGTCGTTGCGAATAGAACTCGCACTCGCTCTACCCATGATCCTGGGTGATCGGGTCCAACTGCAGCAGGTGATCATTAACTTGGTGATGAATGGCATTGAAGCAATGCAATCGGTCACGGACCGGCCGCGCGAACTGGTGATCCGATCGCAGCAGGACGAAACACGTCGAGTGCTGGTCACCGTGACGGACTCCGGTGTCGGAATCTCCGCCGAGAACGCTGACCGGCTGTTCAACGCCTTCTTCACCACCAAATCCAGCGGCATGGGTATGGGACTCTCGATCTGCCGTTCGATCATCGAAGCTCACGGCGGCCGGCTGTGGGCCACGGCAAATATACCCCACGGTGCCACGTTTCAGCTCACCCTGCCGGCGAACACAGACACTGCGTCGTGAGGTTGCGTCCGTAAGCCGTCCAAAGAACAGGCGGCCCGGCCGCGAGTTCAGCTCTGGGTCAAACTGAGAAGATCTCAGTATGAGCAAAATGTTTTCCGCTCTTCACGCCAATAGCGGACATTCCTGGGCGGTGCCGCTACGAGCTCTCGGCGTTGTTAGAGAGTCAGTTACTCTCGCTCATCCCACAGGGATACGAAGCTGGGGCGAGTTTGGTTTCAAGTTGTCCCTGTGGCGCTTCACTTTTTCTAAACTATACTAAATCGACGAAGTCCGAAGCTTTGGAGAAAAATGCTGTCTCCAGGCGACAAATCGCCTTGCCCAGCATTCTCAAGTACAGTTTTGGTTTTCAGAAAGGCCCAACTTTATTGAGGGATTTGCGGCTATCCGCCTATGGAGAAAGCGGCGCACTGAAAGTGTTGGCGGAGGGAGAGGGAGCTGGGGTCGAACCTTTACCACATAGGTCAGCGTACTCCGGCGAACTCCGACGGAAGTCGTTCCTGGCACAAGCGCGACTAAGCAGGCCCTACACGACCTCTTTTTCGGAGTCTACAGCGCTGCGTTGACCCCAGGGGCGCTGATCATTTCAGCCCCCGGTAAAGCGGCGACAGGCGTGACTCCGGTCGAACCGCCGCAGCCCGTGATACAATTTAGCGCGGCGTATCTATAGTGACGATGACATCCACCTTGAGACGGACGAGCGCCTCCGCAAGTTGGCGCAAGCGAATAAGTTGTCCATCTCCAAATTCATACTCGATGCTCATGTTATTCCCTTCGACCCCACCCAAGGTTGCGTCGAATTAAAACATTGAATAAATTAATTATTCTTAATCTGCGAGCCTTCGCCCAAGGACTTCTCGCACCAGCGGTGCCCGCTTGGCAAACAGACGTCAGTTGCTTGACACCTTCTGGAGCGATGGTCTCTAATCCTTAGACAAGGTTCTGCGGGTGATAGCGCAGAAGTTTCTGCCGAAAATCAAAAATGAAGCCGACAGCTCCCGCTCAGCATGTGCCGGGGCAAGGGAGCGGCACCCAAAATGGCTTCTTGGGAGGAAAGAATGGATAGACGCCAGACACTCAAACTGATTGGTGGTGCCACTGCGATGGCCGGCGCCGGTTTTCCGGGCCTCACCCTCGCGCAGGCTCAGAAGGAGATGGTCACGGTCGTGAAGATCGCGGGCATTCCCTGGTTCAACGCCCTTGAAAAGGGGATCCTGAAAGGGGCGAAGGATTTCGGTGTCAATGCCACGATGGTTGGCCCGGCGAACGTCGATCCGGCACAGCAGGTCAAGCTACTTGAGGACCTGATTGCCAAGAAGGTCAACGTTATCGGCCTAGTGCCGCTCGACGTGAAGGTGTGCGAGCCGGTGCTCAAGCGTGCCCAGGCGGCCGGCATCAAGGTCATCACGCATGAAGGTCCGGAACAGGAAGGCCGCGACTGGAACGTTGAACTGATCGACTCCGTTCGATTCGGTGAAGTGCAGATGGAGCGCCTCGCCAAGGACCTCGGTGGCGAAGGCGAATACGTGGTTTATGTCGGGACGTTGACGACGCCACTTCACAACAAGTGGGCCGACGCCGCGATTGCCTATCAGCAGAAGAATTTCCCGAAGATGAAGCTCGTCGCCGACCGTTTCCCCGGCGCCGACGAGATCGACACCAGCCAGCGCACGACGCTTGACGTGATCAAGGCCTATCCGAACCTGCGCGGCATTCTCGGCTTCGGCTCGAACGGGCCGATCGGCGCCGGCAATGCGGTGCGTCAGCAACGCCTCGCCAAGAAGATCGCTGTGGTAGGCACCGTGCTGCCGAGCCAGGCGAAATCGCTGATCGCGGACGATATCATCCGCGAGGGCTTCCTTTGGAACCCTACCGATGCAGGTTACGCGATGGTCGCGGTCGCCAAGCTCGTGCTCGATGGCAAGGCGATCACGGATGGCGTCGAAGTTCCCGGCCTTGGCAAAGCGGCGGTCGATGTCGCCGGGAAGCAGATCAAGGTCGACAAGATCATGCGGATCAACAAGGAAACCATCGACGGGCTGATCGCCGGAGGACTCTAGTAACACACCAGCTCAAGCCGCATCCTGACCTTCCCGGTCAGGGCTGCGGCGCGGATCGAAGCGATTCCTTGACAGAACGGTCCCATCGCAGGACGAACCCTTGGCGACTTTCCTGGAGATGTCCGGTATTTCGAAGCGCTTCGGTGGCGTGCATGCGCTTCGTGATGTCGATCTGACGCTAGAGGTCGGCGAGGTGCACTGCCTTGTCGGTGAAAACGGTTCCGGCAAGTCGACACTTATCAAGATCATCTCCGGAGTCGAGGCGCCGGAACGAGGCGGTCGAATCGCCATTTCCGGTACGGAATACCCAAAACTGAACCCAGTCCGTTCCACGCATTGCGGCATTCAGGTCATTTATCAGGATCTTTCGCTATTTCCCAACCTCAATGTCGTCGAGAACATTGCGATGGCGCATCATCTTGGCGTTGTCCGCAGGGTCAACTGGCCCTCGATGCGCGCGACCGCCATGGCTGCGATGGCCAAGGTCGGCATCGAACTCGATCCGGAAACGAAGGTCTCCGATCTCAGCATTGCCGGACGTCAGCTCGTTGCGATCTGCCGTGCACTGGCGGCGGATGCCAAGCTCCTGATCATGGATGAGCCGACTGCATCGCTCACACGCCACGAAGTCGATGCCCTGATCAAGCTCGTCAGCGAGCTAAAACGCACCGGCATCTGCATCGTATTCGTGAGCCACCGCCTAGACGAGGTGCTCGAGATCGCCGAGCGCGTGACAGTGCTGCGTGACGGCATGAAGGTCGGCACCTTTGCCGCAGAGACGATCGACGGCCGCAAACTCAGCCATCTGATGACGGGAAAGGCTTTCGAGTATCAAGTGCAGGTGCGCGGTGTTGCCGCGGGCCCGGTTGTGCTTGAGGTCGATGGCCTTGGCCGGGATGGCGACTATCACGATGTGAGCTTTCAATTGCGAGCCGGAGAGATCGTGGGCCTCACTGGATTGCTCGGATCGGGGCGAACCGAGCTCGCATTGTCGCTGTTCGGCATGAACCCGCCCGATCGAGGCACGATCGCGCTCGAGGGCCGGCGGATCGCGCTGAACACCAATGCGGAAGCGATAAATCTGGGCATCGCCTATGTTTCCGAGGACCGGCTTACGCTTGGCCTTATCCTGGATCAGTCGATCATGGCGAACATCACGCTGACTGTGCTGGAGCGCCTCTCCGGCGCATTCGGCCTGGTCCGCGCGCGCGCGCGGCAAATCCATGTTGCGCGCTGGGTCACCGAACTCGCGATCAAGGTCTCGAATCCCGAAAACCCGGTAAAGACACTCTCCGGCGGCAATCAGCAGCGGGTCGTGCTCGCCAAATGGATGGCGACAAACCCGCGTGTGCTGATCCTCGACGGCCCGACGGTCGGTGTCGACATCAGCGCAAAGGACGGGATCTATCAGATCATCCAGCGGCTAGCCCGCGAGGGCGTTGCAGTGCTGATGATTTCTGACGAAATTCCCGAGGTGCTTTATCACAGCCATCGCGTGTTGGTGATGCGCGAGGGCCGTGTGACAACCGATGTGCCGGCCGAACACACGTCCGAAGATGCGCTTCGACGGGCGGTCAATGCCTGAATCGCTCGTTGCTTTATTGAGCAGGTTTCGGCGCAGCCACGAGTTTTGGTTGCTCATCGTCATCCTTGTGATCTGCGTCAACCTCGGGGTCGCGAACGGCCAGTTCCTGACGGTGCAGAATCTTTTTGACCTGCTGACGTCCTATGCGTTCGTGGGCATTCTCGCGCTCGGGCTGCTCGTGGTGTTGATCGCCGGCGGAATCGACATCTCTTTCACGGCAACGGCATCGGTGGCGCAATACGTGGCGCTTGCGGTGGCGAACGCTTATGGCGCCAACTGGTTTATCGTCTTTGCCATCGCGATTGGCGTCGGCGGTACGCTTGGCGCCATCAACGCGATCTTGATTCAGAAACTTCGAATTCCATCGATCATCGTCTCGGTCGCAACGCTGAACATCTTCTATGGGCTGCTGATTTTCTTCACCGGCGGCAAATACATTTATTCGTTCCCCGACTGGTTCGCGACCGGGATATTCTGGCTCGAGTTCGAATGGGGAAAGGATACGTCCTACGGCGTCAACCTGCAGATACTCGCGCTCGCGGCCTGCTTTCTCGTCACCTGGCTTCTGCTCAATCGCACCAATATCGGCCGGCAGATCTACGCGATGGGCGGTAACGCCGATGCAGCGCGAAGGCTCGGCTTCCACATTTTCGGCCTCAACATGCTGGTCTACTGCTATATGGGCGTCATGGCGGGCGTCGCCTCGCTAGTTCAGGCACAGCTCGCGCAGTCGGTCGCGCCGACCGTGCTGGTGGGCAAGGAGCTTGATGTGGTTGCAGCCGTCGTGCTCGGTGGCGCGAGCCTGATGGGCGGCGTCGGCACTGTTGGCGGCACGTTTCTGGGCCTTGCATTGCTCGCTATATTGCAAAATGGACTCATTCTGCTGGGCGTTTCGTCCTACTGGTCGCCCTTTTTTGTCGGGTTGGTCATTCTCATCTCGGTGTCAGCGACGGCCTGGTCGCAACGCGAGCGGCGGACCCGGAGGGCGCGCCCATGAGCGATGCGCCCGCCCTCTCCCTTCGCGGACGCATGGCCCGGCTGGCCGGCAGCGGAACGATTGCCACCCTCGTTCTCTTGTTGGTCGCCCTCTGGGTGGTGTTCGCGATCGCCATCGGCGATCGGTTCTTCTCGGTCAACACGCTGCAATCCATAGCCTTCCAGATGCCGGAGCTCGGCATCCTCTCGCTTGCGATGATGCTGGCCCTGCTGTCCGGCGGACTCAATCTTTCGATCATTGCCACCGCCAATCTGGCCGGACTGACCATCGCCTTTGTGCTGACGCGCTATGTTCCGGGCAGCGACGGCATCGCGTGGGTCGGCGTTCAAGTGCTGGCGATTGCAGCAGGGTTTGCTGTCGCCGCATTGGTTGGCCTCGTCAACGGGTTCGTCATTGCCTATCTCGGCGTTTCGCCGATCCTGGCAACGCTCGGCACGATGACGCTCTGCAAGGGCCTCGCGATCGGTCTCACTCATGGCAATGTCATCTCCGGATTCCCGGAGCCCATCGTTTTTATTGGCAATGGAACAGTTTTCGGCGTGCCCTTCGCGCTGATCGTCCTTGCGCTTTGTGCCTTGCCTGTCGCAATCATGCTTAACGCGACGCCGTTCGGGGCGAAGGTTTACATGATCGGTTCAAACGAGAAGGCGACCCGCTACTCCGGCGTTGACACCCGCGCCATCCTTCTCAAACTCTATGTCCTCTCGAGCCTGCTCGCCGGTGTCGCAGCTGTGGTAATGTTGGCACGGTTCAATTCGGCCAACGCGGCATATGGCGAGAGCTATCTGCTCGTCACCATCCTCGCAGCGGTTCTCGGTGGGGTCGATCCCTTTGGCGGCTTCGGCAAAGTCGGCGGGCTCATCTTGGCGCTGATCATCCTGCAGGTGATCTCGTCGGCATTCAACCTCCTCAATCTCAGCCAGTTCCTCACCCTGGCGATCTGGGGTGGAATACTGGTTGCCGTCGCCGCTGTTCCGCATCTGCGCGGCAAGGCGGAGCGGTAAGCACCGATGACGCAGCTGACAGAACCCGCCCGGATTGCAGTTCTCGACATTGGCAAGACCAATCTGAAACTGTTGGTGGCGAGCGAAGACGGCTGGCCGCTTGAAACGCATTCGATCCCGAATGCAGCGACCACTTCAGGCCCCTACCTCGCCTATGATCTTGCCAGGCTAGAGGAGTGGTTCCTTGACGCTCTCGCCGAGGTGTCGCAACGCCATGCGATCGGCGCGGTGATCGCGACGGCGCATGGATGCGGCGCCGTTCTTGTCGATGGGGACAGGCCCGTGCTCCCGATGGTGGACTATGAGGCGGTCTGTCCGCCCGCGATCGACGAAGCCTATGCCCGGATTGCACCCGCGTATCGCGAGGTATTTTGCGGCATCGGCGCCGGCGCAATGCGGCTCGCCAAGCAGCTTCTCTGGCAGGAAAGCGCGTTTCCCGTCGAATTTGCGCGCGCAAAAACCTATCTGACCACGGCGCAGTTTTTCGCCATGCGTCTCGGCGGTCGTGCTGCAAGTGAGATCTCACAACTTGCAGCCCAAGGCCATATCTGGGACCTGGTCCGCCATCAACCTTCGTCCGTCATGCGTGAACGCGGCTGGGCCCATCTGCTTCCGCAACGGGTACCCGCCGGTGCTATGCTGGGGACGGTTTCGGAAGCCGTGGTCAAGCGCACCGGCCTTGCGCGATCGACCGAAGTCCTGTGTGGAGTGCATGATTCGAACGCCAACCTCTTCCGCTACAAGGCTGCCGGCATGGCCGATGCCTCGATCCTGTCGACCGGCACCTGGATGATTGGCTTTCAGCGCGACCTCGACCCGGACAAGCTCGACGTGACCCGCGCGATGGTGCTCAATATCGATGTCGACGGCGAAAATGTGCCCTCCACACTGACCATGACCGGCCGCGAATACGAGTTGATCCGCAGAGAAAAATGCGCTGCCGATGCCGCTGTTCTTGCCACGTTGCCGACCCTGGTCGCTCGGGGAACCTTGGCGGTGCCCTCCTTCATTGGGGAGGATGGGCTGTTCCCTGGTGCCGCTCATCGCGGGCGTGTCGTCGGTCCAGCGCCCGAAACTCCTGCCGAATGGCAGGCGCTGGCGGTCCTCTACGCGGCATTTAGCGCAAACAGGTGCCTTGATGCGCTCGGCAGCTCGAAACGCATCATCATCGATGGCGGTTTTGCCGCCAACCTGCCTTTCGCGCGCTGTCTTGCGGCCTTGCGCCCATCCCAGCGTGTTTTTGTGAGCCAATCTCCCGACGGAACGGCGCTCGGCGCGGCGTTGCTCTGGCGGAGATTTGCGCGCAGGTTTCCGGTTTCCAGCGTGGTGTTTGAAGCTGTCACTCCGCTCGGCGAGGCTGGGTTCAATCGCTCCCGTCTTTCCGCCGCATATCGATCCTGGATCACCCTTTCGGAGCAAGCACCATGACAGACCGCAACCATGCCGATCTCCGCCAGGGCATTGTCGACACCTGCCGGGAGATGAACCGAAACGGCCTCAACCAGGGCACATCAGGCAATCTCTCGCACCGGATTCCCGGTGGCATGCTGATCACTCCGACGAGCCTGCCCTACGAGCGCATGCGGGGCGAGGATGTCGTTGCCATGGATTTTGCCGCCAATTACGAGGGTAACCATCGCCCTTCATCCGAATGGCGCTTTCATCGCGATATTCTGCAGGCGCGAGACGATGTGAATGTCGTGCTCCACACGCATTCCACCTTCAGCACAGTCCTCGCGGTGCACGAGCGCGCCATCCCCTGCTTCCACTACATGGTCGCGGTTGCGGGTGGCAACGATATTCGCTGTTCGCCCTATTCCTGTTTCGGTACGCAGGCGCTATCGGATCATGCCGTCAAGGCGCTTGAAGGCCGCAATGCCTGCCTGCTGGGCCATCACGGCTTGATCGTGACGGCCCAGACATTTGAAAAGGCCCTTTGGCTCGCCGTGGAGGTGGAGACCCTAGCGAAGATGTATGTCCACGCGCTGGCGATCGGCGAGCCGCCGCGGCTCAACGAGGCCGAGATGGCACAGGTGCATGAGCAGATCAAACGCATGGGCTACGGCCAGGCGCCCGATCTTGACGGCGTCGGCGATGTGCCGCGCGCGATAGCTGCGTCGAAACGGAGCGCCCATTGATGGTGGATCTGCCGACGGTTGGCCCGCTTTGTCGGCGGCGCTGGCTACGCGCCGCTCACCGAGGCTAGTCTGCGCGCCCTTGTCTCCAGAGTTCCGGCATGCCTGGACCTCTTGAAAGGTGATCCGGCCGATTGGAAGATCAGCGAGGTCGGCGACGGCAATCTCAACCTCGTCTTCATCGTAACTTCCGGCGCGACCGGCGTGGTCGTTAAACAGGCGCTGCTTTATGTGCGCTTGGTCGGCGATAGCCGGCCGCTACCACTCGATCGCGCAAGGTTTGGTCGGGTTCGAGACGAAGTTCCTCGCACTCTGGCGCAAATGCGCGACCGGTGATACATTTGTAGCCGAGCTTTTCGCTAATCCGGCCGGCGGGGAGGCGCTCGAGGCACATCGGCGGGCTACGATGGCGCGGATCTTTGCGGACAGCGTCGGCTTTGCGGGCGCGAGATGGTACGCCGCATTCTCGGCCTCGCGCAGGTCGAGGATCTTAAATCGATCGAGAATCCAAAGATCCGGTCTAAGAACTGGCTTCACAATCCGACTCGCTTATTGTGACGAGAAGCCAGCCATTGCAACTCATCACGAGCAGCCATGTCCGATACTTCGAGCCCAACCGAGCTGAAGCTACTCGGTCCCTTTCTTGGATACGTCACGCCCCACAGCATCAAGATTTGGCTGCACCTCGAAGGCGAGCAGCGGAGCATCTACCTGTCTCTGCACGAAGGAGCGGTCAAAGCCACTCGGGCAGTGGCCGGGGTCCTGGATCTACGAACATAGAAATTTTTTACGGACTGCGTCACCATCGAGGGCCTTATTGCGCTTGAGACCGGCGATCACTTGAGCGAGGAGCCTTAAATTCTCTCGGGCTGCCCCGTCGGCGGCGGCCTTTGAAAACCGATAAATGATCTCGATCAGCGGATCGGTGTCACTTTCGGTGAAGTTGATCGGCTCAGGAGAGCCCTTTGAAACTTCCTCTATCAAAATCTCGGCGGCTTCACTTTGCTTCCGTTCGAGGTATTTGTCGCCGAGCTTGCCGAAGAAGCCGCTGCCGGGCACTTGGAGCGCGCTCAAAACGTAGCCCACGATGGCTGTACCCCACGGAACCATCTCCTTGCCGCTCATTGTTCCTCCTCGAGCATCCTCATGCCGCATCTTCCTTTGGCGCGACGCACCGCTGTCTGCCAATCTAGACTGACATCCGCGCCGCGACGTCCGCATGCCGTGCAGACGAACGCGCCATCAATGTCTGACAGTCGAACATCATCGGCCCAGTGGCAGCCATCGAGCCGGGTCCAATGGCTGCAGGTGTAATCCGAGCAATAGATCAGCACATCGCGCACGCCAGCGGCGCGCATCTCGGCGAAGGTGATCTTTTGCGGGCGGGCAGCCTCGCGCATGAGCAAATTCATCCTTCACTTTGGCCAAGATGGCTGCTCCGGAGGTGGCAGCTGCGGGCGATCAGCCAACTGCTCAAGGGCGTTGTAGAGGTCTGCGTCGATGTCTTTCAGAATGCATTGGTTTGACGTGACGTAGCCCTGACCATAACGGCCCGCGTAATCGTTCACCGCGTCCTGCAAAAAGTCGTGCGCCGCTTGGGCCGACATATCGGCAGGCCTATTCCATTCGCTGCTTGACGTCGGTTCAACATACAGCGCTCGCATCCGCGTATTATGCCGGTCGTCCGGCGTGCGCTTTGCCTTTTTCTCGTCGATTTGCTTCAGGATCGCATCCGCATCCTTCCACTCTTGGCTCTGCAGAGCATTCGTCATTCTGCCGGTGAGGATTTTTCCGAGGCCAGTTTGGCGGTCTGCCCTCATGGTCATGCTCAGCATTCCGGCCCGTTGCTTGTCGAGATGCTCTCCGCATGCCGTATCGATCTGCTCCACGGTCGCAGAGTGGCCATCGCGTTGGCGGCGCCATAAGTCCAGCAAGATTTGCGAACGCCCCAGTTCTTCACGCGCGAAGGCGGCCAACACGACGGCAGTCGCATAGGACCCACTTTCGTAAAGGCGAACTGCATCGCGCAGCAGCAGTCCGCACTGCTCCAACGCAAGAGCATAGCCTTTTAAGAGATATGCTGGCGTTACTGGTGGCGACACCGACATTGCTTGCATCCCTCACCGACGAACATTGTCAACGACGAAATCCTCGGGCAACTCCGGCTCGCCGTCCACCCGATTGCAAACCGGGCAAGGATCGCCCGGCACACCGCAGCCGCGCGGGCCTTCCCAAGGCACTAGCGGAGGGCCTCGCAGACCAATCGGGTGTTGTCGCAGCGAGCGCAGAATCTCATGCCGCCCCCTTCCAGATCACCCGGCCACGCCACGCGCTGGGCCACAGTACCACGACGGGGCGCTCGGCCAAACGCCGGGCGCTCTGTGTCGGGGGCCTCCGCAGATAACGCTGGACGGCTTCAATTGTAGTTTCGGAACGCTGCTTCTCAATCGACCTGCCGAGAACATCGACCCGGCGGCCACTGAAGCGCGCCTCCTCATTCGGGTTGCGACCAAACTTGGATGGCCCGAAATCCTGGCGCCCATGCCGCCGAGGCGGGAATGGACGATCGTTTGTGCGGTGACGGAAGAAGCCCCAGACGTCGAAATCATTGATGCCACCTTGACGATCAGAAGTGACGCCTTTCCGAGACCTGACGTAATGCAGGGCCGCACCTTGGCATAGGCAAATCAAGATCAACCTGCCTTGGTAAGGGCGCCATCGCTCATATCGGTGAAAAAGACTATCGAAGTCAGCGAGAGCCAACATCGAGAGTCGCCGAAGATCGGCGGTGGTGATCCGTTCGAAGGAGCGGCTTGCTGAATTGGTCATCTCATCAGGCGAACAGCGCCGCGCCACTTCGGTAAACTTCACGTAGGTGCCGCTTTCGTGTAGCCACAGCAGTCCTTGGCAATGGCGCGATCAGGGCCCGCCTTGTATTCCGCTGGCGGCCGTTGGCCAGCTCGACCAGCTTGCGCGTCGGCGAAGGGGCGAGGCTCGATGAATTTCATGCTGCGATCCTAACGCGCGTCTGCTGCAGACCCCATCGTTGCAGCAGCGATGTCAGTTATCTGCATAGAAGTCGGTTTCATTCTTCGGATTGCTGGCTGCGCGCACACGAGCGCGAAGCTCTCCTAGCTTGCCAGCACGCCTTAGGTTGGGACCGACAATTTTCTCTGCTGCCTCTAAATCACTGTTAGCATAGACCTCCATCCAACCGCCGACAGCTTTGCCCATCCTGCACTCTTGAACGTGGTATTTCGTCATCTTCTTCACGTTGTCCCATGCTTTCGTCATGACTTTCTTACGAAGCGGACTGTGCGTCGTCATATAGGCCGCTTCTTCCGCTACGCTGACATTCTTGCTCATGGAGTCGTCGGGGTAGTTCCTCCTATAGTCCTCAACCATCTCGCGCGACAGGCGCAGGTTTTCGATGATCACCTCAGATCGAAACGCACGATTCTTTGCGCGCCAATAGAGGACGCTGATTACAGGCAAACAGACAAGAACTGCGATAGTGATTAACAACGTCATTTGCGGGCTTTAGTCCTCGCCAGGGCGTGTCACCATAAATCCGGACCCATAGTAGGGCGATGTCCGCGACGCTCCAAGAAGGCGGACAGCCTGCGCACCAGAGGCGTGCCGGGCCGCGAGGATAGTCTGCTCTTCTTTCAACAGCCGACCCGATCCATGTGCGCCGTAACGACATGCTGCTCGACCGCCCGTAGTAAAAGACCAGCCAGGTCTCCTGCTGGGCGTCGGGGCTGCGGCCGGCGGGTGAGGGTGGGTATTAAGCAAACTGCTTCGATTCAGTTTCTATCAGAATATCCCAGAACCGTTCGAATACCTTTATGGCCGCATCATAGTCAGCGTTTTCGACATGACCCGACAGTGGATCGTGCTTCAGCAGATTCACCTTTTTTCGAATGGAGTCGATTGCGTTCATCACCGCTGGATCGACGGTCGTGCCGAAAAAGGTGAGAAGATCGATGGCGCGCTTCACAAACGTCGCTTTGCTCAATCTCCAGTCGAAATCATCCGATAAGCCGTTTAGCTCTCTTTGCCCTTTATAGTACTGCTTTATCGCCTTCTCCCAATGATGATATTCTTCGACATAGCAACCTTGAATGATATGGCTGATCGCCCATCGCTCCGCGGTGTCCGTGCATTCAATCTCAAACGGATCGTCGCCGGCAGACGCCCGCTCGGTCTCGACCCCTTTGCGTATTAGGCCGATCGCAAGCTCGGTCGCGTTCTCGCGATGCCCTAAATGCGTCCTGAAGAATGCCGCCGAAAGCTCCACCTTCTTCAGATCGAGCGGGGTCTTGAGGGCATATGGCATTTGGGTCCCGTTTAGTTGATGTGGGCGCGAGTGCAATATTAGCCAAATCAGGTCAGCAGTGCTCGCGTCGCCTCGGCCAGTTCGGCGCGGTCGGGGAATAGATGCCCGTACACGTCGAGTGCAAAGGTCTTTCTGCTTGGCCGACGACAGCAGCAGGCTAAGGGTAATGGTTACGCATCAAAGCGACCATGCTGGGCGGTTCGACGACGTTGTGTTTCGGAAGGCCGCTAACGCCTGCTGATGGCCCATAGGGGGCAAAAGCCCAAGACCGCGACGACGGGTCGCAACTTCCGGCGCGCTGCTTGAGAGGCTTATTTTAGGTTATTTGAGCGCCGCGCCAAATAACCGGCGACCCTGCTCTAGAGAGGATTCGTCAATGATTTTATGGGCTTGTTTGGTGAGCGCGGAGGGACTCGAACCCTCGACCCCATGATTGAAAGTCACTGGCGTTGTTGCGCCGGGCTGACGTCAATGATCGACGGCGGCGAACGTTACTTCGACGTGTTCTTCACATCCCTCTCCATTTCGAGGCACGTGATCAATTCGACATAGCTGGGGGCGCTGTCTATGCTGGTTTCCCGGTTGCAAAGGGTTTTATCGCTGGGACTAAATTGTATCCATTCCGTTTGAAGTTGGTCGCGTGCTTGCGTCTCTTCGTCCGTGCACCTTTTTTGCTCCTCCTTCGAGCCGAACTGGCACTCCCGCGCGATATCGAATTTCGGCGCGGTGTCCGCGATAGGGGTGGGATGCAGGGAAGTCAGAATAATGATCGGCAGGTGAATCAGCATTTTTATTCTCCGAGCTGCTTCGTAATCCAGTCAGCTAGAGAATGGTGGCGCGGAAAATCTTCCACAAGCTTGCGCGCCTTGATCGAACGCAAAGCACCTTGGCGAGCCGAAGTGCTGGTTTTTGAAAGGCATTCGGGCGAGCAATCGTTCCTATAATGGCGTAGCGGGTTCACGTCAGCGTTACATTTGGAGCGCGAGCCGCCAGACCGATCAATCGAACGCTGCACGACGCAGGGCTGCAAAGCTGGACTTTGTTGAGAAAGATCTCGAAGCGATAAGAGCGGGCTGGGGGCAAAAGGCGGCCGGGCGCCTAGATGTTGGCAGCAATGCTGCGGAATAAGCCTAAACCCGAAGTGCTTTCTAAAACAGAATTTAATGGCAGAACTGAAGCCGCCTTCCAATCTAGTCCTTAAATTTGACGTTTGATGTTCTCGACATGGGCTCTCGCCACCTCGTTCAAGGGCATCGGGACCTGATTGGCCGTCCTTTCTTACGACGGTTCCGGCGCCCCCTCGCCTCTCCTCGTCCGGGTGCACCCAAACATAAGGCGCGATCTCGCACTCTTCCGTGAGCTTCATCATGTGTGCCACACGGGCGACGAACATCGCCCCGTTGAAATTTCAGTTTTGGTGCATCAGCATCGGCTTTGCCAGAAAACGGCAAACCCGGTGAGCAGCCTCTTCAAGGTCGACTTCGGTTATCGCAAGTCTCGGACACGGTCACGTCAGTTTAATGAATTGGTGGCCGCCATACGGGACACCCGTGACAACGGCGAAGCGCTTCGACGGGCCACAAACAGGGATTTCCGCTGTCTCGAAGCCGAATGGAAAGTTGTTTCCAAAGCCAGAGACGAGGTGGGCATGATCAGCAACCTCAAAAGCCGCCAACAACTAAGTCGCAGGCTTCACGACATTTACGAAATACAAATGCTGAAAATCCGGGGGCGGCTAAGAGTGACGAAACGATAAACATCACCATGAGCCAAGCCGAGATCACTGCGCAGCGGCGAGGTACTCGACATGCACGGCCCCGAGGAAGTATTTTTGCACCTGCCTCATATATCGAGGGTTCAAACCGAAGTGGTTTCCAGCTGCGCTCGCGTGACGAGGCGACCCTCCAAGCGAAGGCGTCCGGCATCCAACAGATCGGTGAGAGCCGTCTCGACGACTTCTCGTAGCTGGGCGCTTGTCGAACCGAACCCGAACAGGCGGGCGACAGCCTGGACCAGTTGATCTCGCTCCGCGCCGTAGTTCTCTTCAACTACCTCGGCGATTGCGACCCTTACCTCTTCGGGCGGCAGAATCTCGGGCTTGCGCAACGTATTGGACTCGACGTCGCTCCGATTCCTCACCACAACGGCTTGGCCCGGAACGAGGTAGAATGGGCCTCCAGCGATATCACCTTTGCGTTTCGCGGCCTTTATCGCGGCCTGGACCGCGTCGCGGATGCGGTTGCCCGCTCGTGCCAGCCCCCATGCCGACCTAATCCGCAAAACGATTTCCGACTCGTGAATTGGCCCTTCGATGGAAACCACGCGAACGACGTGCTTCATCATTTCGGACACCGGAGTTTCGTGAGGGTCGACCTGGCGGCGGATTGATAGCTTGGCTTCCTCGTAACGCGCGGTCGGGGACTTGTCCCCATTAACTTCAACGGTCACGACGTCGATGTCCGCTTCCTCGTGCGCGGTGAACCGGATCGGGACGGCAGACACGGAATCCGCGGCCCGCTCGTCTGTCTCGCGCCAGTGCACCTTAGCCGTCTCGATGGCCTGCACGACCTTGGCCGTTTCCTCTTCCGGCCTTAGGAACCAGTCCGTTGACCAAATACGGTGAAGTACCCAGCCGTGGGCTTCGAGAACGTTCTGCCTCAAACGATCTCTGTCCCTCGCCGAGCGCGACGAATGGTATTGGGCGCCGTCGCACTCGATACCCAGTACGAAACGCCCCGGTTTTTCCGAATCCGACACGGCGAGGTCGACGAAGAACCCAGCCGTTCCGATCTGAGTCTTGACGTCGTAACCTAGTGCCGTCAGTCGCGCGGCCACTTGCTCCTCGAAGATTGAATCGGCATCGCGGCCGGTTTCCTCGGCGATCCCAAGCTTTCCTGTCTGGGCGAACGATAAGAACATCTTAAGCGCCGCCACACCTCTCCCTTTCGATCGGGAGAGGTCAATGTCGTCGCCGGTAATTGACGAGAACACCTCGCAACGCAGCTTCGCCCTGGAGATCAGCACGTTGAGGCGGCGCTCACCGCCGTCCGAGTTTAGCGGTCCGAAGCTCATCGAGATGAACCCCTCCTTCGTCCTGCCGTAACCCAACGAGATAAATATGACGTCGCGTTCGTCGCCTTGGATGTTTTCGAGATTCTTTACGAAGAAGGGTTCGCTGGTGCCGCGGCCGAAGAATTCCTCTGTGTCCGGATGTTCGCGCCTCAAGATTTCGAGTTCGTTTTGGATCGCCTGGCGTTGCGCGACCGAGAAAGTGGCTACGCCCAGTGTCCTGCCCGGTGCCTCGCGGGCGTGACGGATCACGGCTTCCGCAACAATGCGCGCCTCCTTCGGATTGGTGCGGGTGTTTCCACGATCGTAGTGCGCGTCCGGAAGATAGTGAAATTTCAAACCCATGCCGGCGACGGCGTCGTACGGGCTGGGAACGATGAAGAGCCGATTGTCGTAGAACTGCTTGTTCGACACCGCGATAAGCGACTGATGCTTGCTGCGGTAGTGCCAGTTCAACATCCGGTGCGGCAGGCCCTTCGCGAGGCAGAGATCGAGGATGCTTTCCGCGTCTTTCGCCTGAAAGGTAAGATCTTCGTCCTCGTCCCGGTCCTCGTCGTTTCCGGTCAATTTGGCGAAGAAACGCGTGGGCGGAAGCTGGCGCTCGTCTCCGACTACTACCATCTGGCGGCATCTCGCGACTGCCCCTAGCGCGTCGACGGGCTCGATCTGCGACGCTTCGTCGACAACCAGCAGATCGAAAGAGATCGCTCCGGGTTTGAGGAATTGCGCCACGGAAAGCGGGCTCATTAGGAAGATCGGCTTGATCTGTTGGATGACGGGTCCTGCGCGCTCCAGCAGTTGCCTTATCGAAAGATGGTTGCGCTTTTTGGCGATCTCCCCGTTCAGGACGCCGAGTGGACCGATGCCGCCGGCATTTCGCGGCAGCCGTGACGCGTGCTCGTAGGCGATCTGGTCACGTGCGAGCCGCATGCGCTCTAGGTCAAGCTTGCGGAAGCTCTCCACGAGGCGGCTATGTACTTCCCCATCGAACCTCTTAATTTCGGGGTTGTTAGCGAAGATCACGCTGCGCATGGCGTCAAAGTAGGACCGTTCGAAGGTCGGGAGCAATGAAGTTTCGCTAAGCGACCCATCGAGCACGCTTTCGGCCATCGAATCGAGGCCACTTTCCCTCGCGATCCGGATGCGATCCATGAAAGCGACCCATCGCGTGATGCGCTCGGGCGATTTCTGCCACTGGGAGATAGCATTGACAATGCCGGTGATGGACATGTCGTCGGCGGCGCCGAACTGGATGCGTACCGTGTCGAGTTGCAGGAAATCGATGAGACGGTCGACGCCAGACTTTGCCGCTTGGAGGTCCTTTCGAAACGTCTCTAACGATTTCCTATCTCCGGCCGACAAGGTCACTCGCGCCAAGCGATCACGCGTGCCGTCTGGAAGATTTTCCTTCGGAAATCCGGCCCACCACGCTATGAAGTTTCCCAACTTCGTCCAATCGGAGCGTTCCTTCCGCCACATAATACCGAATGCCGCGCGTCCAGACGCTTGAAGATCCTCGAACGATCGGCGCGCGACTTGCGCGGCAATCAAACCATCGACCAGCAGAAGACGCTGCTCGACCGTCTTCGGCAACGGGACGTTCAAGCATGAATTCAGAAGCGCGACTTGTGCCCGGTAACGTGAGCTGAACACCCGGAACAACGAGCGACCTTTCTGCGCCAGTATCGTCCGACATTCGTGGAGCGAGGCGTTCCATGCCGATTCGACGAACGCTGAATCGAAGGCCGTCCTGAGCTTAGAGAATCGCTCGCCTTTCTCGACGACTTCGATGACGTCGCCGACAGAATCCCACACGGGATCGCAGAACGCTTGACGATCGCATTCTGGCATTGCGGCAGATGCTTCCACGAATCCAAGAAGCCTCGCTGTTTCGGCAAATGTCTTGGGCTTGGGCAACTCGAAAAGCGCGTACGCGAATTCCGCGCCAGCGATCATTCTCGTCAGATCGCCGGCTACCGAATCAAGCGATTTCCGCAATGTTTCCATCTCGCTGGGATCGAGGGCGTCACGGCCAACGCCGCGCCACGGATGACGGTGCGGTGCGCCATCCGCGGCTATCCTTTCCGCGATCTCTTTCACCAGTTCGCGCCGCGTTTCGAGGTCCAGCGGCGACCAGCTCTCCGGCGCTTCCAGCGAATGATCTGGCTCTCCCGAGGATTCCCTTGAGCGGATCAGACTGCCTAGGAGCCGGAACGGCGTGAGCCCGCTCGGTTCATGACCGACGTGCATCATTTCGGCGTGCAAATTGAGCTTGTCGCGACTGTCGGTCAGCCGCTGCATTAGCGTGGCCTCTCCGCGAGGCGTGGGTGCGGCCGCGCTGCGGGCACGCTTCAGTTCTTCCAAAAGAACACGCTTGTTGGCCTTGCTGGAGTGAAGTTCGAGCGCGAGCGACGCCAAGCCTGCGTCCCGAAGACGGCGATGGACGACGTCCAGCGCAGCCATCTTCTCCGCGACGAAAAGCACCGTGCGGCCCTCAGCGGCTGCCGACGCGATAATGTTCGTGATGGTCTGTGACTTGCCGGTCCCAGGCGGTCCCTTGATAACGAGGTGACGTCCCCGTGCGACCTCCTCGATGGCGACGGTCTGGGACGAATCGGCATCGATGACGTGGTTCATCGCGACGGGTTGAATTATAGGATCGATCTTGCCGTTGTCCGCAACGATAGGCTCGGGCGACTCGAATCCGTCTTGCAGCAAGCCGCGGATCAAAGGATGGTAGTCCAGTCCACCGTCTGTCGGCCAGTTCTCGGGATCCAGATCGCGGTACATCAGGAACTTGGAGAAGGAGAAGAAACCGAGCACCATAGCATCGGGCTTTACTTCCCATCGCGGCTTGCCCGAAACAGTCTCAGCTACGCCGGAGATGTATGCAGCGATATCCACGTCATCTTCGTCGCCAAAATCTTCGATCTTTATACCGAATTCGCCGTCCATCTTCGCTTGGAGCGAAAGGTTCGTCGACGGCGGCTCCGCACGCGACGCGAGATGGAATCGATCGGCAGCGCTGCTCCGCTCGATCCGAACGGGAAGCAGGACGAGGGGCGCGAAACGTTCGACGTCCGATTTGTCGTCCTCGAACCATTTCAACAAACCGAAGGCGAAATAAAGGATGTTGACGCCTTGTTCTTCTTCGAGCGTCCGCGCATCGTACCAGATGTCCAGGAGGCGTTTCTGAAGTCCCTCGGGTGGCAGTTTCGTTTGCAACCGCCTGTCCGAGTGGCGCGCCCTGGAACCCGTTTCGGTGCCGTCGCCTACGTGGAATTGCTGGGCAATCGAGCCTGAAGACTCGTCATCGGGAACCGACGGAGGTTGCCCCTCAATGGCCTCGGCTTTGGCGGCTAAGAAGGTGAAACGCTTACTCTCCCCCAGTAGCCTGAACACTTCCGATGACTTTTCGTCAATGATCTCGATTGCTCGGATGTTCTTTGTCCGGAGGGGAATGTTTACGAGCCTGTTGCGCGTGCCCAGGTCGAGCAGCGCCTTTCGGTCCATGAGAAGTCTGTCCCGAAGCGATATCCTCGTCAAAGTTACCCCCGATCGTTAAACCAAAGATTGCGGGACGGCGAAATAGTCAGTCATCCTGACGTTGGTTGGCGCCTTCATCTTTGAGATCTCCTACACCCCACTCACGACGGCGAGGCCATCCCTTCGACGACTACATCCAAAGTCGACAGGCACTGGTTGGGATTGGACATTAGCCTTCATTCCGGGTTGTGGCACAAAACCGACACGACGGGATACCGTGGCGTCCAATTTTACCGGAAGTTCTGTGATCGCCCCACGGTTCGATGTAATTGTTAACGGTATGGCCCCTGACGAAATCAATCTAGCAACTATGGCCGAGACGCTCGCGAAATCCGCGGATTATCGGGTTCTTCGTCGACTGTTGCCTCGAGCTGAGTTTGCGTCATGCGACGGGCAAGCGACTAAGACCGGTATTTTGCTAGACGTAGAAACAACGGGCCTTGATGCGGGGCGAGATGAAGTTATCGAACTCGCGATGGTAAAATTCACTTATCTGCCCGATGGCCGAATCGCACGTATCGTAGACGTCTTCTCGTCGTTTAACGAACCATCAAATCCGATACCCGCTGAGATCACCGACCTTACCGAAATTACCGACGAAATGGTCGCCGGGCATCGAATTGACCCGGACGTCGTGACAGCGTTCGTGGAAGACTCCGTTATTGTCATTGCCCACAACGCGAACTTCGATCGCAAATTCGCCGAGCGTTATTGGCCGGTTTTCGAACAAAAGTCGTGGGGATGTTCGGCAACAGAAGTGGAATGGCGCAAGCATGGATTCGATGGATCGCGGCTAGGGTATTTACTGGCCGGTGTCGGCTTCTTTCACCGGGCCCACCGAGCGATCGATGATTGCCACGCGCTCATTGAGATTTTGGTATCGGAGCTTCCGAAAGTTAATAAACCCGCTCTAGCAGTCCTGCTTGAACGTGC
>WNFO01000558.1_pt1 | contig 27073 bp, 21 predicted proteins | sample 5400251 | NCBI WGS metagenome assembly WNFO01 (sample SAMN13153354, study PRJNA577476) | soil metagenome | isolation source: 100 cm saprolite under Madrone tree | place: USA:California | collected 2016-06-14
CCGCCAGGTCATCTGCTGTCGGTTCACGTAGCGGATCAACGGCCGCGTGCTGTTGGAATTTTCTTGGCTCATGCCGAGAGCTTACTTCCCTTTGCCCTCGTTGCAAGAACAAATTTAGGTGGGTTTCTTCACAGCTTCTAAAGCAAACCCAAAGGGATGCGGCACCCAAAACCGTCTCATCGCTCAATCTGTGGCCCACCCGCCCTTGGCCACAAATTCGCTGACCCTTTTTTTGACTTCCGCCGAATTCATTGCTCCATTATACGCTTCAGCGCTGGAGGGCCATTAGCCGCATTTACCAGTGCAGTAGTGGCTCTGCTCCTCCTGTTAGCGATGCGCAACTTTGGGAGTAAAAACAAAACCCCAGGTAGAAAAGCGCTACCTGCGGCACCCGGCTGGCATGAACTGATTCGCCTGCGCGACGCGACGCGCGAAGCTATCGGCCGGGATTCCGCCGAACCAATCCTGTAGAAGATACTGACGAGTGGCGAGTGGAAAGACAGCCCCTGGGAGTCTTAGCGGATCGAGGGTCGGCCACCCGTCATGCGACAAAAGAAGTGGATGCCGAATGGCCGTGCACCATTGTCGGCGATAGGTCAGTAAGGCTTAATCAAGGCGGCAAATTCGCTCACTTGGCCCTGTGGTAGTATCCTGTCCTTGTAGGCGGCTGGTTAGCTTTCTTATCAGGTTTTTCGTCCGACTGACGGCGGTTCATCAGATGCAAGACCTTCTGGATTCCAAGAGTCAAACCGAGCTATTCGATAAACTGGGTCACTACAAGTGTCAGCCACCATTGCAAATCCGCGTAGTGGTTGCAGGCTCGCAAGAAGACTTGGGTGCTCTGGCAGAAAAACGATCTCCATTTCCATTCCGCGTACGAGAAACCAGTGAGTTTAGCGTCGGGCAATTCGACTACGAGTCGGGCGATATCCGTCTGCACGGGTCTCTGTTCTTCTGCCCAAGTCCCTATAAGAATATCTCTTATTTGATTTCAGTGTGCTCGGCCGTTGTTTGGCACCGCAGCATTTTGCGTCTCGTGAATTCACTTTACCCGAAACTCGTACCTGTCTTCTTTAGCCAGGAGGAGTTATTCGAACTGCTGAAGCTAACAAAGAGAACCTTCCCACATTCCGAACTTACGATTATTGGCCATTCAAGGAAGCAGAGACTCAGGATTGGAAGTCGTCGAAAGTATGAGACCAGTCGAACACGAACGGAAAAACCACTGGAGGCGGTTTTTGCTGAAGCCGACGAGCAGAATTATTGGTTCTCTTCTGTTTCCGTTGACATTACCCGAGCGGCAGATGATGACAAGCAGCTATCACACCTGTTTACATCGGCTACTCTCTCGAAGTACGCGAATTTCTTTTGTACATCCCAGTTCGACCGTTTTCTACATGGCACGGTAAACAAGATGGGCGAGATAGCCGAACACAAAATGAAGTTCTTCTCCAATCGTTCGCGACGATTGACGCGGGCGTTTGAGCCAAGACCGATTTCGATCACGTACGCTTCGCCAGAATTCACATCTCAGACTGACACAAATAATTTTGTCAGCATCATGCGAAAGATGTCAGATGCCTCCTGCTCCGTTCTTCACGATAACCCGTACATTCATCTTTCCGTCGTTGACGCGAACGATGGATCTGCTGCCGATCTATGGGTACTGAAAAATGATGAAATTCTATTAGTGCCACAATTGCGAGCGTCAGAGGCGGCATTGAAAAGATTCGTTAATTACATTTTTGAGGAATGGCGCGAAGGAAGTGTAACCAGCCCGACTTCCGATGGCATACAACCATAAAAAGCTCAGGGAGGAAATAGACAACTACAGCGAGACGGTTTGGGCCACCGTGGCGCTCTCCCATGAATGCAAGTGGAACGAGAGCACGAAGATTGTCGACAACTCAGTCCAAGTGGGTCTCGGTCGGCCTATGACGCGTCCAGATAAGAAAGAAGTGACTCCCGACATAGTCATTCAAAGACGGCAAGATCAAGGAACTGTTGCAGAGATTAAGCATACTTTTCCTCCATCCAGCGAAATCGAACGTAGAAACGAGATTTTCGAGCAACTGAAGAACTACGATGTTGATTTGCTCGGATGGTGGACAGATTCTAAACGAATCGAGAACCATGATTTAGTACTGCTCACTCATTTGTCCCATGCTACCCACGCAGTTGACTTTCTCACAAGAGACCTTGCAGGGACGCAGAACGGAACGTTTATACGGAATCTGGCTATCATTGGCTACTACCGAAGCGAACAAGATCAACTCTATTTCACGCTGAAGAAAGAATACGGGTCATTACTCGACCCAAAACTGAGCGAGAAACTTCGACTTTCGGTGCCAATAGCAGTCAGACATTTAATCATGGCACGTCAGGTTCGATTCTATGATAGTCCTCCTCCGATTCCGTATACGCTTCGGCTTTTGTGGGAACAAGTCTTTCCAGATTTGGCACAGGGAATTGAAAGAGACAAAAAGAAAGGGTACACGCCTATTCCTGTAACCGTCGAGACTCTTACCCAAACTCTGCAAAAGTTTTTTGGTTATGAAGCCGATGCTACCGGCAATCGAGGAGCCGCGCGATACCGCAGGCTCATACACCATCAGATACAAGACGATCCACGGGGACGTGCTCGAACGCTTGGGTCGTCTGTGCTACCACCTGCAGCACAAAAAATCGAAGGTAAAAACGAAAAAATCGAAGGCCGGGATCGGGCAGCAGTGGTTCAATTTTTGAAGCAACATCGAATTCCTCGCGGTGGGCAACCGAAGAGGGTCACAAGCTCGCGTGGCGGCAGGGCTATGCGGCGTTTAGCGTGAGTGCCTCGATTGTGTCACCGGTCGTTCGATTCGATACATACGAAATCAGGAAGCGCATCACAGGAAAATGAGCTTTGATGAGGAATTCCTTGCCCTATTGAGGAAGCACGGCGTTGCGTTTGATCCGAAATTTGTTTTTGGTTAGGTGCCGCGCCTACCTACGGCGCTTGAGAATTCTCTCTCCCACGTTTCCCAGCCCTGACGGGCTGGGCTAACGTCTGGCGCGCCTACGGCGCTATCTAGAATGAAGGAGACGGCCGCCGTCGGTTACAAAACTACCCGCTAAATGTTTCGCTGGATTTGCAACCCCATCTGCTCGGGCCGCATCTGAATGCCAAACGAGAAAAAAGTGCGGAGTAGTGCCTACCTGCCTTGGGCATGCCGCAAACTCGGGGGTTGAATAGTCGTTCCCTGGCCCGCGAGCAAAATCTAAATAATTGCGGAGGTTTCATGAAGCTCAGATTAGCTGTGTCTTTGATCGCTCTTGTGACTATTTTTGGACTATCGGCCGGCGCGCAGGAGGTGCCGAAGATCGATGCATTCGTAGGCTACTCCTATCTGCGGGCCAATCCTGCCACTTCGGGGATTGGGGGATTCAATCTCAACGGAGGCAGCGCTTCGGTGGCCTATAATTATCGGGACTGGCTGAGCGGTGTCGCCGATTTTGGCGGCTATCACGCGGGTAGCTACAACGGCGTGAACGTGGACAACCATGTGATTACCTATATGTTTGGTCCGCGCTTCACGTACCGCAGATCACGGAGGATCACGCCATTTGGCCAGGTGTTGTTCGGCGCGGCGCGCAGCGGTTCGGGAGTGTTCGCCACGACGAATTCTCGCACGGCGTTCGCGAGCGCGTTTGGCGCCGGCGTCGATTGGAACGTGCGCGACCGCTTCTCGATCCGCCCGTTGCAATTCGACTACATCTTGACCCATTTCCCGGAGGGCGCCAGCGGGAACAACCTGACACAAAACAATCTGCGCGTTTCCACCGGAATCGTTTTTCACTTCAAATAAATCCTCTGGCGGAAACAAACACCAAGTATCGGTTGCCCGGTGCAGGCAGAGGGGCCGCGTTCAAGGCAGACGTGGCCCCTTGCGCCTTTTAAAGCGGATTTCAGTGCTGCATGATGTAGACGACGGTGATGAACGTATCTATTTCGACCGCCTGGCCGTTCAGGTAAGTTGGCCGGTATCTCCATTGCTCGACCGCTTCTCTCGCCGACATGAGGAAAAGCGGATCTCCCGAAACGACCTGCAGGGACTGGATTGTGCCGTCCGTTGCAATGATGGCTCGCAGTTCCACGCGGCCCTCGCGATGGGTTTGTATCGCGAGTGATGGATAGACAGGTTCCACGCGGCGAATCAGCATCGCGGGATCGAGTTGGGTATGGATGAGTTGCGGACGCGTGGGATGTTCGACTGGAGGTTGCGGCGGACGCGGCCCGCTGTTCTTGCCGCTTATGTTCACACACCCGGGACAGTCCGGACCCTCATTCTGAGCGTTCGTGGTCGGGTCGTATTCCTCGAGTGGGCTGACCGGGTTCGCTTCTTCAACCGGATGGGGATTCGCGCGGTTGGTTGGCGGGTGAAAGGTAAACCGCGAATCCCGAATGGGGTGCCGAGAAGTTGTAGCCCTTGCGTTGCCTCGCGGATGCCGGCCTGGATGTCCGTACGGCACGACCGGAGTGACGATGGTGAGGCTTATACGCTCCGCTTTGCTGAAAAGGGGCACGAGAATAAGCGCGGCAAGAACGGCGGTTTGTAGCCCGATCGAGACGGCCAGCGCGCGGCGGCGAGTGCGTCGCTCACGCGCAAGCTGCTCTGCATCGCCATCTACCAGGCATCCGCTTAATGACCCTAGACTTTCTTTGCACACTTCAACGGAAACTTTTTCAAGCTCGGGCGACATCACATACCTCCACATTTTTTCCGCGAGTGTCTGACGTTCCGCGGACACACGGAACGGAGCCATAGAAAACTTTGCGGCGCCGATTTCCTGGGGGTTGCTCTAGATCTCCAAGAGACCGGCGCCGCGGCTCGCAGGGATGTGAGGTTGCGCGCGTCCTCACTGCCTTGGACACCAAGGGCGAATACAAGTTCCCGGAGCCTTTTGCCCTGGACGGTCTTCGCGCGCAAAAAACGATGCACGGGCGCTCAATCTTGAGAAGTTATGCAGAATGAATAGGTTACCGGAACCTGCATCTGAGTAACCCTCTCGTGCATCTTATTGGTCGTGGACGTGGATCCAAGGAGGATTGCCCCTATGGGCCGGCACAATCTCGAAACTGTAGGTGTGCGCCGTACCGGCTGGGCTGCTCTGGACCGCGATCCGCAGCAGGACACGGTGGAATTCATCTGTCCTCACTGCGGGGCGCGGGACAAGAAAAATGCCCGGCGCGAGCGTGCGCTCTATCATTTTACGGATGGCTTTTTGCAGGACTTGCAGGGAGAAGTGACGCAGTGCCATGCCTGCAAACAATACTTGCGCGTGGTTCCCATTGTCATGTTGCACGATCAGGATGAAACGCGGCGCTTCGAAGCCGTTTTTTCCGACGAACAACACCTGGTGGGCTCGCACTAATTCCGTTTTATATGGCGAAATAGAGACGGGGCGCTCTGATTTGCTCAGGGCGCCCCGTTCTGTTTTTCTGCGGAAGATTAGGTTGAAGGATTAATGACGGTCGTGATCGTGGTCATCCCAATCGCGATCGTTGTGCCAGCGACGGCCGTCTTCGTCCCACCAGCGGTGCCGCTCGTTCCAGCAGCGTTCCCGCGCTTCGCGCAATTCGTGCCGCGCATGGTCCGCTTGCCTGCTGTACCAGCCGTGATCTTCGATAGCTTCGTGCAACCGGTGGTCTGCCTTGGCGATGCGGCGCTGGCAACGATCATAGTCATCGGCGGATGCCCGAGGTGCTCCCGCGAGGGCCAGCATGCCAGCGAGCGCCGCGGCAGCTAACATCGTTTTTCGGAAAAACTTCTTCTCTCCCATTTGAATCTTCATTATTCTCTCCATCCTTCCGTATTCCCGGCTGGAATGGGGTTGGGGTCCCGTTCTATAAAACACGATCGCGGAGAGAATGTAGCAAGAGAAGTTCCATACCATAAGCGAATGTAACTGAATAACTTAGGCCGAATTGCTTGTCAGTAGGCCTGTAAAAACTGTTCGCCTTCCATGTGGTATTTCTCCAGCCCCGCGCGAATGTGGTCGAAGGCTTCGTCCACGGTATCGGCGAATTGGAGCATCTTGTATTCTTCTTCGTTGATGGTGCCCCAGCGCACCATGGCCTTCCAGTTCAGCACTTCATCCCAATACTTGCGGCCATAAATCAAAATGATGTTATGTTTTGGAAGCTTCCCGGTTTGCAGCAGAGTCAGCATTTCCCAGAGTTCGTCCATGGTCCCGAAGCCGCCCGGAAACACGATCAGCGCCTTGGCGATCTGCGCGAACCACAATTTGCGCATGAAAAAGTATTTGAAATTGAAGCTTAGCTCCGGGCTGATGTACGGATTGGCAAATTGCTCGTGCGGAAGCTCGATCGACAGGCCAACGGATTTACCGCCGGCCTCATACGCGCCGCGATTCGCCGCTTCCATGATTCCCGGCCCGCCGCCGGAACAAACCACAAAGCGCCGTGGTCTGGGTCCCAGAGTGAGCGACCAGGTGGTCAGTTTGTGCGAGAGCTGGCGTGCTTCTTCGTAGTAGCGCGACATTTCCAGCAAACTCTTCGCGTGACGCAAAGCCGCGCGATGTTTAGCCAGTTTGGCCGCGGACATCTTCGAGGTCTTCATGTTTTTCAGCCTTGTGCATCGCGCCTGCGCGGTTTCGTGCGATTCGATGCGCGCCGAACCGAACATCACGACGGTGTCGCCGATCCCTTCTCGTTTGAGCTGCACCAGCGGATGGATGTACTCCCCGAGGATGCGGATGGGGCGCGCCGGCGTACTCTTTAGAAATTCAGGATCTTCATGCGGCGCTTTTGGCGCGTGCTGGGGCTTCAGTTTTTTGCCGTCGGACATGGGTCTTTTCTCCGTTTTAGACGAACCTTGATTGTAGGAATCACAGCCTCTCGCGGCAACGTCTTCCGCTGGAGATGCGTCGAATCAAGTACACTCCCGTAGTAGCACAGACTTCAGTCTGTGCTGCGAGATGAGCGAAATGGCGCGGATCGCTGGCACATTGATACGCTTGCTGCTTCTCTTGGCACTCCCAAGCATTTCCGCTTGGGGACAGTCGCCCTCCGGGCCACTCCCTCCCAAACCCGGCGTCGAAGTCCAACTGCCTCCCAAAGATACGCAAGCCAAGGTCAAAGTGCGAGTTGCGCTCGTAAACACGCCCGTGACGGTGCGCAATTCCCATGGCGACATGGTTCACGACCTGGAAGCCGGGAATTTTCAGGTAACGGATAACGGCGTTGTTCAGCAGATATCCCACTTCGATCTCGGCGGCGATCCGATATCCATGGTGGTTTTGATCGAGACGAGCTCGCGCATCGAACCCCTCCTGCCGCAAGTACGCAAGACCGGCATTTTGTTTACGCACACCGTCGTGGGGCCAACCGGCGAAGCCGCCGTGGTCGCTTTCAACGACGGGGTCGACAAGTTGCAGGATTTCACTACCAACGCGGACCTGGTCGAGAATGCCATCGCACACCTTGCAGAAGGCACCTCGGGCTCGAAGCTTTTCGATGCCATGTCCGTAGGTGTGGAAATGCTTACCGGCCGCCCTGAGGCAACTGCGGATAAGCCCGGGCGCCGCCGCGTACTGATGATTCTCTCCGAAGCCACCGATGTCGGCAGTGAAGCAAAACTGGGCGAGGTCCTGCGGCAGGCGCAACTGGCCAACGTGACGATTTACAGCGTCGGACTCTCCACCACGCGCGCCGAGCTGCAAGCCAAGCCGAAAGACACGCGTCCGCAGATCACTCCTCCCGGCACGTTTCCGATGCCCGGGCCGCCTGGTACCGTACAAACGCCGACCAGCGAGGAGAATCGCTACGGCAACATCGACCTGATCGCGGCCGTTTGGATCGTGCAACACATTCACGATCAAGTGAGGGATCACGCGCTCGAAGTGGCTGCCACGGCAACCGGAGGCGCGCATCTTGCCACGTTCAAGGACCGCTCCATCGAAAAAGCTATCGATGAAATCGGCGGCGAGCTGCATTCGCAATACACCATAAGCTATACCCCGACAGGCGCCGATACTCCTGGCTACCACGAAATTAAAGTGAATATCGTTCGCAACGACGCAAAAAACTTGAGGGTCCGCGCGCGGCCCGGCTACTACTTAGCCTCGCCGGAAACCTGAAACGAGTTATCCGTCTGGCGGATCTTGCGCACGAGCCTTCGCCAATGGACGTAATTCCGTATAGGAAATAGGACAGCTGCCGCCCAGCTAGCCAAGTACAGTGCTTGATCGAAATGTGAGTCGTGGAGATGCATCCGAACGAGAATCCACATCCACAATAGTGAATATACTAGCGAACCGAAAAAGGAGTACTTCGCCGCCGAAGCTGTCTTGGGGCCGTAAGTCCAATCAAACAATTCGCCTTTTCGATTTATTGGATAGGCCGGCATTTGCAGGCCCCGATAAACTCGCCGGAGCCGCACATATCCCACGATTCCTGCAATCAGGAGAGGCACAATCCAGACCAGGACCAGAACGAACAAGACGAGGTTGGGAGGAAGCTCGCGAAGGATATCCTGCATGGCAGCCCATCCGAAACTACCATCAACGTGGTGAACAGTACCACAAGGAGTTGGAGCATAGAGATTCGCTTCCTCAAACCACCTGTTTCCAAAACGTGCCGTCGCGCGACGCGAGCAGCGCGTCTTTGCGCGCGTTCCAGCGGAGAAAATGTGGCAAGCGGGTGTGTTCGGCGTGGGCCTCGCGGGTGGCCCAAACTTCGTGCAGCAGCAGCGCTCCGGGACTATCAATGGATCGGTAAAGATTGTAGGCGAGGCAGCCCTCTTCTTTGCGTGACGGGCCAACTAGCGCGCGCAGTTCTGCTTCCAGAAGCGTCTCCTGGCCGTCGCGGGAACGCAGAATGACGATGAGCGTCACGGCATCTTTCGGGAGCTTTTTGTGTCCGCTAGAGCGTGACCGGCGCGAGACTCGCTTCTTGCCGGAGCGCCTGGATGCCGCTCGCTTCGCTTTCCGCTTGGCCATAATTGCCGGGATTGTACTCCAACTGGCCAAAACTGCTAGTGGGTTCAGGTGTCGCATCCCCGAACAAGAGCGACCCGCCTCGGAAGGCGGGCCCTACGGTACCTGCCAAGCGGCTCGATTCCTGCGAAAATGCAAAATAGACCGCGCGCCTACTTCTCGGCGAGTTTGCGGCCGGCGTCCAAGCTGTCGAAGTTGAGAATCGTGTTGAGCACCATGGAATAAGTGCCACGCGTCTCGCCGCGATAGACCGGATTGATCGAGAAGAGCACAACGTGGCCTTTGCCCGCCGGAACGTCAACGACCGCGGGATGCTGCGCGATCTCGTCTCCACCTTCCACCAAACCGGAAATGAGCAGATCCTTCTTGTCCGCATAGCGGAAGATTACGCGCGCCCGGTCGGCAGGAGGAATCACGCGGAAGCCGTTGCGTCTCTGTTCATCGGTCACCGGCGGCGTTTCCCAAATTTCGGAGGTGGGTTCCTCGGGAGCCTCTACGTTGGGGCGGCCCACGGGTGAAATCCGGGTCATCCGCAGTGCCACGGCCGGTCGGCCGAGAATGCGATTCGTTGCCAAGGCGACGGCGTCCGCGCGCGCCGGCAATGCTGCTGAGGGAAAAGATCGGCCCGTTGTCACAATAGGCGGGGACTTTCTCTTCGTAGCCGTAGGCGATGGGGCTACCGCCGTCCACAAGCCTCGTGCCGACGACGGCGCCGACAATTTTCATCCGGTCCGAAGCGTGCGCGCTGACGCCGGTGACGAGGCCAATCTCCGTGGCGAAGCGGGAAGTGTCCGTCGCGGTCAGCAGCACGCCGCCTTTTTGCACAAAAGCTTGCAGTTTGGCGAGGCCATCCCAGCCCAGGCCTGGCCGCATATCATCCGTCGAATCATTTTTTCCGACAAGGTTCGGCGTTTCCGGCGTGTTCTTCCACGGCAGCGGATTTCCCCAAGCCGTGGGCATGCCGTTGATGATGGCGGTTGGTCCCGGGAAATAGCCGACCGGAGGAAATAGGATGACGTCGTACTTGGCGTTGAGGTCGTCGATCTTCGCGATCTTCTGCGTGCTGATGTAGTCGTAGGGAATTTTTAGATCGTCGAGCGCCAGCCGCCACCAGCCTTCGGTCTGCGTGCTGAGCCAGGTGTGCACGAACGCTACACGCGCCCCTCGGACGGGATGTGTCTTTACGCTTGGGGCAGCTCCCAGCGCGACGGCCTGAAAACCCAGATCCGCCGCGGCGCGGTCGAGTTCGGTGCGGTTCACATTGCGAAAGACAAACGAGCCGCGGTTGAATTTCTTCCCGCCCCCTTCGAACGCTTCCTCAGCGGCTTCCACGCCTGCGTCCTTCAGTTTGTAGCGCAGCGTGGCCAGCGCAGGCTCGGCAGCGTTGTTGATCGCGAAGATCGCGCCGTCGCCTTTCACCCCGCCAAGCGCGTGAATTTCCGTGACGCGTTCCATCGCCACATCGAGAACCTTCAAATCGGTAACGCGCGCAACTTGCACGCCGAAAAGTTCGCCAAACGTCCAGCCCGTATCATCGTAAGGAGTCTTCTGTGGATCATCCGGACTCCAGTATTGATGGTCGAGCAACGCGTCGGCGATGCGCGCGTAGGGCTGATCCATGCGAACGATGTAGCTGCCAGCGGGAAAATCTCTTGTAGTCGGCTCCGGCTTTTTTTCCTTGTCAGATTCCTTGGCGTCTTTTGTGTCTTTCTTGGGCTTTTCTTTTTTGACCGGCAGCGACACGGTGAACGCTGCCTTTGCACGTGAGATTTCCACTGCTTGCTTCTGCAGCACGCGCAGCAATTCCGCTTGCAAACCGGGCCGCGATTCGTCGGACGGCAACACGTAGGCGGCAGGGCCTTCTGCGGCCGGTTTCATCACCGAGCGTTTGGACTTCAGATAGAAATTCTTCAGGAAAAGCCGCTTGTTTTCGTTGAAATAGTGGAGCGAGGTGAGAAGGCCAGTCTGCTCGTAGTTATTATTGTCGCGCTGCGACCACAGCGTCTTGGGAAGCGGCGGGTTTTGGCGCCACCACGTGCGCGCATATTCTTCGGGATCGAGCGTGCGCTCCTGAGTGTCCGCGCCGCCGTTGCCGAAGGTTTCATACAGCCGGCTGATGCCATTGTGCATCGCGGCGATGAACATCAAGTAGCCGGGAGACCACGTATCAAAATCGCCGTGGGTAAACACGCCCGGCATGCCAAACTTGGTCATGTCGGCCACGTTGCGCGCGCCGATCATCTGCCATTCGTCGGTCAGAATCGGATCGACCCACGCGTTGTACGGGCCATCGCCAACGGTATTGTCGTAAAGGTACGGTACGGATTCGTGGAGATCGTGGAGCACTTGGGCGTTCCAGCCGACGTACGTATTCAGCACATTTTCGGTGAGCTTCAGCGTGACTCCCATGGCGTCGCGATTGTTGTCGTGTGCGACGTACTTGCCCCAGTAGATCAGCGGCGGATAGAAATCTTTCGGATGCGCGAGATGCCATTTGTAAATATCGACCATGCGGTCGCGGCCATCCACTTCGACTACAGGAGTGATCAGCGTAATCGTGCCTTCGCGAATTTCGCGGATGTACGGACTTTCATCCACCGCGAGGCGGTAAGCCAGCTCCATCAGCGCGGTGGGAGCACCGGTTTCCGGAGAATGGATTGTTCCCGTGATGTAGTAAACGGGCACCGCTCGCGCGACGAGCTTGTCGGCCTCCGCATCATCCAGTTTGATCGTTCGCGGGTCGGCCAGTTTCGCGAGGCGCAAGCGATTCTCTTCCAGGTTCTTCAAATTTTCGGGCGAAGAAACGGCCACGGCGATCATCTCGCGACCTTCTTCTGTAGTGCCGATCGAGAAAACCTTAACGCAAGGGCTGGCCCTTTCCAGCATGCGCATGTATTTGTACACATCTTCGGCGTAGGGCAGCACGCCCGGCGCACCGGCTACGTCGCCCAGTATAGCTTCAGGAGTCGGCACGCTCTTGGACGCCGGGAGGTAATTAACCAGCGGCGAAGTGAAATACGGCGCCGTAGTGTACTTCTGAATCTTAGCGGTGTAAGCCTCGGCGATCGCCTGCTTCGGATCGCGAGCCGGCGCGGTTTCATCGCCTGCCCAAGCCGTGCCCACCACGGAAAACAGGACCGGTAATAAGAAACCGCAGACGGCTGTGGCGCGCACTTTTCTCGAATCCAACATTTATGTCTCCTGAGTTGTCATGAATGTGAAGGCGAATTGTAACGCAGCGTCCTAGTCAGCGGGGACGAATGTTAAGTCCACGGGCGAAGGTACTTCGACCACTTGGCCGGTAGGCGTGAGGCCACCTGTCGCAGCATCAATCTTGAAAATGACGATGTTGTTTGAAAACTGGTTCTCCGCCAGCAGGTATTTGCCGCTCGGATCGATGGCAAAGTGCCGCGGTTCTTTCCCGCCGGTCGAAACGCGAGCGACAAAGGTCAGTGTGCCCTTTGCGGGATCGGCGGAAAAAACGGCGATGGTGTCTTCTCCCCGGTTGGAGGTGTAGAGGAATTTCCCATTAGGATGCAACGCGATTTCCGCAGCATCATTGCGTCCCGTGAATCCCTTGGGCAGCGCCGAGATCTCCTGGATCTTGCGAAACGTTTCCTGCTTCACATCGTGCACAAAAACGGTGAGCGTGGAATGCAGCTCCCCGAGGACGTACATGAATTTTTCGTCCGTCGAAAAGGTGACGTGGCGCGGGCCGGTGCCCGGAGAGAGTCTAATGCGCCGATCGGGATGATTCTTCGATCGGGACCATCTTTGCCATTCAGATAGCCGAATTATGACCGGAACACCTTTTGACGGGTCGAACGGGTAGACGAGGACGAGGTCGAGACCAAGATCCGAAACGTAAATGAAATCGTTGCCGGCCGAAGGTTCGATCCAGTGCGCGTGCGGTCCGCCCTGACGTTCCTTGTTCTGCCCGGCAGCGCCAGCGTCCTGCACGATAGCCGTATGCTCGCCTATTTTGCCGTCCGGCAGAATCGGAAACACGACGATGTTTCCCGAAGTATAGTTGGCTACTAGGACGTATTTGGCCGTCTTGTCGAATGAGATGTAGCAAGGGTCTTCGGCAAGCGCCGGAAGCTGATTCAGCAGCGTGAGCTTCCCGCTCTTCGCATCAATCGCAAACGCGCTTACGGCGCTGGATTTGCCCGCCTCGTTGGCGGCATACAGATATTTTCCACTGGGGTGCACCGCCACCCAAGACGGGTCCGGCGTTTCCGCAGCAACGCCCTTTGGCGTCAGCTTTCCAGTGTCCGCGTCAAAGTCGAACGAGTAAATTCCTTTGCTCTCCGTTTTGGTCGTGTACGTCCCGACGAAAACAAGATACTTGTGATTTGCGGCGGGCTTGGCTGCCGGGCCGGCAAACGAAAAAACGAGTGGAGCCAGGAGAAGAGCAAAGGCAAAAAGTCGTCGTGTTATTTTCATGAGGATGAGAATTCTAACATCATCCATCGGGTGAGAACGAATAACTGGAGGATGACTGCCGAATAGAAGGGACATCTCGTAAGGGCGCCGGCCGCGGCGGGCTGCGCCCTACAGCAGAGGTTTACTTCTTTTCTTCGTCGTTTTCTTCCTGCAGCACGGCGGCGGCGGCGACGGAATCATCCTCTTCGAGCCGCAGCAAACGCACACCCTGCGTCGAGCGGCCGGCTTCGCGAATTTCGTTCGCGTGAACACGGATCACCTTGCCGTTGTGCGCGATGATCATCACGTCGGATTCTTCCGTCACCTGCAGCGTAGCCACGACGAAACCGTTTCGGTCCGTGGTCTTCATGTTCACCACGCCCTTGCCCCCGCGTGACGTGATGCGGTATTCCGCAAGCGGGGTGCGCTTGCCGTAGCCCTTCTCCGCCACGGTCAACATTAGTGTCGTCAGCGAGTCCTTGATCTGCTCATTCTCGAGTTCCTCGAGATTCTGCGTCGTGGTGTTGTGTTCCTTGGCGATAATCTCGAAGTCCGGCTGCACGGCGTCCATGCTCACGACGTAGTCGTCCTTGGCGAGATCCATGCCGTTCACGCCGCCGGCGTTGCGCCCCATCGGCCGCACTTCCGTTTCGCGGAAGAGGATCGCCTGCCCATCGTGGCTGGCCAGGAAAATCATTTTCTTGGCGTCGGTGAGTTTTGCGCCGATGAGCTCGTCCTTGCCGTCCAGCGTGATGGCGATGATGCCCGTCGAGCGCGGATTCGAGAATTCCGCAAGCGCCGACTTCTTCACCGTACCGCTCTTCGTGGCCATGAAGACGAACTTGTCCGCTTCTTCCAGGTTGCGCGCCGCGACAAGCGCCGTGAGTTTTTCGTCTTCCTGAAATTTCACCAGGCTGGAAATCGCCTTCCCGCGCGTAGCCGCTGCGGCTTCCGGCAGTTCATACACCTTCAACCAGTAAACGCGCCCCTTCGACGTAAACAGCAAAATGTAACTATGCGCCGAAGCGATGAACAGATGCTCAACGAAATCTTCTTCCTTCGTCTTCGCGCCGATGCGCCCCTTGCCGCCGCGCGACTGATGCCTGTACGTGTCCGCCGCCGTGCGCTTGATGTAGCCCGCGTGGCTGACGGTAATCAGCATCTCGGTGTCGGCAATCAGGTCCTCGAGTTTGATTTCGTCGACCTTGTCCACGATTTGCGTGCGCCGGTCATCGCCAAAATCCTTCAGCACTTCTTTCAGCTCGCCGATGATTACCGACTTCAGTTTTTTCTCGCTCGCCAGGATTTCTTCTAGCTCTGTGATGCGGTCGCGGATGGATTTCAATTCCTTGAGGATTTCGTCGACGGAAAGTTGCGTCAGGCGATGCAGTTGCAATTCGAGGATCGCATCCACCTGAACGGGTGTCAGGCCGCCGGTAATCGCGCGAGCCGTTTCGCCCTCAATTCCGCCGAGCTTGTATTTCCTGCCATCCAGCTTGACGCCCTCAATCTTCCTGGATTTTCCGTTTTCCGTTACTGTGACGTCCTGCTCGGAGAAAAACTTCAGCAAGTTTTCCTTTGCTTCTGCGCGGGTCGCCGATCCCCGGATAATGCGAATCACGTCGTCCAGATGATCGAGAGCCACCTGGTAGCCGGTCAAAATGTGTTCGCGCTCGCGTGCCTTGCGCAATTCATAACGCGTGCGCCGCTGCACCACGTCGCGGCGATGGTCAATGAACAAGCGGATGAATTCCAGCAGCCCCATCTCTTTCGGCTGCCCGCCGGCAATCGCCAGCATAATCATGCCGAACGATTCCTGCATCTGCGTGTGCTTGTACAAATTGTTCAGAACGAGTTGCGATTCCTCGCCGCGCTTCAGCTCGACCACAATGCGCATGCCGTCGCGGTCGCTTTCATCGCGCACGTCGGCGATGCCGTCGATCTTCTTGGTCTGCGCCAGTTCGGCAATGCGCTTGATTAGAGTGGCTTTGTTGACCTGGTAGGGAATTTCCGTGATGACGATATTTTCGCGGTCCTTGCCGACATCTTCGATCGCAGCTTTCGCACGCATCGTGAAGCTGCCGCGCCCACTCTTGTACGCCGCCTCGATGCCATCGCGTCCGGCGATGTAGCCGCCCGTCGGAAAGTCCGGACCCGGCACGAGCTTCATCACTTCTTTCAGAGTCGTGTCCGGCTTCTCGATCAGCAGCATGGTGGCATCAATGATTTCACGCAGGTTATGAGGCGGAATGTTCGTGGCCATGCCGACCGCAATGCCGCTTGCGCCATTGACGAGCAGATTCGGCACGCGCGTGGGAAGAACCGTGGGCTCTAAAGTACCCTCATCAAAGTTGGGGACAAAATCGACGGTGTCCTTGTCAATATCCGCCAATATCTCCATCGAGATGGGTGCGAGGCGACATTCCGTGTATCGGTATGCCGCAGGCGGGTCGCCGTCGACCGATCCGAAATTGCCTTGGCCGTCGATCAACGGATAACGCATATTGAATGTCTGCGCCATCCGCACCAGCGCGTCGTACACAGGCGTGTCGCCGTGGGGGTGAAATTTTTTCAAGACTTCGCCAACGACACCCGCGCACTTCGAGTACTTGCGCCCCGGCAGAAGATTCATCTCGTGCATCGCGTAGAGAATGCGCCGATGCACGGGCTTCAGGCCGTCCCTGACGTCAGGAAGAGCGCGCCCAATGATCACGCTCATCGAATAGTCGAGATAGGACTTCTTCATCTCGGATTCGATGTCGACCGGAATCATTACTGACGTGTTCTGTTCGTCCGCCATTTCCCCTCGCTGTTGCTCGAATTCTCAGTTGTAGGGACGCAGCATGCTGCGCCCTTACAGCCAATACCTATAGCTTTGTCGCGTGCTCGAGCACGTAAGCCTTAACTGTGTCGAACGCGTCCGCCGAATTTGTAAATCGCCGCGACGCGAACGCCGCTTTGATCTCGCGCAAAAAAGCGTCGCGCTGGGTTTCGCCTGCAAACTCAATCGCCACGCCACCCACGTTGTCGGGCGCGTCGGTCGGCGTCGCGCGAAACTCGCTCACGCTCAAACCACCGAGCCCCGGCAGCGTCGCCCAGCCCAACTGATACATCATGGCCGACTCTTGCCGTGCGGCCGCAAAAGGAAATAGACCATCACGCCGAAGGCCAAAACAATTACGAGCCCAATCGAGTCAGCGACGAAAAAGGTTCGCCAGTTCGCAGTTCCCGATGCGTCACCCAATCCAACTGCCTCGCGCCACGCTCGGAATTCGTGCACGAGCCGCGGCAACCGGAATCCAATCGTGGCGACCGCCGCCAGAACCAGACCCCAGCGAATCGCGCTCCGAATGGAATCGGCGCCGGCCTTGGATTCGCCCGCCACGCGTCAGATATCCAGGTTCACAACTTCGAGGGCGTTATCCTCGATGAATTTGCGGCGCGCTTCGACGTTTTCGCCCATCAGCGTCGTGAAAATATCCTCGGCGGCCACGGCGTCCTCGAGCTTCACTTTCAGGAGCGTGCGCGTGTCCGCGTTCATCGTGGTTTCCCAGAGCTGCGACGGATTCATTTCGCCCAGGCCCTTGAACCGCGTGATCGTGAAATCCTTCTTGGCGTCTTCCATCACGTAGCTCAGCACATCCTGCGCTTTTTCCTTTACGGCCTTGTCGCCGTTGCGCGCCACCGTAAACGGCGGTTTGTTGAATTCATCAATTTGTTTCGCCAGCGCGCGCAGGCGCTTGTATTCCGCCGTCGCCGCCAGCGCCCAGTTGATCTTGGAATTGTTCGGCGCATCCAGCAGGATTTCGTATAAGCTGTGTTCTTCGTCGAAGGCGACTTTTCCTTCGAGTTTCAGTTTTGCCTTTTCGATATCCTTCAAAAGTTTCTCGACCGATTTCTTTTCTTCGAAGTCCGTCTTTTTGTCCAGGCCGCTCTCCGCCAGCACTTCCGCTAGCTTCGGCTCTTTCAGCCGCCGGCCGAGCTTCGCGGCCACGGCTTCATATTCCTGCACGTTGAGCAGGAAGGAAGTCAGGCCGGCGCCTTGCAGCGTCACGCCTTCCTTGGCTTTCACGATGTGGTCTTCCGTGGCGCGTTTCATCAACTCGCGCGCGAAATCGCGCTCGTCGCGAATGTATTTTTCCGTCTTGCCACGCTTCACGCGATAGAGCGGCGGCTGCGCGATGTAGATGTGATCGCGCTCGATGAGTTCCTTCATGTGCCGGAAGAAAAATGTCAGCAACAGCGTGCGGATGTGGCTGCCATCCACGTCCGCGTCGGTCATCAGGATGATTTTGTGATAGCGCAGCTTGCCGGCGTCGAAATCGTCTTTGCCAATGCCGGTGCCGAGCGCGGTGATAATGGCGCGAATTTCTTCATGCCCCAGCATCTTGTCGTAGCGCGCTTTTTCAACGTTGAGGATTTTTCCCTTGAGCGGCAGGATGGCTTGATATTTGCGATCGCGCCCCTGCTTGGCCGAGCCGCCGGCCGACTCGCCTTCAACGACGAACAATTCGCACCGCGCCGGATCGCGTTCCTGGCAATCCGCGAGTTTGCCGGGCAACCCGCTCGAATCCATCGCGGACTTGCGGCGCGTGAGTTCGCGGGCCTTGCGGGCGGCTTCGCGGGCGCGGGCCGCATCGATGCACTTGGAAATGATGCGGCGCGCCACAGTCGAATGTTTGTCAAACCATTCACCGAGCTTTTCGTTTACAAGCTGTTCGACGTCGCCTTTGATGTCGCTGTTCAGCTTGCCTTTGGTCTGCCCCTCAAATTGCGGTTGCGGCAGCCGCACGCTGACCACGGCCACGAGACCTTCACGAACGTCGTCACCGGTGATGGTGACTTCGTCCTTCTGCTCCTTGAGCATGCCCGCTTGCGAAGCGAAATTGTTGATGGACCGCGTCAAAGCGGAACGAAAACCGGAAAGGTGTGTGCCGCCATCCACGGTGTTGATGGTGTTCGCAAACGCAAAAATATTTTCGCCGTAGGTATCGTTGTACTGCAGCGCGATTTCGATTTCGACGTTCCCGCGCTTTCCTTCCATGTAGATGGGCGAGTCGTGCAGCGTCGATTTTCCGCGGTTCAGGTGCTTCACGAATTCCGCGATGCCGCCTGTAAAGCGGAATTCGGTATTCTTTTCCGTGCGCTCGTCTGCCAGCGTAATCCTCAATCCCTTGTTCAGGAAAGCCAGCTCGCGCAAGCGCTGCGAGAGCGTATCGAAGCTGTATTCAGTCTTATCGAAAATCGTCGAATCAGGATGAAACGTGACTTTCGTCCCGGTCTTGCGCGTCTTTCCGGTTTGCTTCAGCTTGGAAGTGGGCTTACCTTTTTCGTAGGTCTGTTCCCACACTTCACCGTCGCGCGAAATTTCCAGCTCCAGCCAATCGGAAAGCGCATTGACGACGGAAACACCAACGCCGTGCAAACCGCCCGACACTTTGTAGGTTTCGCTGTCGAATTTTCCGCCAGCGTGCAGTACGGTCATCACCACCTCGGCGGCGGGACGTTTCTCGGTCGCGTGCATGTCCACGGGAATGCCGCGGCCGTTGTCCACCACGGTGACGGAGTTGTCCGCGTGCACCGTGACGTTGATTTCATCCGCGAAGCCGGCCAGCGCTTCGTCGACCGAGTTGTCCACCACTTCCCAGACGAGATGGTGCAAGCCCATCTCACCGGTCGACCCGATGTACATTGCGGGACGCAGGCGCACCGCTTCGAGCCCGCCGAGAACCTTGATCGATTTCGCGTCGTACTTGTGGCCGCCTTGCGGCGTGGTGCTCACGTTTTCTTTATCGCCCATGTCATCTCCTGGCGTTGCAACGGCTGACGCAGACTCGCGGCGCTGAACGGACCCCCAGCCAATCGGAGCAAACGTCCGCGCTCAAAACTCGTTTTCTGTGAAGCAAGGAAGGCGTATTTGCGGAATTTTCCGTGCGTCGCCTTACCCTTTGATTCCGGTTTCGCTGGGCAAATCCAGAACTCGTAGGGTTCCTGCTCCATCCCGTCTCGCGCAGCGAGACGTGGCGAAGACTCATGTTTCTCCAGGTCCGTGGACCAAAGGCTCCTGGCGCGAAGCCAAATTCTGGGTCACTTGTACCTGGCGGACGTGTCGATTTGGAGGAAGCGAATCAGCGAATCGACAACACACAAATTGTACTCGATCCAGCCCGTTTTCTCAAGCAATAGAATGACCTCGTCGCTGGAATAAGTGTTTTATTTACATAGTCTTTCGCGGATTATCAATCCAGAGAAGAAAATAAAAAAGGCGCTTCGAAAAGCGCCCCTTTTTTGTCGAATTTTCTAGCTTTTCACGCCGCTCAGATCCGCATGGGCATGATGATATATCTATAGCGGTAGGACTCATCAGCGAGCGGACGCATCTGGCCAGCGGATTGTTCGTCCTTCAGTTCGATGCTGATCGGGCCATCGGCCGCGGCGCCGAGAAAATCCAGCATGTAGCTGGAATTGAAACCGATGGCAATGGGCTCGCCCTTGAATTCTTTCTCGATGCTTTCTTTCGCTTCGCCGTATTCCGGGCTTGAGGCGGAAATTTCGATGCCCTCTTTCGAAACGGCCAATTTCACGGCATGCGAACGTTGATCGGCAAGTTGCGAAACGCGCCGCACCGCGTCGCTCAATTCCGCGCGCTCAAGGACGACATTCTTGTTATTGTCCCGCGGGAGCACCGCTTCGTAGTTAGGAAATTGGCCGGTGAGAATGCGCGAAATCAGCAGGCGGTGGCCAACCTGGAAAAAGAGATGGCTTTCGTCTTTTGCAAATTCAATGTGCGCGTCGGAGCCAGCGGCACTCGAAAGTTTCTCGACTTCGTCCATGGCCTTCTTCGGGATGAGAACTTTCACTTCGCCATTCAGGCTTGTAAGTTTGTGGTCCGTCTCCGCCAGCGCCAGGCGGTGGCCGTCGGTGGCTACCATCGCCATCGTATCCGGCTTTAGGATGAGCAGTCCGCCATTCAATGTGTAGCGCGACTCCTCCATGGAAATGGCAAACTTTGTTTTGCGAATGAGGTTCTCAATGATCGGTGCGGGAATCTTGACCAGCGTGTGCGGCATCACCGGCAGCGCGGGGAAATTTTCCTTAGCCATGCCCACCAGCTTGTATTTTTTTCTGTCGCTGACGATCTCCACCCAGTGATTCTCGAGGAGCTTGACCTTGATCTCACCTTCGGGAAGCAAGCGCACGAGTTCCAGCAGCTTTTTGGCAGGGATGGTTCCGGCGCCTTCTTTCTTGATCTTGGCTTCGCAAGTCGTGCGAATGCTTAGCTCAAGGTCAGTCGCCGTGATCGTCAACTGGCTTTCCTTAGCCTCGACCAGTAGATTCGACAAAATCGGAATCGTCGTTTTGCGTTCGATGACGCCTTGCGTGGTCGAGAGTTCATCCAACAGCGCGGACTTTGTGACGCTGAATTCCATCTCGTGATGTTCCTCGCGTGCCGTTCCAGGTGCGGTCATTATGAAGTTTACTCTCAATCAGGCCTGGGACGAGGCCTCCGTATCTGAATTCTACTACTGCCGTACTTTACTCGCTTTTGAGTAAAGTATAAAGCCTGCCGCATGCCGCCACTCTGTGGAAATAGGTGGGAAAGACACCTTTATCCCTGCGTCCTTGCCGGAAAGAATCAAGCACAACAACAATCCACAAACACAGCTAACACAACAGAAAAGACTTCTGAAACTTAAAAGCTTATAAAAGCTTGTTGTTGTGATGACCGCTGTGAATCTGTGGATAACATCGTAAAACCCAAATGAGGGCTGGATTTACCAAGTTTCTTTTCAGGTGGCGGATTGTGAGAATCTCGGAAATCCATCCACCTGTCTGCTAACACGCTGCGCAATCCGGAAATTGGTCCACTCCCTTTAACATAAATTCCGCAGGTTTCTCATAACTTCTCCACAGCGCAATGACTACTCGATTTGCAAAAGAATCTCGAAATGTGCAGAAGAGCGCGGAGTAGTTATAGAAAGAAAGCTAGGAACCAGAAACGCAGAGGAAGAGGTTAGCCTGCGTTTCATCGATGTGAGAGGGAAGAGCCCGTCTTACTGTAACGCATCCATCAAGCGCGTAATCGTACGGTTCAAGTCCTTGTCGGATCGGCGTAACTCCTCAATCTTGTTGATGGAGTGCAGCACCGTGGTGTGATGCTTACCGCCGAATTGCCGGCCGATCTCCGGCAATGAAGCGGTAGTGAGCTGCTTGACGATATACATCGCCACCTGCCGCGGAAAAGCAATCGCCCGCGTGTTGCTGCGAACTTTCAAGTCCTGCTCCCGAAGATTGAAATGCTCGCTCACGCGCTTCTGGATCAGATCGATGGTGACACGCTTTTCCTGCGAAGCGATGATGTTCCGCAGCACCTGCTGCGCCGTCCCCAGCGAAATTGTCGCGCCGGTCAGCGACGCGTAAGCCATCAGCCGCGTCAACGCGCCTTCCAACTCGCGCACGTTGGACTTGATGGCCCGCGCGATGTATTCCGCCACGTCGTCCGGCAGGCTGAAGCGCTCGTTCTCCGCCTTCTTCTGCAAAATGGCGATCTTGGTCTCCAAGTCCGGTGGCTGGATGTCCGCGATCAATCCCCATTCGAACCGCGACCGCAGCCGCTCTTCAATGGAGTTGATGTCCTTCGGCAGGCAGTCCGAGGAAATCACAATCTGTTTCTGCTGCTCGTAGAGCGCGTTGAAGGTATGAAAAAACTCTTCCTGCGTCCGTTCTTTTCCCGCAATGAACTGAATATCGTCCACCAGTAGCACATCCACGGTATGGAAACGATCGCGGAAGCTGATCATGCGGTCAAAGCGCAACGAGTTGATCACTTCGATTGTGAATTTTTCCGCGCTGACGTAACTCAGTCGCATCGCCGGATTGCGCTTCTTGATGGTGTGGCCGATGGCATGCATCAAGTGTGTCTTGCCCATGCCCACACCGCCGTAAAGGAACAGCGGGTTGTATGCCTTCGAAGGCTGTTCGGCCACGGCGCGCGAAGCCGCATGCGCGAACTCGTTGGACTTGCCGACAACAAACGAATCAAAGGTATAGCGCGTGTTGAGCTGGTGGTCGCTGCTCTCAAAATCCAGTTTTGACTGCTTCGAGCCAGAGACGACCGGCGCCGCCTGGACCGGCTCCTCTTCGGTGCACACGTATTGCACTTTCATGTTCGGCGTGCCGATTTCATGAAAGACAGCCTTGACGATATCGCCGTAGGTGCGCGTCAGAACTTGGCGGAAGACCGCGCTGGGGATCTGGATAAAAAGCGTGTCACCCTCGGCGCGGTTCAGCCTAGTCGGCTGGAACCAAGTAGTAAAGGTGTTGATGCTGACCCGGGACTTGACTCGTTCGAGGAATTTGTCCCAGGAATTCACCGTTTCGCGCTCGCGACCCGTTTGAGTTGCTGTCGTCATCGGAAGAAAAAGAAACCCCTGTGCTATTTCCACAGATGTGAAAAAGCTGTGGAAAGCAGTCCCATTTGCATCTTTCTTCAGGCTTCGGGATTCTTGCCCGCGCCGGAACGCCCTAGCTTGCCCCTGTCGCTCCGCGCGCGGCCCGTCTGGAATTGTCGGCCCAAGTGCCGCCGCTATGAGTCAGCGCGGGATTGTCTCTGATTGGCGCGCACGGAGCAAGAGAAAAATAGGAGAAGGCATGCACCGGTGTTCACACCCCATGCACAGCTTTTCCACAAGCACAATTCTGGTGCAACTCCTCCGAATGATGCTGATTTTCACGGTAATTGCGAGCACTTTTTCGTCCCGCGAGCGAAGTGCCCACAGAACGAACGCCGCTGGGCCTGAGGAAAACTCCGGCTATTTCAGATTTTTTTTATCCGGCCGTGCGAAGTCGTAAATGCCCAGCGGGTCGCTTCCGATGATCAAACGGTCCGGCTCCACGAGAATCGTATTGGCTTCGAGCCGCGCGCCTTCGGGCGTGTAGATCTTGTAGGTGGCGCGCCGGTTCCCTTCCTTATCGAAATGCAGCAGCCTGTTGTTGAGCGCGATCCAGACCTCCCCGTTTTCCCGGTCGACTCCCACCGCCGTGAGAACCCGCTTGAAGGAAGGTTCCTTGCCTTTGCTTTCTTGCCTCTCAATCTCCTTGCGCGCCGACTGCGCTGTGGCGAAGGCCTCCACCGCAGTGTACTGTATGTCCTGCCCCGCATATCCCAGGCGGTCATATTGCCGCACCGTCGGCTCTGGCAGGTAAGCAAACGCGTAATAGAGGTGCCCCTGAGCGTCCGTGGCAAGGCGCCCGATGCTCAAGAAACGATTGTAGTCCTTGCGCTCTGCAAGCGGCTCCGGATCGCCAAACTCGCGCACGTCCCTTCCATTCTTGTCGAACACGATTACCAGGTGGGGCTCTCGAAGCGTCGCCACCGCCACCTCCCCCTCAGGCAGAGCGGCAATGGCGACAGGAGCCTTCACCGGAATCGAACGAAGCAGTGTGCCATCCGCGGCGAACACTTGGATCAGGTTCGCGCCGCGGTCCGCCACGTAAATCTTCCCGTCAGCAGCTCCGTCGCAGTCTTCCCCAAACGAAATCAGGTTATGTCCTTGTCCAGTGCCGCTCGGCCCTAGGCCAACTTCGTTGATCGACAGAACCCGTTTGCCCTGCGCGTCGAACACCAGCAATCCCGGCGACGGCGAAGCCAAAATGTATAGCCGCCCGTCCGCGCCCCTTTTTATCGTCCTAAGCCCGGGGCCCACACCCGGAAATACCCGCTGCCTGGCCGTGAGGTCGAGTTCTGTCTCATCCTGTGCAGCAGCACTCCCCGCGGCGAGCGCCAGCAGACACATCAGCGCGAGAACCTTCACGATTGAACCCACTCTCTTTCGCATGAATCTTCAGATTACTACGGACGCCGCGTGGTTGCCCCGATTTGCAGCTGAGCGCTCTAACGATCAGTCAATGCAGAGGCGCAGTCGCTCGATGGAGCGTGCGCGCAGCCGGCCGGCGGCGTTGCGCGGGCCTTCGTCCTCGGTTTCGATCAACACGCAGTTCATCTGCACGTTCCCGGAAGCTACGTCGAACCGCGCTGGCAGCCCGTTCAGAAATTTCCCGATGATGCCGTTGCGGTCCATCCCGATCACGCCGCCATGCGGCCCGGTCATCCCCACGTCCGTGATATAAGCCGTGCCTTGAGGCAGGACGTGTTCATCGGCGGTAGCCACGTGCGTGTGCGTGCCGACGACTGCGGTCACGCGTCCGTCCAGATACCAGCCCATTGCGATTTTCTCGCTGGTGGTTTCCGCGTGCATGTCCACGAACACAAACGCCACATCCTCCGGAAGCCTTGCCAGTTCGCTGTCGGCTTTCCGGAAAGGATCGTCAATCGGAGTCATGAACACGCGCCCTTGCAAATTCAATACGGCATACTTCACCCCATTTTTCGCCATACCCATATAAAGCCCGCTGCCCACGTTGCCTTCCGGAAAATTTGCCGGCCGCAGCAGCCGCGGCTCGTGCGGCATGAACTCCAGAATCTCTTTGCGGTCCCAGCTATGATTTCCGCCGGTGAGCACATCGATTCCCATTTTCAGGAGCTCTTCCGCCAGCCGCGGCGTGATCCCGAATCCCGACGCCGAATTTTCGCCGTTGGCGATCACCAGATCGATCCCCCGCTGCGCAACGATGTCCCCCAGCCGATCGCGAACGATCTGCCGTCCCGGCGAGCCGACGATGTCTCCTACAAAAAGTACGCGCATGGACTCTTTCACTCTGCAAAACACAAAAATGGAGCGGACCGCTTGGCCGTGGAGAGCTAGGCCGTGAACCTCTGAAATAGTAGGGCGCCACGAGCCAACCGTTAGGCTTTCCTGCCCCGCTCGCGCCTCTTCATCCACTCATCCTGGAGAAGACTCGCCAGCGGGACAGGCCGTGCACACAGGCTGTCTATCCGCAGCACCTCAGAGATTCGTCATTGGTTCAAACAGCTTTCGCACCCTCACCTGCTTCGAAGTACCGCTCCACCCTCATTGTAGCCGCAGCGGCCAAACCGCGTCCAACGCCTGTGCAGAAACGGCATGGCTAGGAAAGCCTGACTAGCGCATACTTACCGTTTTATTTATGCTGGTGGCTGTCCTGGGAGGACGCTGATGGGCGAAGACCTGCCCGTATCATTCAGTTTGTGTGCCGCGTTTGTGGTGGTCGTCTTAGCAGGAACGCTGACGAGCGTCTATCTCTTCCGTCTGTGCGGCGCAAAATCGGACAGCGAAATGGCCGGCCCGCGTCGGAGTTGGGCGCAGAGATGGGAGTTCGCCCCAGCCTCCTTGGGGGGATTTTCTTATTGGCAACTGGCTCTGGTGAGCCTCCTCGCCTTGTTTCTGGAGCTGTTGATGATCCGCTGGATTTCTTCCGAAATCCGCGTCTTCGCCTATTTCAAGAACTTTGTTTTGATCGCGTGCTTTCTGGGCTTCGGTCTGGGATGTTTCCTCTCCCGACGCAAGGTGAGCCTTCTTCCTTTGCTGGTTCCGTTGCTCGCGCTGACACTGCTGGTCGAACTTCCTTGGACGGGACTTCGCGATCTCATGACGGAGCTGCCCGCTTTCGTCGGTGCCACTTCTGACATGCATCTCTGGAGCGTGCCCACGCTCGCCCACGAATGGTTCTCCTTGGTGATTCTCGCAGCCGCAGTTGTGGTAATCGTGCCGATCTTCTGCTTGCTCACCTTCATGTTTATTCCTGTGGGCCAGCTGGTGGGCTGGTATTTGGAGAATGCCGGCAACATCGTTTTCGGTTATTCCGTGAACATCCTCGGCAGCCTCGCCGGAATTCTCCTGTACACCCTTCTTTGCTTCCTCTATCAATCGCCCCCGGCTTGGTTTTTGTTGGCCGCGGTGATGCTGGTGGTGCTGTTGTGGAGGCTCCCGCGGTTGCGATGGGTCGTCGCGGGCGTTTTCGCGGTCTGTGCCGCGCTGGCGAGTGTGGGTCCTGGGAATGGAAGCACGGTGTACTGGTCTCCCTATCAAAAACTGACGTTGACCCCTCGGCAACAGGGCGGCCAAACCATCGGCTACGTGCTAAATACCAATAACAGTTGGTATCAGCAAATCCTCGATCTCTCGCCGCAGTTTGTGACCTCCCATCCGCAGCTTTTCAAGGACGAGCCAGTCCAATGGAACCCCTATAACGTTCCTTATCATTTCTACCCTCAGCCGCCAGCGGTGCTGGTGCTTGGCTCTGGCATGGGCAATGACGTCGCCGCGGCACTCCGCAACGGTGCCGGTCGCATCGTGGCCGTGGAAATCGACCCGCTGATTCTCCAACTGGGCCGGGAGAAGCATTTTGAGAGGCCCTACAGCTCGCCCCGTGTGCGCGAAGTTCTTGACGACGCTCGCAGCTACGTGCAGAACAGCGCCGATCGTTTTGACCTCATCGTTTTTTCCTTGCTCGATTCCCATACCACGAGCTCCCATTTCACGAACATTCGAATCGATAACTACGTCTACACCCTCGAAGCGCTGCAAGCCTCGAAGCGGCTTCTCCAGCCCGGTGGAATTTTCATCATCAAATTCCAGGTCAGTAGTCCCTGGATCGCCGGACGGCTTCGCGGCCTCCTCGAAACCGTCTTCGCTAATCCTCCCGTACAGGTGCGAACGGTGGACTCTGCCTACGGCACGAGCGGCACTTTTTACATCGCCGGCTCGGAAGC
>WNFO01000578.1_pt1 | contig 27067 bp, 23 predicted proteins | sample 5400251 | NCBI WGS metagenome assembly WNFO01 (sample SAMN13153354, study PRJNA577476) | soil metagenome | isolation source: 100 cm saprolite under Madrone tree | place: USA:California | collected 2016-06-14
TAGCCACGGAATTGGGTGCCGGCGAATTCAACAGGTGGTGGCGAATGCTTAGCGCTGACCCGCTCAGAATTGCAATTCTTGATTACGGACTGGGCAACTTGTTCAGCGTCAAACATGCCTGTGAGCATGCGGGCATGAAGGCAACGGTCATCAGCTCTCAAGAAGAAATCCTCAATGCAGACGCGGTTATCCTGCCCGGAATGGGAGCCTTCGGCGATGCAATGGAGGCTTTAAGACGATTGGATTTGATTAGCCCCCTGCACGATGTAGTTTCTTCTGGAAAGCCATTGATCGGAGTTTGTCTCGGGATGCAACTGCTGATGAGCGAGAGTCATGAGTTTGGCAGGCATCGGGGACTCGGGTTTGTCGAAGGGTCAGTAGTGAAATTCGACAATCCAGTTGAAGGCTCTACAAAGTTAAAGGTCCCCCAAATCGAGTGGAACAATATTTATCGTCCCCCAGGTGGTAGAGCCCCTGCCGGCACAACCACGAACGGAGAGGCGTGGACAAACTCGCCTCTCGAGGGATTGGCCGATGGAGAGTTCATGTATTTTGTCCACTCGTATCATGCTAAGCCTGACGCCTCGGATGTGGTTTTGTCAGTTTCTCAGTATGGTCACATTGAGTTTTGCTCGAGCTTGAAATCCGCGAACATTTTTGCGTTCCAGTTTCATCCAGAACGCAGCGGGGTTGAGGGTCTAAGAATCTATAGGAATCTGGCGTCCTTGATCAGAAAATCAAGATGCGCCGAATAGCCCAGGAGAGAAACAATCAGCATGAGTAACGAACCGGCCGCTTATTACGGGCTGCCCAGCGAGGTTAGGTTTTGCCAACGCTGTGTGATGTCAAATCAACGGCCATCATCATTTCCGGAATTCAAGCACAAACGTGATCGCGTTACACCAACCTTGCACATTGACGAGGAAGGAATCTGCGATGCGTGTCGCTATGCAGACAAAAAGGACGAGATTGATTGGGAATCTCGAGAGCGGCAACTGCTGGAAGTTCTGGATCAGTACCGCCGCAATGATGGTTACTACGACTGCATTGTCCCCGGCAGCGGCGGTAAAGACAGCGCCTACGCCGCGCACCTGCTCAAGTACAAATACGGCATGCACCCGCTGACCATTACCTGGCCTCCGATTCTCTACACTGACTATGGCTGGCAGAATTTTCTCAACTGGATCGAGATAGGCGGCTTTGACAATGTCACTTTCAAGCCAAACGGCCGGGTCCATCGGCTATTAACGAAACTGGGGATCGAAAATCTTCTTCATCCGTTTCAGACATTTATTCTTGGGCAGAAAAATCTGGCTCCCAAGATCGCGCTCAAGTACAAAGTGCCGTTGATCTTCTATGGCGAACCGGAAGCAGAATATGGCAACCCCATTGCTGAAACTCAGTCATCACTTCGGGACAAGTCGTACTACTCGATGCAAAACCTTGCAGAAATCCATCTCGGCGGCGTTTCGATCCCCGAACTAATAGAGAAGCATTCACTTTCGCTGAATGACCTGGCAGCTTATTTTCCAGCGGACTACAAGGAACTTGAGGAAGCCAGAATCGAGGTTCATTATCTTGGCTACTACTTCAAATGGACGCCGCAGGAAGCTTACTATTATGCCGTGGAGCACACCGGATTTCAGGCCCGGCCGTTTCGGACCGAAGGCACCTACAGCAAGTACAACAGCATTGACGACAAGATCGATGATCTTCACTACTACACCACGCATATCAAGTTCGGACTTGGTCGGGCATCGTATGACGCCTCGCAGGAGATCAGGAATAAACACTTGACCCGCGAAGAGGGGATCGCGTTAGTCCGGCGATTCGACGGTGAGTATCCAGAACGTTACCTGAAGGAAATATTGGATTACCTTGAAATACAGCCAGAGCAGTTTCGCGAATTGTGTGACGAGTTCCGGTCTCCTCATTTGTGGGAGAAAGTGGGCGACGATTGGAAGTTAAGGCATCAAGTGTCGTAAGACCGGAATTATTTTCCATAAGAGCAGAGTATGACCTTCAATCTTCATGAGCTATGCGTGCCGGTAGATCGATCCATCCGAGAGGTGGTGGCCTCGATTGATCGAAGTGGCTGCGGGATCGCGTTGGTTACTGATCAAGAAGGAAGACTCCTTGACACAATTACCGATGGCGATGTGCGCCGGGCTCTTCTGAGCAATCAGGATCTGGGGGCGCCGGTCAGCGAGCTGCTCGTTCTCAAGACAAAATGGTCCTATCCCAAACCCATAACGGCACTGGCTGGAACAGAGCAATCGATTCTCCTTCGGTTGATGCAGGAAAATGTGGTCCGGCAAATACCTTTGCTTGATCCAGACGGTCGCTTGGTGAATCTGATTACCCTTGATGAGTTGCTGCCTGATCAGGTGTTGCCTCTGCAAGCCGTGATCATGGCCGGCGGCTCGGGTAGTCGGCTCAGGCCTCTCACCGAAGAGACGCCCAAGCCGATGCTAACGGTAGGCGATCGTCCGCTGATGGAACTTATGATCGAGCAATTGCGTGAGGTGGGCATCCGCCACGTCAACGTTACTACCTATCACAAGTCTGAGAAGATCAGAGAGCACTTCGGCGATGGCAGTAGCTTTGGTGTTGAGTTGAATTACGTAACCGAAGACACTCCCCTGGGTACAGCCGGAGCCCTGGGGCTCATGCAGGAGCCCCAGGGACCGCTATTGGTCATAAACGGCGACATTCTGACGCGGGTGAACTTTCGCGCCATGCTTGCTTATCATCAGGAGCACCGAGCGATGTTGACGATGGCGGTGCGCAAGTATGATTTGAACGTTCCTTTTGGGGTGGTCGAAGGAGACGGTGCTTTTGTACGGGCCGTGGTGGAAAAGCCGCTGCTAAATTTTCTGGTGAACGCCGGGATTTATCTGCTGGAGCCGCACGTGTATCGGTACATTCCAAACGGCGAGCATTTTCACATGACGGATTTGATCCAGCGCGTCCTGGATGAGGGCCATCGCGTCGTAAGTTTTCCGGTTTTGGAATACTGGCTTGATATCGGCAGCCCGATTGACTATGAACAAGCTCACGATGATTTCAAAAAGGGGAGAGTCGTAAGGTGAACTGGGTCGGTAAGAAAGTACTGGTTACCGGGGCAGGGGGCTTCATTGGCAGTCACCTCACAGAGCGACTAGTGAATCTCGGCGCCACGACGCGAGCAATGGTGCGCTACGATTCCCAGGGTACCTGGGGCTGGCTCGACGAGTCTCCCGTTCGTAACGATATCGAGTTCATTGCCGGCGATGTCTGTGATCGCGATATCATTAAGCGAGCCATCGACGGTGCCGAGATTGTTTTCCACCTGGCATCACTTATCGCGATTCCTTACTCGTATCATGCTCCTGCTTCATATGTGCGTACGAATGTCGAAGGAACGCTGAACATAATGCAGGCTTCGCGCGAGGCCTGCGTTGAGCGAGTCGTCCAAACTTCTACCAGCGAGGTATATGGAACTGCCCGCTATGTGCCGATCGATGAAGCCCATCCACTGCAAGGGCAGTCGCCATACTCGGCGAGCAAGATCGGCGCCGATAAAATGGCTGAGGCATTTTGCCTTTCCTTTAACTTGCCTGTCGTAATCGTGCGACCTTTCAATACATTTGGACCCCGGCAATCAGCTCGCGCCGTAATTCCAACCATCATCAGTCAGTGCTTGAGCGGCCCCGTTGTTCGGCTTGGCCACCAGCATCCAACTCGGGATCTGAATTACGTCACCAATATTGTGGAGGGATTTGTGAAGGCTGCTGCCACGGCGGAGGCGGTAGGACAAACGATTAACCTGGGCTCAGCGCGCGAAATCAGCATTGGCGACCTGGCGCAGTTGATTGCCCGCCTGTGTGGACGGACGATCACGATAGAAAGCGACCGACAACGGGAGCGTCCCGAAAAAAGTGAAGTAGACCGCCTTCTGGCCGATAACACGCTGGCGCGAAGTCTGTTGGGATGGGAATCGGCGATAACTTTAGAAGACGGGCTGACGCAGACCATCGAGTGGATGCGTCAGCATCTGGATCGGTATCGAGTCGATGTTTACAATATTTGAGCCAGGAGCCCCTGCACCCGCGGATTTTATTCCACTCTCTGTTCCCGAAATCCATGGGAACGAATGGCTTTACATTAAGGAATGCCTCGACACGGGTTGGGTTTCATCGGGAGGCGCCTTCGTTGATCGGTTCGAACGCGAACTGGCGGAATACGCCGGCGTTAAGCACGCCGTCTCCGCAGTCAACGGGACCGCTGCCCTCCATATCGCTCTCCTCGTGGCCGGTGTTGAACCCGACGACGAAGTTCTAATTCCCGCACTCACCTTCATTGCTCCGGCTAACGCGATAAGTTACGTGGGAGCCTGGCCAGTCTTCATCGACGTCGAAGCGGACTTCTGGCAAATGGATCCCCAGAAGGTCACGGACTTTCTTGACTATGAATGCCGGTGGATCAATGGCGAACTGCGAAATAAGACGACAGGCCGACGCATCAAGGCCGTCCTTCCAGTGCACATCCTCGGGCATCCAGTAGATATGGATCCGATTTTGAGCGCGTCTCGCAAGTACCAACTGGCTGTAATCGAGGATGCCACAGAAAGCCTGGGCGCAAAGTACAACTCGAATAGAGTTGGCAGCCTGGGCGATATTGCTTGTTTCAGTTTCAATGGAAACAAGATCATCACTACTGGCGGCGGCGGAATGATCGTCACCGATAACGAAGCGTGGGCGCGAAGGGCGAAACACCTGACGACCCAGGCTAAAGAGGATCCAGTCGAGTACATCCATGATGAAGTGGGCTACAACTATCGCCTCACCAACATTCAAGCGGCTATGGGCTGTGCGCAGTTGGAGGAGCTGGAAATGCTCATCGCTGCCAAGCGCAGTATTGCGGCGGCTTATGATAAAGCCCTGATTGCCGTCCCTGGAATCACTCCCATGCGTCAGGCCCACTGGGCACAAAGCATCTACTGGCTATACACGGTGTTAATAGACGAAGAGACCTGCGGCATGAGCAGCCGTGGCCTTCTCAGATGCTTAGAGCAACAGAAGATTCAGACTCGGCCTCTTTGGCAACCGCTACATCAATCCAAGGTTTACAAGTCGTGCCAGGCATATCAGGTGGAGACTGCGGACCTTGTGCATAGGAGGGCTCTCAGTTTGCCGTGCTCGGCAGGATTATCAAACCGTGACCTTGAGAGAGTTGTTGATGCTATTAGTCGAATCCCACGGCAGGCTGAGTGATCAAAATTGCAAGACCCAAGTGACCTTTCCAATTTTCCCAATCAAGGGTTGGTAGCAGCACCCAGCGATCCAAGCGCCGAGGTGAAGCTCGAAGGGCTCGAGCAAGAGATCCTGCGGGACGGGTTACTGATGCTGCGCGGGTTCTTCTCGACCGAAGAGGCAGATCAGGCGCGCAGCGAAATTAACAGATGGTTGGAGCTGGACCTGCAAGAGCGGGCCGCAGTGGGAGCCGATCGGCAAACGTCTCCGGCCTGGCACCACTTTGAAGGCGCTGCGGGCAACAGTGATCTGAGTCGATACGCTCATGGCCTGAGCGACTGCTGGGGCAAGAGCCCAGCACTCGACGGGATGATGCTGAAACTGATCACTGATCCTGTATTTGGGAGCCTCCTGGAGAGACTTGCAGGTCACGACTATCGACTCCTGACTTTGTTCTGTCGCCGGATGACAGGCGAAAGGGATAGACAACTGGATGGCCTGGCCGGCCAGCGCTGGCACCGGGATGGTCGGGGTGGGGCAACCATCGGCATTCTACTTTCGGACATTCCGGAGGGAGACAATGGCTCGACGAAAATGGTTTTGGGATCACACGAGTTTCCTTACGACCCTCAGTTATGTTGCCTTCTTAGTCGGGATGGGAGTCCGGTTCATCCTCTGATACGGACTTTCCGCCTGGCTAATCGCGTTCTCGAACGCAAGCTCAATTCGCGCTTCCGGGCCGCCAGCGGGAAGAAAGGCGATGTTTATCTGTTTCTCTCAGAGACATGGCACGGTCGCCAGGAAAATCTCAACGGTAATGCGGGTGTGGTAGCCCTCGTTGGACTCGCCTGCGCGACTGGCGCTCCGTCGGGCGATTGCGACACGCTGCTGTCTCCGGAGGAACTGGCAAAGGTGCCACCCTTAATCGGAGAACGACTGCAGGGGAGAGTTCCTCCGAGGGAAGGCGAGCATCCCTTGATACACAAGGTTGTGGCGGCGCAGTCAACCGCGAAGCATTCCAGTCTTTTCTACTGGGCAATGATGGAAAGGTCAATAGGAGAGACTCTCAAACGAGAGGGTTTCGCTGGCGTCGCAAAACGGTTGTTCCGCAGGCTTGCCCTTTGACCGGAACCGCGAGCTCCCGACGATCGGAGCGGAACTGAAAGGTTAGATGAAGGGGCCCGATTCCCGGTCGTTATTCTCGATGAAAGCGATTTCGATGGAAGACTGATATCTCCAGGCGATGCAACAACCCCACGACAAACATGCTAGACGGATAGTATTCATCCGAGATGACAGCGACTTAGATCGGGTTAAAGACAACCAGGGCGAAGATCTTTTTCTTACATCGAGCATGCCTGCCTATATCCGTTTGCGCAATCAGGGTCATGAAGTAACCGGAACGTGGGACTACATTACTGGAGACATGCGCAGGCAGATAGTAATAGACGCCACCAATCTGAAAGATCACTGGTATGACGAGCTACGTGACTCTCTGACCTATCGAGGTATCAACATGGCCGAGGCCTTTCAGTTTCCCCTCTTCCATTTTCTGTGGGAAGCCCTGGCGAGTGCGAGAGTTGCCGAGCAATTAATCAAGCTCACTTCACCAGGAGAGATTAGTCTTTCCGGCGTTTCTGAAATACCAGCCAGGTACAGTCTCGCCGTTCGCTCAGATGTTCCGGAAGCAATATTCGCCTACTATGCGAACGTTCTCGGCGTCCCCGTGTCCTGGGCCGGCAAACGCGGAGATCGAGTAAGGACGAGCGTCTCGAGTTTGTTGCGGAGATCTGTTCCAGCACCGGTTCGGAGAATTGTGCGGCGTCTGCGTGAATGGTCCAGCAAGCAGGAGCGGTCCGATGCTCATGAATTTGATGGATTGAGTGAGGCAATATCGAGCCTGCATAAGGAGGAAGGTAAGTACACGGCGATCGCTGCCTCTGCTTACCAGGGTCTTTTGATGTTGATGCCGATCGCTGACCACCTGGAGCAGAGAGGTGATTGGTCAACCTTGCTTGTTCATACGGGGCATCATCTTGATCTTGCGTCGACTCTGAAAGATCCCCGCGCGTCGGATTATTTACTTTCAAACCGATCCCGACCCTTCAAATACCTGGAAATCTTCAAAGCAGCCAGGAATGACTGGAGGGTTCACAACGAATTCACAAATCACGCGTGGCGGCGCTTCCTGGATTGGCAAGCGAACTATCAAGGTGACTACCCCCAAATATTCGCCAACCCGGAACTCGAGTTTCAATTTCGTTATCTCTTAGTTGATCTTATGGGAGAGTTATGCCGGGTTGTTGATGCAGCCTACTATATTTTTCAGCAAGCCCGGCCGGATGTGGTGCTCGTCGGAAATGTCAGCGAGAAGGACTTGACGGTGTCAGCGGTCGCCAGGGTCTTGAATCGACCGTCGGTGTTGGTGCCACACAATCTCGGATGGGCTTCACCGGAAGACTATGAGTACCCGGTAGATTACATAGCTGTGCAAAACGAGGGCACTGCGCGTTTTCTAAAAGGCATAGTGGGATCGAGACAGCTTTTAGTCGTGGGAAATCTTAAGCCAAAGAAGAGTGATCTGCCCGAGGAAATCAAGCCTCATGCGCAACCTTCAGGAACAGAGCACACTAGAATCTTAGTGTTGATTGGGGGATTTACTCCAGGAGTTTTTCAGAACTGCAATCCCGGCGCTTTCTATTCGTCGCTCGAGGCTTTGATCACGTATCTGGATAAAAGAACTGATTGGAAAGTAATTTTTCGCGCGCATCCCCGTCTGGAATCCTTTAGCTGGCTCAAAGATCTGGTCCAACATACGCAGGCGTTCATTTCCGGGCAACTCATACTAGAGACCAACGCTGTGGCCGAAGAGATAATTCCCGAGGTTGATCTGGTGCTCATGCTTGACTATCGATCCAGCCCGGCGATAGCCGCCTGGAAAAACGGCGTGCCGATTATACGCTGGGCCTCATCAACGCTACTCTATTCAGTAAACGACATGTTTAGAGAGGACTGGTTTCCCCAGGTAACGAACTGCTCAGAACTGGAACAGATGATTGACCGCTTTATCAGCGATGATGAGTGGCGCAACCAATGGATAAGCAAGGGGCACGCACTGACAAATAAATACTTTTCCGCCCCCGAATTGCCCGAAACGATCTTAGCCGATATGCTAACTAAAATTTGTAAAGAGAACCTTGGGGACAAAACGGGCGCCGGCGATCACCCGGGACATTAGCACATAAGTTCGGCCGTTGACTTCGTTCAGATGCGACCGCGCTCTAAGCGATCGCCACGAATGCACATAGTAATCATCGACACTCTCCTAACCACACCACCAACGGGGGGAGCCCATACCTTCCTGGTTGACCTGTGCGATCTTTTGGTGCGAAGGGGGACCCGGGTTTCGGTGGTCACTGAGCCGGGAACCGACCAGTCATTAGTAAGGGCTATTGTTCAAAGTGGCGCCGAGATTCACATGGATCTTTGGCGTCCGGTCCATTTGCCGGAAGAGCGAGGCGCCAGCTTGGCCGCATGGGTAAATGAACATCACCCGGATGTATATATCGTTTCGGTATCACCGGACGCGGGTTGGCTTGCTTTGCCATTGTTGGATCCTCAGATTGGCACCATGTCTATTGCTCATAACGACATCGGCGCGTTTTACGCTCCTTTGATGCATTATGGTGCGTTCATTGATTGTGCCGTGGGAGTAAGTGACGAGACGCGGCGAAAGATTGTGGAGCATTGCAACATTCCGCCGGAGCGGACCCGGCAAGTCCCTTACGGGGTGCAATCGATATCGATTGAAGAGCTGGAAACCGGCATCGCAGCTTCGCGCGATCAAAACACCCCTCTGGCTATCGGATACGTGGGCCGTATCGTTCAAGAGCAAAAGCGCATCATGGATTTCGTGCCTCTGGCCAGCGAGTTATTGCACCGTGATGTTTCCTTTGAATTGCACTTTATCGGTGAAGGATCCGAGCGAGCAGACCTCGCGAAAGCACTTGAACGGCAGGGCCTTGCCGGTCATGCGAAGTTCTGGGGGTGGCTGGAGTCCAGCGTGGTAAGGCGTCGGTTGCGTGGGCTTGACGTCTTCCTGCTCATGTCCGACTATGAAGGACTTCCGGTGGCCCTGCTGGAGGCCATGGGCCATGGTCTGGTTCCCGTGGTGAGCCGGATCGCCAGCGGCAATGGTCAATTAGTAATAGATGGTGAAAACGGTTTTCTCATCGACATTGGCGATATTGCTACTTTCGCCCAAAGGCTGAAGCTACTGGCGGATGAAGGATCGTTGTTGGCTCGCATGAAGCGGGCGGCCTGGAAAACCAGCCGGCAATATACTGTGGAACTCATGGTGGATCGTTATTTGGAATGCTTCGATTACATAAAGACAACCGGCCTTTCGCGCGAACACAGGATTCAGGCAGCCGGCTCATATCCGATCATGGCTTCATGCACTTCTCATTATCCCGTTTGGCTGCGGAAGGTTAAGCGGCATTTACAGGTATCTCGCGATACGTTCTATTCTTTTGTTGGGGCCATGAGCCGGCATGATTAGGCTTGCTTCCTTCCGGAGCGGGTCCTTTATGATCGATATCCCGGGCTCAATGGTTTGCTCGTTATGATCATGCGTTATGATCAAAGGAATGCCCGATGCATATTCTGGTTAGTGGTTGCAATGGATTGATTGGCTCCGAAGCCGTGTTGCACTTCGAGGGCAAGGGATACAGTGTAACTGGCGTTGACAACAACCTGAGGCAGGAGTTCTTCGGCCCCGCCGGCGATACGCGCTGGAATCTCGCTCGTTTGCAGCAAAGCACTCGCAACTTTACTCACCAGGATTTGGATATTCGCAACCGGGAAGGCATCTTCACTCTTTTCCGTGAGACGCGCTTCGACTGCATTATTCACTGCGCCGCTCAACCATCTCACGACAAGGCTCGAGAGATTCCGCTCGTCGATTTTGATGTAAATGCCGTCGGCACCCTGAACCTGCTGGAGGCTACGCGCCAATACTGTCCCGAGGCCGTGTTCATTCACATGAGCACAAACAAAGTCTATGGCGATGCTCCCAATGAGATACCCCTGGTTGAGATGGAGACGCGCTATGACTATGCTGATCCCGAAGATCACGAGGGGGTAGACGAATCCTGCCGCATAGATCGGTGTCTGCACTCGCTCTTCGGAGCATCAAAGGCTGCGGCGGACCTCATGGCGCAAGAGTATGGCCGATACTTTGGCATGAAAGTAGGAGTATTCAGGGGTGGTTGCCTCACCGGTCCGGCCCATTCCGGTGTTGAGCTTCATGGATTCCTTTCCTATCTCGTGAAAGTCGCAATCAGCGGCGGGGCCTACACGGTTTTTGGTTACAAAGGCAAGCAGGTACGCGATCAGATTCACAGTTTTGACGTGATCCGCGCCTTCGAAGAGTTTTTGCTGAACCCGCGGCCGGGTGAGGTTTACAACATCGGTGGCGGTCGCCAGAATAGCGCCTCTGTTCTGGAATCCATGACCATGATCGAAAAGCTTACCGGCGCGCCGGTGCAGTGGCAGTATGTGGAGCAGAACCGGATCGGCGACCACATTTGTTACATTAGCGATCTGCGCAAACTACGGGCGCACTTTCCTAACTGGTCTATCACTAGAAATCTTTCAGACATCTGCACAGAGCTAGTTGCGGCGCATCAGGATTTAGCGGTGAATGCGTAGCACTAGAACCAGTCCGAGGCAATCGCTCGATATCGCAAACATCAAGCCGGAAACGCTTTTCCGCTAAATTGAAATGGAATCTACTGCACGACAATTCGATCGACCCCTGGTTTCAGTAGTTACGCCGACTTTCAATCAGGCGGAGTTTTTGCGAGACACTCTGGAAAGTGTCCTTACCCAGGACTATCCAAACATAGAGTACCTGGTTCTTGACGATGGCTCGACGGACGAAACGCCCGGGATACTCTCCGAATATACGGGTCGGCTGGAATGGGAGAGCCAGGCCAACATGGGACAGACCCCCACCATCAATAAAGGTTGGGAGCGCTCGCATGGAGACATCATCACCTGGCTCAACTCGGATGACACCTTCCTGCCGGGCGCGGTCGGCAAAGCAGTCAATTATTTTCAGCAACACCCCAATATCGATATTGTCTTTGGCGACTCGCTGTTCACTTCAGCGGACGGAAGTCCGATTGAGCCTTCAAAGCCACAAGCCGGATTTGACTACTCCGGGTTTGTGGCTGAATGCCACAATCCTATTCCGCAGCCCTCAGCTTTCATTAGGCGATCAGTAATTGAGAATATTGGGTTGCTCGATCCGGGTTACTACTATTTCATGGACTGGGACTTCTGGTTGAGGGCCGGCCTTGATCACTCGATTGCCTATTTTCCTGAATTGCTTTCAACGTATCGTCTGCATGAGGCGTCAAAGACCGTTGCGCAGGCCGTGAAGGCGGCGCCCGAACTTGAGTACATGTATAGAAAGTTCTTCGCCCTGCCGAACTTGCGCGAGGAAATCCGGTGCCTCGAGAGGGAAGCAATGATGAATATGTTCTTTACGAGCGCAGAATATTACCTGCAGGGCGGAAGCCGAAGGGCGGCCAGACGCATGGCAATTAAGACGCTCCAGACCTATCCTGGCGCATTTCTGCGACCGGTAGTAGTTCACAAATTCCTATACTGCTTCCTGGCGGACAGACCGCTCTACCAGGGGAGCAGGGATACGTACTACCGAGCCAGGGAGATCCTGCGCAACTTGGGAAGGACCGATCTAGTCTCTCCAAAAGAGGGCTGAAAATGTCGCGCTCGACGAGTTGCGTTTGCCTCCTGAGTTAACTGTTCATGTCTTCCCATCAGCCAGGAAACGGAGGCATGACACCAAAGTCACCGCGACCGTATGAGTTGGGTGGTTCCTACGCAACGGAAAGCGTAAACGGAAACGCGGAGTCAGACCCCCGAGGCGCTCTGCGTTCTTTGTGTTTATTAGGTCCAACTTCTGCTAGCATCTCGACCAGTGGAGTACTCTGATAACCCCTCATCTTCCAGTGCAATTGCAATCAGCGTCGTAGTCCCGGTGCGGGACGAAGAAGATTCCATTCGCACCTTACTGGAAGGATTGCTGAGTCAGACTTTGCCGCCAAATGAAATTGTGATCACGGACGGCGGATCGAATGACGCCACCAGAGAGATCATCGAACAGTTCATTGGCGACGGCGCGCCGGTAAAGCTGATCCGCGAACACGATTCCATGCCGGGACGGGCCCGCAATGTAGGAGTTGAGCATTCCCGATGCGATTGGATCGCCTTTACGGACGCCGGCACCAAACCCGCGCCCGACTGGCTGGCGTCTTTGGCCAGCAAGGTCGGCGACGGCGCGGATGTTGACGTCATCTATGGATCGTTTGCGCCGGTTGTTGACAGCTTCTTCAAAGAATGTGCGGCCATGGCATATCTGCCGCCGCCGGTAGAGATCGACGGGACACAGACTAGTTCCAGGTCGATCGCTTCTGCCCTCATGCGGCGCGATGTTTGGAGAATGGTTGGCGGGTTTCCGGAGCATTTACGGTCAGCAGAAGATCTGCTGTTTATGCAAAGAATCGAAGCGCAGGAATTTCGCGAACTGCGGGCTCCGGAAGCGATGGTGCACTGGAGTATCCAGGCAAATCTGTGGCGCACCTTCAAGCGTTTCGTGACCTACGCGCGTAACAACATTCGCGCTGGTCTATGGCGGCAATGGCAGGCGGCGATCTTCCGGCGATATGCAGTGCTGGTCGTCATTGGCATGCCCGCGTTTTTTTTCGGACCGCGTTGGTTGATCGTTCCACTTGGGTGTTGGCTCGGGGTGCTGCTGGCCCGCGCGGCCAGAGCGTTGGGTAAGAACCGCAGAGTCTATCCGGCGGGGCCGGGCCGCAACCTTCTGCGATTAATCACCCTTGTGCCGATCATCGCCACCTTGGATCTGGCGGCATTTATCGGCAGCATCAACTGGCTGCTCATGGATAAGCTTCACCTTACCGGATCGCGACGGAACAATGGCCCTCAGTAACCGGCGAGTGCTTTATATTTCCTACAACGGAATGCTCGACCCGTTGGGGCAGAGCCAGGTCATTCCTTATCTGAAGGAGTTAAGCGGGGCCGGCGTGCAATTCACCCTGCTTAGTTTTGAGCGCCCACAAGCCTACACGCCCTCAGGCATAGCGATGTGCGCTGCGTTACATCGCGAGCTGGCAGACAGCGGTATCGACTGGCATTGGTTGCGGTACCACAAGACGCCCTCTCTGCCGGCGACGGGCTATGACGTGTGGGCGGGAATAAGATACGGCGGAAGGCTGGTGCTGAGTAAACAGATTGAAATGGTTCATGCACGCAGCCATATTCCAGCGACGATTGCGCTACGGCTAAAGCGACGCTTCGGCGTCAAGATGATTTTCGATGTGCGCGGACTGTTGGCGGAAGAATACGCCGATGCGGGTCACTGGCGAAAGGACTCCATTCCCTATAGGATCACCAAGGCCGTGGAAGCTCGCGCGCTCGCTGCTGCGGATGGCGTAGTTACCTTGACCGAAAGAATCTGGCCGCTGATCAATCAGTGGGACAGCCTGCGAAACCGCAGCGTCGCGCATCAGGTTGTGCCCTGCTGCGCCGACCTGGAACTGTTCGGCTTCAGGCCCGAAGATCGCGCTCGCCGCCGAGCCGAACTCGGGCTACAGGATCGCTTTGTCCTTGTTTATAGTGGATCGATTGATGGTTGGTATTTAACCGGGAGTATGGCTGACTTTTTTGTGACGATGCGCCGGCGAACGCCTGATGCGCATTTCCTCTGGCTGACCCCGGCCCGTCACGAACGTGTGCATGAACTGATGAAAGCCCGGGGAGTCAGCGAATCGGACTATACCGTAGTGGCATCCACGTCGCGAGATGTGCCTTCGTATCTATCTGCCGCTGATGCCGGACTCGCGTTTATCAAACCCTGCTTTTCGAAACTGGCTTCCTCGCCGACAAAGTATGCAGAATATCTCGGCTGCGGTCTCCCCTTGATCATTAACGAAGGCGTTGGCGATTCAGATGTTTTGATTACTCGCGAAAAAGTTGGCGCTCTGGTTCATGATTTCAACGAACCTGAATACGCTAATGCATCCGCCCTGATTGAAGGCTTTGCCGGATATGCGGAGCAAACCCGCCGGCGAACTCGAGAAGTAGCTGAACGACTGTTTGACGTGCGGACGGTCGGCGGCAATCGCTATACGCGCCTTTACGAAAACGTCCTGGCAAGTCAGAAGTAAAGTTTGATGTGCTGTTCCTCTCCTACGGTCGTCATCGGTTTACGCTCCAATGAAAGTTCTCGCCTTAGCATCATACCCGACGGAAGCAGCAGCCACGCGTTATCGTCTGGCACAGTTCGTCGCGCCGTTGGCTGAGCGGGACATTGAACTTACGATCCATCCCTTTATCGACGCGAAACTTTTCGGGCGATTGTATCAGCCCGGGGCCTGGCTGCGGAAAGTGGCCGGACTCATCAAATCAGCTCTGTTGCGGTTCAATGAACTGCCGGCGGCCAGAAGTGCCGACGTCGTTCTGATTCAGCGTGAAGCGATGATTTTCGGCCCGCCGTTAATCGAGTGGCTCACGACGCGCGCCGCGAAGCGTCCGATGGTGCTCGATTTGGACGACGCCACTTACGTCTCATATACTAGTCCGACTTACGGCGGCGCCGGTTCCGCTTTGAAGTGGTTCGGCAAGACGGACGATTTGATTAAGTGGGCCGCGATCGTAACTTGCGGCAACCGCTCGATTGCCGAATACGTGGAAAGTAAGGGAGCGCGCGCCCGGATCATTCCGACCGTGGTTGACACGGCAGTTTTTCGGCCGGCGCCGCGCCGCGACGACGATCCAGTAGTGCTCGGATGGATCGGGACGCATTCAACTTTTCCCTATCTGCAATCGATTTTTCCGGTGTTGAGTGAGTTGGCTAAGGAGTATAGATTCCGTTTGAAGATCGTGGGCGCGGGCAAAGACGAAGTTAGCATTCCGGGCGTGGAAGTTGAGAACCTGCCGTGGACGCTGGAGCGCGAAGTTTCGGACTTTCAATCGATCGACATCGGGCTCTATCCCATCGACGCCAGTTTATATTCCGGCAAATGGGCTTCCGGAAAGTCTGGATTTAAGGCGATACAATACATGGCCGTGGGCATTCCTTACGTAGCAACGCCGGTGGGTGGCTCGGCGGAAATTGGCGAAGCCGGTACGACGCATTTCTTCGCCACGACCGGTGACGAGTGGCGGCAAGCGTTAGCGATACTGCTTTCCGATGTTAAGCGGCGACGAAGCATGGGCGCCGCGGGACGGCATCACGCCGTTGAGCATTACGAACTGCGGGCGCAGGCCGACAAGCTCGCGGCAGCGTTGCGTGAAGCTGCGAAACCAGTGTGAGCGGGCCAAAACGGATGCATCGAACAAGTAAGTTCAGGCTGCTCGTGCTCGCTTGCGTGGCGCTGCTGCCGTCATTTCTGAAGCGCCCGTGTTACCGTCTTTTCTTTGGATACCAGGTGGGAAAGCGGGTGCGAATCGGAATCAGCATTCTCGAGGCCGGTATTTGTGAGATCGGCGATGACTCGCAGATCGGACATCTGAACGTAGTCATCGGAGTGAAGAAGTTAACCCTGGGAGATCACGTGCGGATCGGACACTTGAACATCATCCGTGGTGGCGATGAGGTGAACCTGGCCCGCTACTCTGAGCTGCTGCGGCTAAATGAAATCAACTCTATTCGCGAACCCGAGGTCGTAAATCCCGTTGACCCGCGCTTCTCTCTGGGTGCCGGCAGCATCGTTACCACGGGACACAAGATTGACTTTACGGATCGGGTCCAGATTGGCCGGCGAGCGATCATTGGCGGGCGCAACTCTTCGGTGTGGACACACAATCGGCAGCGGACGTTGCCCGTCAGCATCGGCGACTTTGCTTATGTGGGATCTGAAGTCCGGGTGGCGCCGGGAGGTTGCATCCCGTCACGATGCATCATCGGGATTGGCGCCGTGATTACCGGAAAGATCGAGGCGGAAGGCTGGCTCATCGCCGGGGTGCCCGCGAAGCCAATCAAGGAACTGAGCGCGGACGATAGATTCCTGATCGAGCGAAAGACGCGACCCGATTTACCTGACGATGTATAGGTCAAGAGAGGATAGAGCTTGAACGGTTTACTAACACTCGTCGCCCTCGCGATGTTCGTTGGCATTCTGGTGGTTGCTCCCGCAGACGGTGGGGCGGCAACCTTGATCACATTGCCTTTGGTCGCCCTTGCCGGCTTCATGATCTTTCGGATAAAGGAAGACCGCAAGTTTCTGCTCCGCCTGTTTGTCGCCGCGCTCTTAATGCGGGTGTTACTGGGCACGTTGATTTACGTCTTTCACTTGCAGGAGTTTTTCGGCGGCGATGCTTTTACTTACGACTTCTTCGGCGACGCGCTTTTGCGAACCTGGGCTGGTGATAAGTACTACCAGGGCATGGTCGATCTGTTTACCGGCGGCGGCAGGTCCAGTGGCTGGGGAATGATCTATATGGTCGCCGCGATCTACAAAATGGTTGGTCGAAACATGCTCGCGATTCAGTATGTCAATTCCGTTCTGGGTGCGGCAACCGTGCCAATCGCGTACCTGATCGCGCTGGAGATTTTCCCCAACAAGCGGGTGGCGCGGACCTGCGCGCTGCTTTCGGCGTTCTTCCCTTCGATGGTGTTGTGGTCCGCTCAGGGCCTGAAGGACGGCCCGATCGTGTTTCTCCTGACGGTGTCGATGTTGGCAACCTTAAAGCTCGGCGAACGACTAAGCGTGAAATACATGGTGGCTTTGGCGCTTGCCCTATGCTCTCTCATTACGCTGCGCTTCTATGTTTTCTACATCGTGGTTGTTGCCGTTACTGCGGCTTTCATTTTGGGCCGGCGTCCGCTCTCAGCGAAATCTTTCGCCCGCCAGTTCATCATCATGATCACCATTGGCTTAGTGCTGGCATACTTTGGAGTGAGCCGCTATGCGTCGGCGCAGTTCGAGACCTTCGGCAGCCTTCGGAATCTACAGGTAATGCGGCAGGATGCGGCCCAATCGGCCCACTCCGGTTTCGGACAAGACGTTGACGTTTCGACGCCCGGCGGCGCCCTGACCGCTATTCCGCTGGGGTTCAGCTATCTGCTTTTCGCGCCGTTCCCCTGGCAGTTTGGTTCGCTGCGGCAGCTCATCACCTTGCCGGAAATGATCGTGTGGTGGTGTTGCATTCCCTTACTCGTGCTGGGGTTGTGGTTCACGATCAAACATCGAGTGAGACAGGTGGCGCCGATTCTCATCTTCACTGTGCTGCTTACTCTTACGTACTCTGTGCTTCAGGGAAACGTGGGTACTGCGTATCGTCAGCGCGCGCAACTCCTGATCTTTTATTTTGTCTTCGTGGCAGTGGGTTTCATGCTGATGAAAGAAAAGGGAGAAGAAAAAACGCGGAAGCGAAAGGAAGAGAAAGAGAAACGGTCCCGGCCGCGATAGCGGCGGGAGAGGGCCGATGCCGATTAAACCCCGGCTGAAGGACCCCGAACGGGCAGGTTAGAAACCGGCTGCTTCTTTAAATATCCTGGCCAGCGCGCCGGTGTTCTTTCTAACCGAATAGCCCTCTTCGACAAGTTGTCTGCCCGCACTGCCCAGGCTGGCCGCGCGCTTTCGATCACAAAACAAGAGTCGCAACGCTTCGTACCAATCGTTGGCCATAACTGCCGCCAGTCCGACATCCGCCTGTTGCAGAATGTTTTTATTAGCGCCGATCGGGCTGACCACGACGGGGATGCCCACAGCCATATAGACGATCATCTTGAAAGCGCATTTCCCCAGCGACCATTCAGTATCTGGCAAGGGCATCAGCCCGACGTTCATCCGCTGAACTAACTGAACCTCGCGCGCGCTCGACCAGCGCTCAAAACTCCATTGAGCCGGCGGGATTTTCTTGAGTGAGGGTCTGCGATCGCAAACGACCAGCAGTTTCGCTTCAGGCTGCTGTGCCAGGAAATCGGCCAGAGGCTCTTCCAAACTTTCCAGACTTGGGAGGTTTGACGACGTACCGGTCCAGCCGATTACCCAGCTATCGTCTTCCGGCTTCGGCCCTGGTTGCCACCGATCAGTATCTATCGACGTTGGCACAACCCAGGCTCTGGCTCCCACCGATCGGTAATGCTCAGCCAAAAACTCGTTGCCGGCGATCACGCCGTAGCTCTTAGTCGCTATCTCTTCAGAGAAACCTGGATCACCGGTTAACCAGATGGCATCGTCCACATCAAACAATTGTTTGCTGCCGGCCCGGCGCTCGAGCGTGAATCTGCGCGGGACCAGTTCCCGCTCCAGCCAGGTGATGTCACTCGTTCTCGCAGCAAGCAATCCGGGAACCCGAGCCGCGGTCTTGGCGGAGTTCAGCAGGAATCGAATTGGCGGAGAGATGTTCGGCGTGTATTTTCTGAGCCGGAGCGGATACTCGGAAACCTGGATTCCGAGATTAGCCAGCGGCTCGATAAACTGCCGGACCCGGAACCGGCTGGAGGGAACATTTCTTCCCGATGTGAGGGCCGTGACTTTGATCATTATCCTGGCAGAGCCATGATTGCGGTTGCCTCTTTAATCCACCGAAGCCGGAAACCCTGGGTCGATGGACCTGGCCCCTTTTAATCCGATTCTAATTGACAGATTAGCACTATAGCACGTCACAGCTGACAACAAATTCGACGAAAATTGCGATGAATAGTGTGGCCGACGGATTACGCGTCTGGTCCGGTCGAAACCCGAGTTCATATTAATAGGGCTTGAATCTATTCCCGTGATCGGTTAAGTTCATCAACCTTCTGGGAAAGATCCAGCAAATGACTCTTTTGCCAGGCCACAAATCGCGCCTGAGACGCGCGCCGTCACCACGCCCCTTGCCTAACGAGCCGATTGGCTCGAAGTCCAGCTCAACCAGGATAAGACTTGTTCATATAATTAACGACGTCTCGATCGGCGGGGCTGAGATGATGCTCTACAAGCTGCTCTCTCAGGTGAACCGAGAGCGCTTTGACCCAATCGTCGTCGCCCTTAGAAACCGCGGGCAATTACATCGACGCATCGAAGCTCTGGATGTACCGGTGTACAACGTAGCGATGCGTTTGGGAGTACCGACCCCCACGTCATGTTGGCGCCTGATTCGGCTGATGCGTCGACTGAAGCCGGACTTAATCCAGGGCTGGATGTATCACGGCAGTTTGGCTGCGCTGGTCGGAGGGGCGTTTGCTGGTCGTTCAGTGCCGGTGGTTTGGAACATTCGCCAATCACTCAACGGGTTCAATTACGAAAAGCGCGCGACTGCGGCGATCATCAGGTTCCTGGCGCACTTATCAAAGAGGCCCGCCAAGATTATCTACAACTCCAGAATCGCGGCCGCGCAACATGGAGCCATTGGCTATGAGCTGCAGGACAGCCTGGTCATCCCCAACGGCTTCATGACGAGCTTGTTCACTCCTTCCCAGGAAGCTCGCAACAGCGTTCGGGTAGAGTTGGGCATCCCTGACGAAACGCTCCTGATTGGCCTCGTCAGTCGTTATCACCCCGTGAAAGATCACGCTAACTTTTTGCACGCCGCCGGGCTTTTACTCAAGACACATCCGGATGTGCAATTTGTCCTTTGCGGCGACGGAGTCAATTGGGTTAATCCATCTTTGTGCAAGCTGATTGATGACTTGAAGCTGACTGAGCGCGTGCATCTGCTGGACCAACGTCAGGACATGCCGCGAGTCACCGCGGCGCTTGATATTGCGACTTCCTCGTCGTGCGCCGAAAGCTTTCCCAACGTCATCGGTGAAGCAATGTCCTGTGGCGTTCCCTGCGTGGTGACGGACGTGAGCGACCTGTTGTGGATTGTTGGCGAAACCGGACGCGTGGTGCCGCCCAGAAATGCGCAGGCGCTCGCCAGCGCCATGCAGGAACTGGTCGAACTTGGACCTGAGGGCCGCGAAAAATTGGGAAGAGCGGCGCGCGAGCGAGTGTTGAAGCACTTCCCGCTCAAAGATATCGACTCGGCTTACGAGGCTCTGTATGAAGACGTTTTAGGCCGGCACCCGATGCCGGCTTCTTCCAACGTTCGTTATCATGAGTTTACTGAGCATGCCTCGAGTACCAGTACCGCCCGGGAGGAAGCGATCCAAAGTTCCTCAAAAGCCAGAAGATCCTCCATGAGGTTCGAGTAGTCGGTTGCCGCTTCGACCTCGAAGGATTCGCGTCTATCCTCACGCCGGCTATGTCACACGAATCTATTCGTCCAGAAGACGGACGCGGCTCGGCTGAACTTGATAAGGAGATGACCGCCACCTCGCGGCATCTTTCCGACGACTCTACGCCCCCCCTGGTTTCCATCTGCATTCCCACCTTCAACGCGGCCCGTTGGATTCAGGTCTGTCTTGAATCAGCGCTGGCCCAAACCTATCCGCGTTTGGAACTGTTGATTATCGATGACGGGTCGACCGATGAAACGGTTGAATTGATCCGCTCAGTTGACGACGAACGGATCCGGCTGCTGGTTAATGAGCAGAATATAGGCCTGGCGCATAACTGGAATAAGTGTATAGAAATGTCGCGCGGGAATTTCATCAAGTTTCTCTTCCACGATGACATCTTGTATCCGGAGTGCGTCGCACGGATGATGAGGTTGCTCCTTTCGAACGAGAGTGTCGGCCTGGTTTTTTCGCCCCGCGACGTCATTGTGGAAGGGGATCCAGAAGCAGAGCTGACAAAGATTTGGTTGCGGAACTGCACGACTCTCCACACCAGGTTTCGCGCCGTCGAACCCGTCAATTCTGGAAGAGATTTGTTTACTCAGTATCTGGATCGCGGATTTCGGGGCAATTGGATTGGCGAGCCGTCGTCGGTGCTCATCAGAAAAGAGTGCTTCACCCGATTAGGATTGTTCAATCCTAACCTGTATCAGGTGTGTGACATAGAGATGTGGCTCAGGATCATGTGGTCTTATGATATTGGGTTTCTACCTGAGAAGCTCACCGCGTTTCGGTTTCACTCGGATTCAACTTCATTCCGGAACATCGCTAGTCGCCGGAACTTTTTGGATCAGTTATGGCTGTTGGAAAGCCTGTCGAACTGTAACTCAATCATGTCGGCGCATCCCGAAATCGAGTGGATCCGCGCCCTTGAGCTGCTACGCTTAGCCAAAGCCTTCTTGTTGCACCCGTTGGCCATCGGGCGTTGGCTGCGAACGGATCAATTGGCGAGGCGGGGAATTCGGTACTTGCCAAAGTGGATTGAGGCCGCTACAGCCTATTCCGCGCGCAAGCTATTCCGGCTGGGGGAGCGCGCTCGATGATTTTCTTCCGAAGAGGTACGGCACGCCGCCCGCGCCGAGGACGACGATCAATATCCAGAACGAGTAGCGCAGTCGGTATAAGGCGCCGATATTATTGACTACCAGACCCAGCGCAGTCACTCCTATTGCCAGGATGGTGAAAAGAAGCCAGGCTGCTAATTCTCTGCGCGCGCGCCAGAGTCCGGCCAAAGCGAAACATTCAATCGCGTAAGTTACCAGAGTTTCCAGGCCGGCAAGGATTCTGCCACTGATCCCAACTTCCGTGCCCGAGTTCAGCCACATGTTTGGAAACGGCGCGAAAAATCCTATAACCGCGGCGCGGGGCAGGTAGCGGACAATATCCGCGCGTCTTTCGAGGCGCACCTCAGGATCTATTACGGATCCCCACGGCGTGCTCCGCTCCGGGTCAGCGGCTTCCAGGCCAAACCCGGCGCGACGTATTCCAATCTGCTCCCCAACGGGAAGTGCCTGGATTTGTTCGGGAAGGACTCGTCGTCTGGCCTTGGTGTGCTGTTGATTTCGAAATGCCGACTGAAAGTGAGGGGTGATTACAAAGGCCGCGATCATGATCGCCGCCAGGCCAACATTGCCGATCAGAACGCGCCGCTCGCGCACTAGTCGAGCAAGCAGAAACACACCGAACAATCCAACCATTGCGCCAGTCAGGTCCCACATCGGCAGGCGGACAATTCTGATCGTGACGATCGACAGCGCCGCCGCGATTCCCACCAGCACACCACGATGCCAGGGATAGTTACGCTTCAGACCTCGGGTCATGGCCAGAAACAGAGCCAGGACGGCTACGAGAAACAGCGGGTCCCTCAGCAACTGCGTGGTGTGTAGCAACAAGGAAGGCCATAGGGCGACGATTGTTGCGGCCATCAAGCCCGCCCGATAATCAAAGACTTCTTTTCCTAGTTTAAAGACGAGCGTCAGGATTGCCAGATAGTAAACCAGATTCAGAGGTTCGATCGCGAGAACGCTAAAGCCCATCCAGCGAGAAACAGCGGCCACCGGGAGTGAGTAAAGACGAACATGCAATTGCGTGGGCCAGGTGGCCCAGCTCACCGGACCACTGTGCTTTAGCACCTGAACCAGGTCAGCCACTTCTTCCTGGTACGGGAAACAATCGGAGGCAAATTCGCCGAGTCCGTTGGCGCGAAACTGCGCCGGCATTAGCTGGTACCTGCCCACGGTGAGAATTACCGCGGCGACCGAAATGTGCAACAGAGCGGCGGCTCCCAGGAAAAGAACTGGGCGCGACTTAAGGGTACCCTTGAGTTTTCGGATCGTTTTCTTCACCGAGAACCAACTGCATCTTGGACATGGCCGCGAGCGTCCGCTAATATTAAGGCCTGTTCCAGCGGAAAGTCATGCAGAGGTAGCGCAGAAGCGCAAAACTTATCCTTCGGGGCGCGCCTTAATTATCAAGAAAACAAAGTGTGTGGCATAGCAGGCATTGTTCGCGCTGACGGCGGTCCGGTCGACCGCGAATTGCTCGCGCGCATGAACGCGGCGATTCGGCACCGCGGGCCGGACGACGATGGTTTTTATTTCGGCGACGGCGTCGGACTGGCGATGCGCCGGCTCTCAATCATCGACCTCGCGCACGGCCAGCAACCGATTCACAATCAGGACCAGACTGCCTGGATTGTTTTCAACGGCGAAATTTACAACTACCGCGAGCTGCGCGCGCAACTGGAGAGTCTCGGCCACAAGTTTTACACCGACAGCGACACTGAAGCGATCATACACGCCTATGACCAGTACGGGACTGACTGTCCAAAGTATCTGCGGGGCATGTTCGCGTTTGCAATTTGGGACGAGCGAACCAAGTCGCTTTTTCTGGCGCGCGATCGCGTCGGCAAGAAGCCTCTGCTTTACGCGCAAGTGAACGGCCATTTCGTTTTTGGTTCTGAATTCAGCGTCCTGCTCGAACATCCAGCCGTCAGCCGCGACGTCGACTTTGAAGCGTTGCACTATTATCTCGCGTTCATTTGCGTGCCCGCGCCACTGACGGCTTATCGCGCGATTCGCAAGCTTGAGCCAGGCCATTCGCTACTGTGGCGAAATGGCGAAATCAAGGTTGAGCGTTACTGGCAACTCGATTTTTCAAAGAAGGTCGATGTCAGCGAAGCGGAAGCCGGCGAACGCGTGGTTGCGTTGCTGCGCGAAGCCGTACGCGTGCGCTTAATGTCGGAAGTACCGCTGGGCGCATTTCTTTCCGGCGGCATCGATTCCAGCGCCGTTGTGGCTTTGATGGCCCAGGAGTCGTCTGAGCAGGTCAAGACTTTTTCGATCGGATTTGACGAGCAGGATTTCAGCGAACTGCATCACGCGCGGCGCGTCGCCGAGCACGTCGGCGCCGATCATCACGAGTTTATCGTCCGGCCGAATGCCATGGAAATTCTGCCGATGCTGGTCGAACACTACGGCGAGCCGTTCGCGGATTCGTCGGCGATTCCCAGCTATTACGTCTCGCGCGAAACTCGTCAGTACGTAACGGTGGCGCTGAATGGCGATGGCGGCGATGAATGCTTCGCCGGCTATCAGCGTTATGCGGCCATGAGTATCGCGCAGAAGTATGGTGCGCTGCCGGGGGCGGGCGCGATTGCCCGGATCTCGCAAGCGTTTCCGGGCTTTGAAGATCGGCCCCGGATATTGCGCCGAGCGAAGCGCTTCCTTACCGCTGCTTCCCAACCGGCGGTCGAGCGCTATCTGCGCTGGATCAGCGCGTTCGACGAGGACGCCCGGCGCAATTTGTATTCTGATGACTTCGGGCATGAGACTTCGCAATACCGCACGGCCAGCATCATCGAACCGTGGTTTGCCCAAGCAAACGGCGCGGGCATCGTTGACGCTGCGCTGCTGGCGGATACGATGACATACCTGCCGAACGATCTGCTGGTCAAAATGGATATTGCCAGCATGGCCGTGTCGCTGGAGGCGCGCTCGCCGTTTCTCGATCATCATGTGATGGAATATGCCGCCAGCTTGCCGGAGAACTTGAAGCTGCGCGGCCTGACGACGAAGTATTTGCTGAAGCGGGTGCTCAAAACATTAGTGCCCGAAGAAAACTTGACGCGCAGCAAAATGGGTTTCGGCGTGCCGATTGGTTACTGGTTTCGCGGCGCGATGCAGCCGTTCTTGCGCGAGACATTGCTCTCTGACAAAGCGCTTTCGCGGGGCTTGTTCAAGCCTGAGGCCGTGCGCAGCTTTGTCAATCGGCATGTTGACGCGAAAGCTGATCATTCGCAGCGGCTGTGGTCGCTTTTGATGCTTGAATTGTGGTTCGAAAGATTCATCGACTGAGGAGGTTCTCAATTGAAGGGCGTCGTTCTTGCAGGAGGTTTAGGTTCGCGGCTGAGGCCGCTGACGGCGGTGACAAACAAACACCTGCTGCCGGTCTACAATCAGCCGATGATCTTTTATCCGATTCAGACGCTGGTCAACGCCGGTATTACCGACATCATGATCGTCACCGGCGGAAACTCAGCCGGTGACTTCCTGAAACTCCTGGGCAATGGAAAAGCTTTCGGGCTGAGGCATCTCAACTACACTTATCAGGAAGGCGAAGGTGGAATTGCCGCGGCGCTCTCGCTGGTTGAGCACTTCGCCGCCGGCGAACCGGTTTGCGTGGTGCTCGGCGACAATATCATTCAGGGAAATATTCGCGGGGCCGTCGATACGTATTGCGAGCAAGGCCAGGGCGCGAAGATTCTTTTGAAGAAAGTTACGGACCCGCAACGCTTTGGTGTTCCGCAGCTCGATGGCCAGCGGGTTGTGAAGATCGAAGAGAAGCCCGCCGAGCCAAAGTCCGCATACGCGGTAATCGGAATCTATATGTACGACGAGCGCGTGTTTGAAATCATTCGCGTTTTGAAGCCGTCGGGACGCGGCGAATTGGAGATTACCGACGTGAACAACGCCTATATTGAGCGGGGCGAGATGACCTGGGACGTGCTGGAGGGTTGGTGGAGCGACGCGGGCACTTTTGAAAGCCTGCTGCACGCTTCAAATCTCGTTGCCGAGACCGGGGCCAACAATTTGGAGCTTGAAAATGCAGCAGAGGCCGGCGCTAATGCCTGAGTTTCAGATCGGCGAGATCAAAGACGTGTCGGTGCGCGAACTGCGCAAGTTCGACGATCGGCGCGGCTGGCTGACGGAATTGTTTCGTCATGACGAACTTGCCGCCGAGTTTTTCCCGGCCATGGCCTACATCTCCTCGACCCGGCCGGGAGTCGCCCGCGGGCCGCACGAACACGTCGATCAAGCTGACCTGTTTTGCTTCATCGGCCCTTCGAATTTCAAACTTCGGATGTGGGACAACCGGCCCGATTCGCCGACGTTCCGGAAGGTGATGACGATTGTCGTCGGGGCGGATAATCCCACCGCCGTGGTAGTCCCCAAAGGCGTCGTCCATGCGTATCAAAATGCCGGCACCGTTGAAGGCATCGTGATCAACTGCCCGAACCGCCTCTACATGGGCGAGCAGCGGCGCGAACCAATTGACGAGATTCGACACGAAGACGATCCGGAAACGATCTTTCGGATGGACGATTAAGCCATTGCCGATTTTCGATTTCCAATTTCCAAATTTGAAATCAAGACTAAATTGCGAAGCCTGAGACGCCAGGCATTTGGCAGTGGCAAATAGCAATTGGCAATTGGAAATGAGCAATCGGCAATGAAGATCCTTCGCATCATCGCTCGTCTCAACGTCGGTGGACCGGCGCGTCACGTGGTCTGGCTGGCCCACGGAATGAAATCCGCTGATTATGACACTCTGCTGGTCGCCGGAGTCGTGCCGCCGGGTGAAGACGACATGAGTTACGCCGCGGCTGCCGCCGGAATTGCGCCGCTAATCATTCCGGACATGAGTCGCGAGATCTCGCTCCGGGATGCCTTCACCACCTGGAAACTTTTCCGTTTGATGCGGCGCGAGCGGCCGGCCATCGTGCACACGCACACGGCCAAAGCCGGCACGGTCGGACGGGTCGCGGGATTAATGTATCGCTGGCTTACGCCCGCGACGCTGATCGGAAGGCCGCGCGCATGCCGCTTTGTGCATACGTATCACGGCCACGTCTTTCATAGCTACTACGGCCGGGTGAGACGTTTCGGGTCGGACAGCGGCAGCAGTTCGCCGTGATTCCGCTGGGCATCGACACCAACGCGTTCGCCGATTGGCAGGAGCGACGACCGCGACTGCGGGCGGAGCTTAAAGTTTCTGACAGCGAATTGCTGGTTGGCATCGTCGGGCGTTTGACCGAAGTCAAGAATCACGCGCTGTTTTTGCGGGCCGCGGCCGCGTGCCGGGCTCTAGTGAAAACGCGCCGCGTGCGCTTTGTGATCATAGGTGACGGAAAGCTGCGCTCTGCGCTCGAAGCGGAAGCGGAGTCGCTTTTGCCGGTCGATGATGTCGTGTTTCTCGGCACGCGGAACGATCCAGAGAATTTCTATCCGGC
>WNFO01000570.1_pt1 | contig 27019 bp, 14 predicted proteins | sample 5400251 | NCBI WGS metagenome assembly WNFO01 (sample SAMN13153354, study PRJNA577476) | soil metagenome | isolation source: 100 cm saprolite under Madrone tree | place: USA:California | collected 2016-06-14
GCCCCGGCGCACAGTAAGAAGGCAGCGGAGGGTTGAAGCCGCCCGGCCGAAAGCCCTTGGCATAGGTGGCGTAGAAGAGATTATTCGGGTCGGCCTGAAATGATAACGAAGCCTTCGGTGTGACGGAATGCTCCGAATACACGCCGCTGGCTATGCTCGCGCCGTAGTTCTCCAAGCCGTCGGAATAGTGCGTGAGGTCGCCCGACAGCTTGGCATAGCGCGCGCCGACGGTGAGCTTCAGTTGATCGGTCACGCCGTAGGTAACTTCGCCGAAACCGGCGATCTGGCGATCGTGGGTCTTATTGTTGTTGTAATAGATGTCGCACTGGGGAAAAGTCTGCGGCGTGCTGTGGGCAGGGTCGGTCGGACAAGAGAAGAAAGGACCATATATGTCGGTCGCATTCTGGCCGAAGAGATATTGATACAAATTGTTGATATACGGGTCGGACAGCTCCTCGATACTGAGCTCCGTGGCGAGCGACCAGAATGCACCCACGGTCCATCTCCACCGACTGTTGTCATCGTTCGATTGCAAGCGAATTTCGTCCGTCCAGATGCGTTGGCGGTTCGTCATCCTGTTGGGGGTCACGTAGCCTGCGACGCCGCCGGGCGGCAAATGAATGCCCTTGCCGTCGATAATCGGATACCAAGAGCAGGGCGGCGCTTCGCCCCCGGCGCAGCCCAGCCCGAGTCCGCCCGACCCGTCGGGATTCGTGGGCCATATCAGCGATTGAAAGTATGCGAGGTCGAATACGGTACCCTGATAGGCCGTGAGCTCGTCGCGGTGGTAGTACGAGGTATTCCAGATCAGCGTGCCGATGCCGACGTCCGCCTCGAGCTTGACCGCGCCGAGATAGTACTCGTCCGGATCCGGTATCCGCTCCGGAGTGCCGTTGATGAACCGCCCGTTGCCCACATCCGAATACGCGGGCCAGAATGAGCTGATGTCGTGCTTGCGCGCGTTCTGGTACGAAAAGCTCGGCGTGATCTTGACCCCTTCGGTGGGCTGCACCAACAGAGCCAGGCGCGCCGCGATGGTATTGGCATGATTGGCCCTGCGGTCGACGACGCCGAGCGTCGTCGGGTCGATCCGATCGATCCAGCCGCCATCGTACCGATACCACACGCTGGCGCGATAGCCCAACAAATCGTTGACGATGGGGCCGCCGTGGGCGATGCCCGCTTCGTAGCTTGGATCGCCGTGGTGCGTAAAGGAGACCTCCGAGCGCGCGTAGGTCGATTCCTTGGTGACGCTGGGCTGGTTCATGATGTAACGAACCGTACCGCCTTCGGAACCGGCGCCGAACAAGGTTCCCTGAGGACCGCGCAGAACCTCCACCCGATCCAGGTCGAAAGTCTTGGGCAGCGTGTCGTCGGGATTGAAACCGAGTGCGCGCATTTGAATGGGCGTCTCGTCGATGTAGATGCCGGTCGTGCCGGCGCCGCCGGACGAGGAAATTCCACGGATGGAGATCGCGTTGGTGCCCGAGGTGTCGATGGACACGCCCGGGGTGAAGCGCACCACGTCATTGAAATCCTTGATGCCCCTCTGATCGATCATGTCCTGGTTGAACGCCGTGACGCTGATCGGCACCTTGTTGATGCTCTCTTCGCGGCGGGTCGCCGTGACGACGATTTCTTCGAGGGCGCCGCCGGCGGCCGGTTCGGCGGCGGCGGTCGCTTCGTTAGCGGACGCCGGGGTTGCGAGGCAGGCGCCGGCACCTACTATAAGGGTGCGTAAAAACAACAATCGCCAGGATACCCGCTGAATCAACGGCTTCGAAGGAGTGGCTGGCATCGTATCCCCGCAATTTAGTTATATGGTCAGATAACACCCTCTCTCGACAGTAGCACCGAGCAAAAACCGGCGCAACCGCCGAATTGGGGCTGGTGCAGTACGCGCCCGGCGATCACGGCATCGTCGCTGCTGCGCGGTTCGACAGGGTGTACCGCGTGCAACGCAAGCGGGCATGAGGAGCGCCCGGGAACACCCGTACCACGCATTTGCTGCATGGCACGGGTGTGTGTGCGAGTTGCGGTAATCGGGTCTACCGCGCGCAAGGCTAGCCCTTGCGCGCGGTAGACGGGTCAATGCCGGTAAGTGAACGACAGTCCGATGGTGCGTGGACGGAAGGTGAACTGGCGCTGCAGCCGAGAGGCCGGGCCGCCGCCGTAATCGATGGTCCAATTGTAGTTCGTGACCGTGTGCGTGTCGGCCAGATTGTCGACGAAGGCCGCGACCTGAAATCCACCGAAGTTCATGCCGGCGCGCGCCGAGGCGAAGTTGGTCGACGACAGCACATAGTTCGCCGAGTCGTACTGTTGAGTATTCGCGTCCTGCCCCGGCGAGGGCCACTTGGCCCTGCCTTCATATTCATCGTCGACGCGAATGAACGACTCGTGATCGAGGACCGAGAATTTGTACTCCAGGCCAATGGTGGCGGTCCACGGCGCGCCGGGCTGCGCGCTCTGGCCGGTAATCGCATCGCCGCTCCTCACCACCGGAGGCTCCTCGGACGGCACCAAGCGCGAGTCCTTGGTGTAGCGGGCGTCGGTGTAGCCGGTCGCGAGTTCAACCGTAAAAGCGTCGGTAAGGGCGATTTCGGCCTGAATGTCGAAGCCCTTGGCAATCGCGGTTCCGAGGTTCGAAATGAACGAAATTTGGCAGACCGGCGGCACGACGGTCTGCTGGATGTTGTTCCAACGGATGTAGTACACGCTGCTGGCGATCTTGACGCGATTGTCGATATTGTTCTTCGCTCCCACCTCGAAGCTGTTGACCGTATCGGAATTGAACGTCAACGGCGCGCCGGGAATGCCGAAACTTTGGAAGTCCGAGGCGCAGGCGGCATAGGGCACGGGATTGTTGCCGCCGCCCGGACGGAATCCCTTCGCGTACGTGAAGTAGTAGAGATTCCGCGGATCCATTTGATAGGAGAAGCTCACCTTGGGCGTGAACGAATTCTCGGTCTTGTTCGCGCCCACCGACGTGGTCGCATTGAATAGCTGCGGGCCTCCGGTCAGCGAAGTGAACGAATACTTGGATTGCGAGTAGCGCGCGCCCACCGTCAACTTATATTGGTCCGTGAAGCTGTAGGTCCCTTCGCCGAAGACAGCCGCTTGCTGATCCTTGGCATTGGTCAGCAAAAAGTACGAATCTTGAGGGTACGTCGGATCGTAGGGCACGGGATTGCCGTTCACATCGGTGAAAATATCCGTGTAGTGCGAACCCGTCGTCGCGAGCGTCAGTTCATCCAGCAGCGGATCGTGAATCTGCTCCAGATAGCGTTGCCGATTGACGCTGAAGAACACCCCCGTGGTCCAGATGAGCTTGGCTGCCGGATCGTTCGACTGCAGGCGGATTTCCTCGGTGATGTTCTGCTGGTAGTTGTCGACCGAGGCCGGCGACCGGTAATTCGTCGCGCCCGCCGGCAGGTGCACGCCGTTGTTGTCGAGCAGCAAAGGGTTCAGCACCGTGTAGCCCGGACCGAAAAATGTCTGGTAGAAGCCTAAATTGTACAAGGTGCCGTCGTAACCGGTTTCCTCTTGGCGGTGATAGTAAGAGGTGTTGGAAATCAATTTCGTGGCGCCCAAGTCTGCCTCGACTTTGAGCGCGGTCAAGTAGAAGCGATCCGGGTCCGAGCGCTGCGTCGGGTTGGCGTTGACGAACCGGTCCTTGCTGGGATTCGAATACAGCGGCCAATAACTCTCGACTTCATTGCGATACCGGTCTTGGTAGTAAATGCTCGGAGTCACGGTCAAATGCTCCGTGGGCGCCCACACCGCCGCCAGCCGCAGCAGCGTGGTCTGATCGTAGTTGGCGTTCTTTTGGTCGGTGGCGAGCGTCACCGGATCGATGCGATCGATATAGCCCCCGTCGCGCCGGTACCAAACGCTGGCGCGCACGCCGAGCGTGCCGTCGATGACCGGCGTGCCGGCGGCAACGCCCGCTTCATAGCTGGGGTCCCCGCCCTGGGTGTAGGACGTTTCTGCCCGGGCGTAGATGCTGCTCTTCGTCAGGCTGGGCTGAGTGGTGATGTAGCGGACGGTGCCGCCCTCGGAACCCGAGCCGAACAGAGTACCCTGCGGGCCGCGCAGCACCTCGATGCGGTCGATATCGAAGGATTTCGGCAGTGCCTCGTCCGGGTTGAACGCGAGCGCGCGTATTTGAATCGGCGTGTCATCGAGATAAATGCCGGTGGTACCGGCGCCGCCGGTGGAGGCGATGCCACGAATCGAGATGTTGTTCGTACCCGAATTGTCGATGTTGACTCCGGGAGTGAAGCGGGCGACGTCCTGGAAGTCCTTGACACCGCGGATATCCAGGGCTTCCTGAGTCATGGCCGTCACGCTGATGGGTACCTTGCTCAAGCTTTCCTCGTGGCGGGTTGCTGTCACGACTATTTCCTGCAACGGCCCGGTTGTTTCGTCGGCGGCGGGCGCATTGGCGCGCGCCAGGCCCGGCGACAGGGCGGCGAGCGCAACGCAGAGCGCGCCCACCCGCGTCATCCAATCGTGGCCCTTCTGCAACTCATGATTTTTCCGGCATCCCCGCATGATGTATCCCCATTATTATCTGAACGAAATACGCTTCGCCCAATGCGCCAAATCCCCTTGACGCAGCCACCATAGCGGCCCGTGGCCGGAAAGGCAATTATCGTGACCGGAAAGACAATCACCCCGGAACCCAAGCCGGGACCGGCGTTGCCCGCGCGCAACGACGCATCGGGCGAACTCGCGCTCTGCGCGCCGGCGAATGCGCCATCCCGATCGAGTTGTGGGATCATGGGGGCATGAGTACCAACGCCGATCGTCCCCGCGCCAAGTCGCTCAATCCCTTGCGCTCGCTGCTGCCATTCCTTACGCCCTACCGAGCCATGATGGCGGCCGCCTTGGGCGCCTTGCTGGTGGCGACGGTCGCCATGCTGGCCTTACCCGTGGCGCTGCGCCAGCTCATCGACCATGGCCTCGCCGCCAAGGATGCCGGCACCATCAATCAGTACTTCATCGGTTTCCTGGCTGCGGCGGTCATATTCGGCGCGTTTGCCGCGCTGCGCTTCTATCTGGTGACTTGGCTGGGCGAACGCGTGGTCGCGGACTTGCGTTCGGCTGTCTACCGGCGCGTCGTGCGCATGGATCCCCTGTTCTTCGAGACCACCCGGGTCGGTGAAGTGTTGTCGCGTTTGACGACCGATACCACCCTGGTGCAAGCCATCTCCGGCGTCAATCTATCGATCATTCTGCGGTCATCCTTGAGCTTGATCGGTGGACTGATCATGCTCGGGCTCACCAGCGCGAAACTGATGGGCGTCATTCTGGTGTTGATTCCGGTCGTGGTCGTCCCTCTCATCGTGATCGGCAGACGCGTTCGCGGATTGTCACGCGCGTCACAGGACCGCATTGCCGACACCAGCGGGCTGGCGGGCGAGACATTGAACGCCATCCAGACGGTGCAGGCATTCACATTGGAAGAACTGCAAAGCGAACGGTATCGCAAGGCGGTCGAAGACAGCTTTGCCACCGCAGTACGCCGCACACGCGTGCGCGCGGCGCTCACGGCGATCGGCATCATGCTGGTGTTTGCGGGCATCACCTTCGTCTTGTGGCTGGGTGCGCACCAGGTCCTCGCCGGCACGATGACGGGAGGGCAGCTGCTGCAGTTTCTGCTCTACGCTTCCTTCGTCGGCAGTTCAGCCGCCGCACTCACTGAAATGTGGGGCGAGGTGCAGCGCGCTGCCGGCGCCATGGAGCGCTTGAGTGAGCTGCTTCAGGCGCGGCCGACCATCGGCGCGCCGCCGCACCCCGCCCTGCTTCCGGCGCGGGTCACCGGAGCGATGCGCTTCGACAATGTCACGTTTCATTATCCATCGCGGCCCGACAGCGCCGCGCTCGCCAATTTCAGCCTCGACGTGGCGGCGGGCGAGACCATTGCCTTCGTGGGTCCGTCAGGCGCGGGCAAGAGCACGACGTTTCAGCTGCTGCTGCGGTTCTACGACCCCGATTCGGGCCGGGTGTTGATCGATGATCGGCGGCTCGCGGATTTACGGCCGGAAGACGTCCGCGCGCAGATCGGGCTGGTGCCGCAGGAGACGGTGCTGTTCGGTGCCAGCGCGCGCGAGAACATTCGCTATGGGCGCCCCACGGCCACCGACGCCGAGATCGAGGCGGCCGCGGTCGCCGCGGCCGCCGACGAATTCCTGCGCAAGTTGCCGCAAGGCTACGACACCTTCCTCGGCGAGCGCGGCACGCGGCTATCGGGCGGTCAGCGGCAACGGATTGCGTTGGCGCGGGCGATTCTCAAGGATCCGCCGATCTTGCTGCTGGACGAGGCGACCAGTTCGCTGGATGCGGAATCCGAACGGCTGGTGCAGGAGGCGCTCGAAAAGCTCATGCAGGGCCGCACCACCATCATCATCGCTCATCGCCTGGCCACCGTGCTCAAAGCCGACCGCATCGTGGTGATGGACCACGGCCATAAGATTGCCGTCGGTACCCACGCGGAACTGCTGCTGCACAGCCCCTTGTATGCGCGGCTGGCGTCCCTGCAATTTGCGGCGGTGGGAAGCGAGGCGGTGGACGTTGCATCGCGTTAGGGCTCGCTCTCACCGATGACGACTGGACGCTAGCTATTTCAGCAAGCCCGATTCCTTCAGTGCTCGTTGAACCGTGGGGCGCGGCGCAATGCGCTGCTGATAGGCGTTGAGCACCGGCCATCGCCCAAGATCGATTTTCAAGGGCCGGGTCCAGCTCAAGACGGTGAACAAATACGCATCGGCCACCGTAAACGCGTTCCCCATGAGGAAGGTCTTGTCTTTCAGAAAACCGGACAACCAATCGAATTTCTTCTCGAGGTTGGCCTGCGCGGAAGCCCTCCAGTCGGCCGATATCTTCGGATTGAACAGCGGGCTGAATCCCTTGTGCACTTCCGAGGTGATGTAATTCAGTATTTCCATCAGCTGATAGCGTTCGAAAGTTCCGGCACGCGGCGCCAATCCGGAATCGGGTTTCTGGTCGGCAAGGTACTGAACGATGGCCGGCCCTTCGGTCAGCAGGCGGCCGTCGTCGAGCTGCAGCGCCGGCACCGTGCCCTTGGAATTGATGGTGAAATAATCGATTCCCGCCGGGGTTTTCTTGGTTGCGAAGTCGATTCTTTCGAGCGTATAGGGCAATCCCGCTTCGAGCAGGACAACATGAGGGGAAAGCGAACAAGTGCCGGTAGCGTAGTAGAGCTTCATGTCATATCCTCGATGAACTGGTCGAAAGGGACGGAATGGCGCGAGCCAACTATAGCCGACTCACTGCGCGATGATGATGCGCCGCGCACTCATGAAGCCGCTTGCGTAGGGCGGTGCCGCGAGCGAATCGATGCGCACGCGGCCGCCCGTGGACGGCGCATGAATGAAGCGTTCGTCGTCGATGGCGATGCCGACGTGCAGTTCCTTGTGCGCGAGATGCATGAAGACAAGATCGCCTTCATGCACCTGGCTGCGCGCGATCGGCATACCGGCGTGCAGCTGTTCGTGCGCGGTACGCGGCATCGGAACACCCGCGTGCTCCGCCGCATACGCGACCAGGCCGCTGCAGTCGAACCCACCGGGCGCAGCGCCGCCCCAACGATACGGTTGGCCGATCATGGCCTTGGCGTGATCCACCATGATTACCCGAGGATCCGGGGGCGGGCGCGTGACGCCGGGGGACTGCGCACCAGAGTCGGTCGGCGCGCCCGGCGAATTGCCGTGTTTCAGCGAAGTGCTCGCGCATGCCGCCAGCGCGATCGCGAGAGCGGCCGCGAGTGCAGCTTGGATCAGACCACGGCAGTTGCCCATGCGGCGCCGACGATGCCGGCCTCCGAGCGCAAGGTTCCCACGCACAACCGCGCCTCGCAGTGCAGTTTGTCCAAGAATTTCTCCGGCTCCTCGGTGATGCCGCCGCAGAGCACGATGAGATCCGGCCACAACAATGCATGCAGTTCGGCAAGGCCCGCGGCGTCGGCGTCGTTGATGGCGATCACGGGCCGTCCCAAACGCTCGCTCGCCAGCGCCGCCAGGGATTTTCCGATCCATGCCTTGTTGAGGTTCGCCGCCGTGCGCACGGTGCCGCCGCGTATCACGCTGGGAAATGCCAGACCCACGGGATGATCGCCGGGCACATTCGACACCACGGTTTCAAGAGCGTTCAGCAGGGTCTCGATCGAATCCTGCGCCGGCGTCGGCGTGCTGAAGCGCTCGCCGGCGAAGGCACCCGTGCGGAGGTCGACCAGTGCGCACTTGATGGATGATCCGCCCACATCGATGCCGATGGCCAAGGGGGAAGTAGTCAATTTAGGTCACGCATTGTGAGTTTCGCCCGCCGTCCCGCAGATTACGACCCTATAATAACCCGTAACATGAGCTCGATTGATACCCACTTTACGACCCGCCGGAACGTCGCTTTGCAGCCCGGCACCTTACAAGCCGCTTTGCTGGACCGCCTCACCCGAACGCTCGGCAAGAACCCGGACTCGGCGACGGCGCGGGACATTTACGATGCGTTGTCGCTCGCCGTACGCGAAGAGCTGACTTTACGCTGGCTGGCCACGCAGCGCCGCGTGGCGAACGCCCACGTGAAGCGTGTGTGCTATTTCTCGGTTGAATATCTGCCGGGCCGGTCCTTGTTGAACGCACTGTCCAGCCTGGAAGGCGGCCTGCTGCAGGAGGCACGGGTCGCTTTGCGCGATATGGGCCATGATTTGGACGACATCGCCGCGGAGGAGGTCGATCCTGGCCTCGGCAACGGCGGCTTGGGCCGTCTGGCGGCTTGCTTCCTCGATTCCCTGGCCACGCTGCACTACCCGGCCGTCGGCTACGGCATTCGCTATGACTACGGCATTTTCACGCAGGTCATCGGCACGGACGGCGGACAGCGCGAGGTCGCAAGCAGCTGGCTGCGCCTGCGCAATGTCTGGGAAATGCCCAGCGGCAGCGCACGCTTCATCGTGCGATTCGGCGGCCGAATCAAGGCCCCGGAGAACGCGGGTCCGGGCGATTTGCACCGCTGGGTCGACACGACGGATATCTACGCCATCGGATTCGACCAGCTGACTCCGGGCAATCGCGGTCCCACCGTCAATCATCTGCGCCTCTGGTCCGGCCGGGCCATTACCCCGTTTCAGATCGATGCTTTCAACGCCGGCGACTATGCCGCCGCCGTGCAAGAGCAGGTGGAAGCAAAGAACCTGTCGCGCGTGCTGTACCCGGACGATTCGACGCCGCAGGGCAAGGAGCTGCGGCTCAAGCAGCAGTATTTTTTCGTCAGCGCCAGCCTGCAGGACATCCTGGCGACGCATTTGAGCGAGGGACGCACGCTCGCGTCAATGCCCGACTCGATCGCGATTCAGCTCAACGACACGCACCCGGCGGTGGCGATCCCGGAGCTCATGCGCCTGCTGGTCGATGAACACGGCTTGCCGTGGGCCGAGAGCTGGCAAATCACGACCGCAGTATTTTCGTACACCAACCATACGCTGTTGCCGGAGTCGCTCGAGACCTGGCCCGTGGCGATGTTCGAGCGCCTGCTGCCGCGGCATCTGCAGATCATCTATTTGATCAATCGCGATTTTCTGCAGTCGGTCGAGACCCGGTACCCCGGGGATGATGAGCGCCTCCGGCGTTTGTCGATCATCGACGATGGCGGCGATCGCCGGGTGCGCATGGCGCATCTGGCGGTCATCGGCAGTCATCGGGTCAACGGGGTCGCTCAGCTGCACTCCGATCTCATGCGCATGCATGTGTTCTCCGGTTTTGCCGACATGTATCCCGATCGATTCATCAATGTGACCAACGGAATCGCCGTGCGCCGCTGGCTGAAACAATCGAATCCCGGCCTGTCGGCACTGCTGACCGAGCATTTGGGGTCATGCTGGGAGAACGATCTCGAGGAGCTCGGGCGGTTGACCGGCGCCGCCGATGACCCGGAATTTCGCCGTCAGTTTCGCGGCATCAAGCGCACCAACAAGCAGCGGCTTGCCGACGAGATCATGCGGCGCACCGGCGTCGAGATCAGCGTCAACTCTCTGTTCGACGTCCAGGTGAAGAGAATCCACGAGTACAAGCGCCAGCTGTTGAACTTGCTGTACGTCGTGACCCGCTACCAGCGCATTCGCGAGAATCCGAACGCCGACTTCGTGCCGCGCACCGTGATCTTTGCCGGCAAGGCGGCTCCGGGTTATGCCATGGCCAAGGCCATCATCAAACTCATCAACAACGTGGCGCGCACCATCGATGCGGACCCCGCCATGCATGACAAGCTGCGTGTCGTGTTCCTGCCGGATTACGATGTCTCTCTTGCGCAAAGAATCATGCCGGCGGCGGATCTGTCCCAGCAGATTTCCACGGCCGGCATGGAGGCGTCGGGAACCGGCAATATGAAACTGGCCCTGAACGGAGCGCTGACCATCGGCACGCTGGACGGGGCCAATATCGAGATTCGCGACCACGTGGGAGCGGAAAACGTGTTCATATTCGGTCTCACCGCGGAAGAGGTTGCGGCACGGCGCCCGGGCTACCGGCCGCAGCGCGAGCTCGAAGCCAATCCGGAACTCAAGAGGACTTTGGATCTCATCGAATCGGGATTCTTCTCGCCGGGGCGTCCGGACGACGCCAAAGCGGTGGTCAACCGCTTGCTGAGCGACGGTGAGCCCTTCCTGGTGCTCGCGGACTTTGCGGCGTACGCCCTGGCACAGGACCAGGTGGATGCCTTGTACGCCTCGGAAGACGAATGGAGCCACAAGGCGATCGTCAATTGTCTGAACATGGGCTACTTTTCGAGCGACCGCAGTATTCGCGAGTACGCGGACCGCATATGGGCAGTGAAGCCCGTCATGTGAAGGTGCGAGCATTTGACCGACTCAGGACTTACCGACTTCGATCTCTATTTGTTCGGCGAGGGCAAGCACGAACGCATTTACGACAAGCTCGGCGCGCACGCGCACGGCCACGGTGCGGCGGCGGGCACCCGCTTCGCGGTATGGGCGCCCAACGCCGAGCGGGTCAGCGTGGTGGGCCCGTTCAACCAGTGGCATGGGGACGTCCATGTGATGCACCCCCGCGCGACTAGCGGCATTTGGGAATTGGCGATTCCCGCCCTCGGCGCCGGCACCGCCTATAAGTACGAAATCCGCGACCGTGCGGGGCACCTCCACACCAAGGCCGACCCCTACGGCTTCGCGATGCAGCTGCGGCCGGAGAACTGTTCCGTGGTGGCGTCTCTCGACGGCTATGCCTGGGAGGACTCGCAATGGCAGGCTATGCGCGAACGCAGCGATCCATTGCGCCGTCCCTTCAATGCCTACGAGGTGCACTTGGGCTCATGGCGGCGTCCGTGGGATCGGCGGGTACCGCCCTTCATGAGCTGGGTCGAGGCGGTGGATCAGCTGATTCCCTACGTCGTGGAGATGGGTTATACGCACCTCGAATTGATGGGGGTCGCGGAGCATCCGCTCGACGCATCCTGGGGCTACCAAGTGGCCGGCTACTATGCGGCGACCGCGCGCTACGGATCTCCTCATGACTTCATGTTCTTCGTCGACCGTTGCCACCAGGCCGGCATCGGCGTGATTCTGGACTGGGTGCCCGCGCACTTTCCGCGCGACGATCACGGATTGGCGCACTTCGACGGCAGCGCGCTGTACGAGCACGCGGATTCCCGGCTCGGCGAGCACATGGAATGGGGCACCAAGATTTTCAATTACGGACGCCATGAAGTGCGTAATTTCCTCATCGCCAATGCGCTCTTCTGGCCGGATCGCTATCACGTGGACGGGCTGCGCGTCGACGCCGTGGCGTCCATGCTATATCTGGATTACAGCCGAAAACCCGGGGAATGGCTGCCGAACCGCGACGGGGGACGCGAGAATCTGGAAGCCATCGATTTCCTGCGCCAGATGAACGATGCAGTGCACCGGGCATTTCCCGGCTTGTTGACGATCGCCGAAGAATCCACCTCGTTCGCCGGGGTGACGCGGCCGCCCGAGCACGGCGGTCTTGGATTCAATTTCAAATGGAATATGGGCTGGATGAACGACACCTTGCGGTACGCGGCGCTCAATCCCGTTTATCGGCGTTACAACCACCAGTTGATCACGTTCTCCTTCGTGTATGCCTGGTCGGAGAATTTCATCTTGCCGATTTCGCACGACGAAGTGGTGCACGGCAAGCGCTCGCTGCTCGCCAAGATGCCCGGCGACGATTGGCAGAGGCGCGCGAATTTCCGGCTCTTCCTCGCGTACATGTGCGCCCACCCCGGAAAGAAGCTCTTGTTCATGGGTTCGGAATTCGGTCAATGGCAGGAATGGCGGGATGAGAGCCAACTGGAGTGGTCGCAGCTGGCGGCCGTGGAACACCAGCGCTTGCGCGACTGCGTGCGCGATCTGAATCATCTGTACCGCGCGACCCCGCAGCTCTACGGCAGCGACTGCGATCACAATGGCTTCCGCTGGGTGGACCTGCACAATGCCGATGAAAGCATCTGGGCGTTCGCCCGGCGCGCCGTCGGCGAGGATGCCGGCGCTCCCATCACCTGCGTGTTCAATGCGACGCCCGTGCCGCGGGACGGCTACGGCCTCGGGGTCGCCGAACGAGGGACTTACCGAAAGATTTTCGATTCTGACGACGTGAAATTCGGCGGGTCCGGTTACAACCAACAATCGCAGTTGAGCGCGTCGACGGAAGGCGCTCAAGGGTATCCGTACTCGTTGCGGCTGAATCTGCCGCCGCTCGGGGCGATGTTTCTCATCGGGCCGGCGTAGTGAAGCTCATTCAGCCGGGAATGCCGCGTCCCTTGGGCGCCACGTGCACGAGCCGGGGAGTCAACTTCGCCGTGTTCTCGAGCAATGCCAGCCGCGTGGAGGTTGCTCTGTTCGATGCCGACAGCGGCGCCGAGGTCGCACGCTGCGATTTACCGGCACGCACCGGAGATGTTTGGCATGGCCTCATCTCGCCGCGGCGCGCGGGCCCGGGAACCTGCTATGCGTTCTACGTTCACGGACCGAATGAGCCTGAGAAGGGTCATCGCTTCGATGCCACGGCGGCCTTGATCGACCCCTATGCGCGCGCGCTCCGGCTCGAGCAGCCGCTGCGCTCGCGCGTGATCGACAGCGGCTTCGATTGGGGCGGCGACCGGCCGCCCGCCATTCCCTGGCGTGATACGCTCATCTATGAGCTGCACGTGAAGGGATTCACGCGGCTGCACCCCGCTGTGCGGGCGGACTGGCGCGGTAAATATCTGGGAATGACGGTGGCTCCGGTGATCCAACACTTGAAGTCCGTCGGCGTGACGGCGGTCGAGCTGTTGCCGGTTCAGTCCTTCGTCAGCGAGCAGTTTCTGGTCGACCGCGGACTCCGCAATTACTGGGGCTACAACTCGGTTGCGTGGTTTTCGCCGGCGAACGAATACGCCGTGCAAGATCCCGTCGCCGAGTTCAAGACCATGGTGAAGGCGCTGCACGCCGCGGGAATCGAAGTGATACTGGACGTGGTGTTCAATCACACCGCCGAGGGCAATGAATCCGGCCCGCTCCTGTCATGGCGGGGAATAGACAATTCGGTCTACTACCGCCTCATGCCGCAGGACAAGCGCTTCTATGAGAACGTCACCGGCTGCGGCAACACCGTCAACTGCGAGCACCCGCAAGTTCGTGCGCTGATCATCGACTGCCTCAAATACTGGGTCGAAGAGATGCACGTGGACGGGTTCCGATTCGATCTGGCGACGGTGCTGGCGCGCGAAGGCAACGGCTTCAACGAGCACAGCGCCTTTTTCAAGGCGTTGCGCGCCGAACCCTCGCTCACCTACGTCAAGTTGATCGCCGAACCCTGGGACGTGGGCTGGGGCGGCTATCAGCTCGGTCGATTTCCCCCGGGCTGGGCGGAGTGGAACGACCGCTACCGGGACGCGGTTCGATCGTTCTGGCGGCGCGACGGCGGGAAAATCGGCGAGTTCGCCGAGAGATTCGCCGGTTCCAGCGACGTGTTCAGACACAACGGCCGCAAGCCCACCGCCGGCATCAATTTTCCGACGGCACATGACGGCTTCACGCTCTGCGATCTGGTTTCCTACAGTGAGAGACATAACGAAGCCAATCTCGATGCCAACACCGATGGTCACAACGACAATTTGAGCTGGAATTGCGGAGTCGAGGGCCTTACGGACGATGCCGCCATCATCAAGCTGCGAAAGCGGCAATTGCGCAACATATTGGCGACGCTGTTCCTTTCGCAGGGCGTGCCCATGCTGCAGGCCGGCGACGAATTCGGGCGCACGCAGCGCGGCAACAACAACGCCTACTGCCAGGACAACGAGATTTCCTGGGTCGATTGGCATCTTCGCGCGGTCAACCAGGATTTACTGCGGTTCGTGCAGCTGCTCGCGCGGCTGCGCCGCCTGCATGTCGAGTTTCGCCGCGAGACCTTCCTCAAAGGGGCGGCATCGCGCGCCAGCGTCAAGGATGTGACGTGGTTGAATGTGGGCGGCACCGAGATGAAACAGGGTGAGTGGCAGGATGGGAATCTGCGCACCTTGGGGATCTGGTTCGGTAAGCGGAACGATTTGCGAGGTCGCCTGCTGTTGTTGCTGAATGCGGACGATACCGAGCGGAAGTTCACCCTGCCGGCTGCTCCGGCCGACGAGCCTTGGATCCGGCAATTCGATACGGCGCTCGATACCTACCAGGCGACGAGTCTTGGGCACGCGCGCGACTATCGCTTGGACGCCAGCAGTGCCGCTCTATTGGAGCGCTGAAATGATGCACACGACAGTGATCGAGAGGTTGGCACGGCTGCGCGGCATCGGCGACGCCTACCATGACTATCGCGGTGAGTTGCGGCACTTCAGCCTCGAGACGAAGATAGGCCTGCTGCGGGCGATGGGGTGCAAGGTGGACGACCCCGCCGCCCTGGCGCTCGAGCTGAGCCAGCTCGAGCTGGTTCGCTGGCGCAAATTCCTGCCGGCGGTCGCGGCCGCGCGCGGTGGGCGCATCGGGATCGATATCAACGTGACAGCGCGCGAATTCGGCTCCACGCTGGTGTGGTCGGTGCGCTTCGAGGACGGCTCGCGGCGCGACGGAGCGATCTCGACGGCCGATTGCCCGGAGATCTGGAGAGGCGAAGTCGAGGGATCCTGGGTCACGCGCAGGCGCTTCGAGTTGCCGGTCGATCTGCCCTCGGGCTATCACGAATTGGAGGCGAAAGTCGCCGGCGGCACCGCCGACCGCTGCCTGCTGATCATCTCGCCGCCGCGCTGCTATGAGCCCGCGTCGATCATCGCGGGCCGGCGCCTGTGGGGCATCGCCGTACAGCTCTACACGCTGCGGTCACGGGAGAATTGGGGCATCGGGGATTTCAACGATCTTCGCGCGTTGATTCGCTGGGTCGCTTCGCACGGGGCCGGATTCATCGGATTGAATCCCCTGCATGCGCTGGCGCCCGCGGATCCCGAGAGGTCCAGTCCGTACAGCGCCTCGAGCCGGCACTTTCTCAACGTGTTGTATATCGCGGTCCCCTTGGTGCCGGAATTTCAAGAATGCGCGGCAGCGCGCGAGCGAATGGCCGATCCTGCGGTCGCGGAGCGTCTCCAAGAGCTCCGCGGCCGCGAATTGGTGGACTACCGCGGCGTGGCCGACCTCAAGTTTGAGATTCTCGCGCTGCTGTATCGCGATTTTTGCGATCGGCATCTGGCCCTCGGGACGGACCGCGCGCGGGATTTTCGCGCCTTCTCGTCGGCCGGCGGCGATCTACTGCAGCTGCACGCCCGGTTCGATGCGCTCGATCGGTATTTCCGCGCAACCTTAGGTATAGCGTCGGGCTGGCAAAGCTGGCCGGAGGAGTTCCGGGATGCGAACGGCAACGCCGCGGCGCGATTCGCCGCCGCACATCCCGGGGAAGTCGAATTCTATGCGTACTTGCAATGGCTCGCGCATGAACAGCTGTGCGGCGCGCAGGAACTGGCACGCGAACTCGGCATGCCCGTTGGCCTGTACGGCGACTATGCGGTGGGCGCCAACCCGTCCGGGTCCGAAACCTGGGTTGATCAATTGAGTTATCGACTGGGGGCAGAGATCGGCGCGCCGCCGGATCCGCTGGCTCTCAAGGGTCAGGGCTGGGGTATACCGCCGCAGGACCCGCAGCAGATGCTGGCACAGCGGCTGCAAGGCTTCGTGGCGCTGATCCGCAACAACATGCGCTACTACGGCGCCATGCGCCTCGATCATGTGATGTCGCTGTTTCGCCTGTGGTGGGTTGCGGCCGGGTTCTCGCCCACCGAGGGTGCGTACGTCCATTATCCCTTGCAGCAGCTGCTCACGGTATTGTCGCTGGAAAGCGCGCGCGGCGCCTGCTTGGTCGTGGGTGAAGATCTCGGCGTGGTACCGGATGAAATGCGCCGGGCCATGCCCGAGTGCGGCCTCTACCACTACAAGGTGCTGTTGTTCGAAAAGGCGGCCGGCCGATTCCGGCAGCCCGACGAGTACTTGCGGGACGCGTTGGCCACGGTCACCACCCATGACATGCCCACCTTACGGAGCTACTGGGAGGGACGCGACATCGAGTTGCGCCGCCGCCTGGGTCTCTACCCCAGCGCTGACATCGAAGGCGACGTGATTCGAGAGCGCGAGCACGACCGAGAATTACTGCTGGGAGCCCTGCAAGCCCAAGGGCTCAAACCTGCGCAGCCGGCGACGCCGTTCGACGCATTCACCGCCGAGCTCGCGCACGCCCTGCATCTATACCTCGCGCGCTCGGCGACGGCGTTGGCCGCCTTGCAAATCGAAGATCTATTGGGCGAGACCCTCCCCGTGAACGTGCCCGGAACGGATCGGGAATATCCGAATTGGCAGCGCAAGGTGTCGGCGGATATCGAGGACATGGCGGCGCGCGCGGATTTGGCGGCGCAGTTCGACGAAATTCGTCTGGCGCGAGGCTGAAGGCTCGCGGGGTTCAAATTCCCGTTGCGCTCATGCAAATGATGCACCCAACTCGCGGGGCGCTGCCGGCCTACGTGGTCGACCTGCGCGCCAATGAGCTGCTCGGGGACTGCCGCCCCGGCCGGCCGGCCGCAGCGGAGTGGCCGGTGGACTGTCTTTCCAGCTCCGCGCGCACGGCCGCGAAGTGCCTGACGCGCAGCGGCTTGAATACGAATAATGCGAGCGCTGCCGCCAGGACGTTGAAAGTCGTCGCAATCACGAAGACCACGTGCCAGCCCATGGATGCTGCGGTCGCCGCGGCAATCGGGACCAGCAACGCGGCCGTGCCTTTGGCGGTGTACAGCATGCCGGCGTTCGCGGCGGCATACTGGCCGCCAAAGGTGTCGCCTTGCGTCGCCGGAAACAGGCTGTAGATCTCGCCGAACACTCCGAAGTACAGCGCGCTGCCGAGCACGAATACCACCGGATCGCTGCCGGCCTGGCCGAGGGTAAAGAGCGCGACCGCGCCGATCGCAAACGCGATGGCCATCGTGTTCTCACGGCCGATCTGATCGGACACCCAGCCGAAGAAAGGACGGCCGACGCCGTCGAAGACACGATCCAGGGTGATCGCAAAAATACCGGCCGGCATGACCAGGCCCAACAGGTCGACGGGGAGGCTGTCGACCTTGAGGTCTTTGGCGATCGGACCCATGGAGGCGGCCATCATCAGGCCGCCGGACGCCACCAGCACGAACATCAGGTACAACACCCAGAACGCGGGTTTGCGCAAGACTTGCAGCGGCGTGAAGCTGCGCGCCGACTGATTGGCGCGCGGGGGCGTCGCCAGGAGCCGGGATGGCGCGACGCGCAGGCCGCAGGCCATGACGAATACGATCAGCCCCTGGAGGATCCCGAAGTGGAAAAAGGCGTGCTCATATCCCGATGAATGGATCATTTTGGAGATCGGCAGGACGGTGAGCGCGGCGCCGGCACCGAAGCCCGCCGCGGTCACGCCCGCCGCCAGGCCGCGGCGCCCAGGGAACCATTTCAGCGCGTTGCCGACGCAGGTCCCATAGACAGAGCCGGTGCCAATGCCGCCGATGGCCGCGGCGAGGTACAGCATCGAGAGCGAACTCGCGACGGAGTTCAAGACCCAGGCGAGCGCAATCAGGATCGCGCCGCCCAGCACCACGACACGGGGTCCGAATCGGTCGACCAGATACCCTTCGACCGGCACCAGCCAGGTCTCAATCAGGACGAAGATCGTGAATGCGACCTGGATGGCGGACCGGCCCCAGTGGTACTTGGCGTCGATGGGGGCGACGAACAGCGTCCAGCCGTATTGCATATTGGCGACGGCGGCCATACAGACGACCCCGAGCGCCAACTGAATCCAGGGGTTTCCGAGAATAGAATGAGACTGCGGCTTCAATTTGGGCTCCCCCCGTTGTTCACCGGATTCAGACAGCTTCGCGAGTTGCTGAACATATGTGATATATCAGAGGCTCGTCAATACCGGAAGTTCCGATACAGGGGATGTGAGCGAGGGACGTGAACCATAGGGCGGACAAGAAGTCGATCGCATGCTGGCGCGTGCGGACCGGCGGAAGCGCTTGCGCTGGATCTAGCCTGGGATAGTGGGTATGGCGGTGTCCATGCCGGCAACCGCGTCCGCGCGTGCCTGCGCGCGCGCCGCCCAGATCCAAATGCAGCCGCCGATCACGACCGCAATGGGTACTATTTTGACGGCCTGGGCCAGGGAGAAATGATCGGACAATGCGCCGATGAGGGGGGGCGAGAGTGCGTCGCCGAAGAGATGAATGGCGAAGACCGCCAGGGCGATCGCCGTGGCCCGCTCGGTGGCAGCGACCAGATTGACGATGGCCGCGTTGATCGGACCGGTCGACAGGAACAGGCACAATTGCGCGGTCACCATGCACACCAGGTACATCGTGTGTGAATCCGCGGTCAGAGCCAGCCACACGAAGGGAGCCGAAACCAGGGTGGAGATCGCGGATAACCAAAGGTGGGCCTGACGTGAGTACTTGGCGCAATAGTCGCCCAGCCAACCGCCCACGAATGTGCCGATAAACCCGGTGATCACCACGATGGCCCCGAAGCTCACCGTGGCCTCGCTGCGCGGGATGCCGCGGGCGCGCTCGAGAAACGCCGGCATCCACACGGCAAGTCCGCCCACCGCAAATGTATATGCGGCATATCCCAGAACGGTGAGCACGTACGGCTTGTTCTGCGCGAGCCGCCCATAAGTCGCCGACGTGTCCTTGCTCATGCTTGCAAACAGGGATTTCGACGCCGGTGCGGCGGCAGGCGCTGCGCCCGCAGCGTCCGCGTGCTGGGCGCCTGCGTCCTGCACCCCGCGGGGCGGATCCCTCAGCAGCAAGCACAGTGCCGCCAGCAGCAAGCCGGGAACGCCGGCGACGAAGAATGCCATGCGCCAGCCATAGTGCTTGTCGACCAGTCCCCCGACCACATAGCCCAGTGCGGAACCCACCGGTATTGCACAGAAGAAAATGGCCATCACGCGGCCGCGCTGACGCACCGGAAAATAATCCGAGAGCAGGCTCGGTGCGATCGTGACATAGGCCGCTTCACCCACGCCCACGGAGGCGCGCGCCGCGAGCAGGGCGAGATAGCTTCCCGCAAACCCCGAGAGAGCGGTGGCGAAGCTCCAGCAGGCCACGCCGAGAGCGATCAATCGAGGCCGCGAACGCCGATCGCCCAAGGCGCCGAATACCGGCGCCGTCAGCGTGTACACCACCAGGAAGCCGGACATGAGAGATCCCAAGTTCGCATCCGAGAGACCCAGATCCGAATGCTTCAGGCTTTCGATCAGGGCGGAAACGACGTAGCGATCCAAATAGCTGAACAGGTTGATGAACGAGAGTATCGCGAGACCGAAACTCGCCGAGCGCACCCAGGACTTTGATGTTTGATCCGTCACGTCCCGATATAGTAACAACGCGTTTTACGTTGCGCGCGTTATACAATTCGACGGCACGGCCTCCTGCCGCGATTGTTATGCACTGCCATGGTGCGTAACGGAGAAGTATGTCGATCCATATTGCCCTGAATCACGTCACTCATTATCGCTACGACCGATTGGTGGGTTTGAGCCCGCAGGTGATCCGCCTTCGCCCCGCCCCTCACTGCCGCACTCGGATTCTGAGCTATTCGCTCCAAGTGCGGCCGACAGACCATTTCATCAATTGGCAGCAAGATCCTCAGGCAAACTACCTGGCGAGACTGGTATTCGCGGACCCGACCCGCGAGCTTCGAATCGAAGTCGATTTGGTCGCCGAGATGTCGGTCATCAACCCGTTCGACTTCTTTCTCACGCCGTACGCGGAAAAGTTTCCCTTCAAATACGACTCGAATGAGCGCCGGGAATTGGTGCCGTACCTGGTCAAGGCGCCGCCGACACCGCTCGTCGCGGGCTACCTCGCCGGCATCTCCCGTCAGCGCTGCCGCACCATCGATTTCGTCGTGGGTGTCAATCAGCGTCTCGCCCACGACATTCGCTATCTGATTCGCCTCGAACCCGGTGTGCAGTTGCCCGAGGAAACGCTGGCGAACCGCTCGGGATCGTGCCGGGATTCAGCCGCGTTGCTGGTGCAGTTGATGCGCCACATGGGTCTCGCAGCCCGGTTCGTTTCCGGCTATCTCATCCAACTGGTGCCCGACGTGAAGGCGCTCGACGGACCCGTCGGAGCCAAGGAGGACTTTACCGACCTGCATGCCTGGTGCGAGGTGTACCTGCCCGGCGCCGGTTGGATCGGGCTCGATCCCACCTCGGGATTGCTGGCGGGCGAAGGTCATATTCCCCTGGCTTGCACGCCGGAGCCGTCCGCGGCCGCGCCCATCAGCGGAGCGGTCGATGAGTGCGAGACGTCCTTCGAACACCGCATGAGCGTGCAAAGAGTCTGGGAGGCGCCGCGCGTCACCAAGCCCTACAGCGATGCAGAGTGGTCGGCCATCGAAACTATGGGCCGCGCGGTCGACGCGGACCTCGAGGCACAGGATGTGCGGCTCACGATGGGCGGAGAGCCCACGTTCGTGTCGATCGATGATCCGGACGGCGCTGAATGGAACACCGCCGCGCTGGGTCCCAATAAGCGCCGGCTGGCCGCGGATCTATATCACCGCCTGAAGACTAGATACGCCCCGACGGGCCTCGCGCATTTTGGCCAAGGCAAGTGGTACCCGGGCGAGCAGCTGCCGCGCTGGTCATTGAACTGCTATTGGCGCAAGGACGGGGAGCCTTTGTGGGCGAACCCCCAATTGATTGCCGACGAGCGAACTCCGTGCCCGGTGACCGAGGATACGGCGCGGCGCTTCCTCGTGCGCGTCGCGGAGGAATTGGGATTGGATCCGAAGTTCGTATTTCCGGCGTACGAAGACGCTTTCTACTATCTATGGCGAGAGCGCCGTTTGCCGGCGAATGTCGATCCGCTCGATTCGCGGCTCGAGGATCCGATGGAGCGTGCGCGTCTGGCGAAGATCTTCGAACAAGGCTTGGGCGAGGTCGTAGGCCACGTGCTGCCCATTGCACGCACGGCGGAGGGCGATCGATGGCAGAGCGGATCGTGGCTCCTGCGCAGCCAGCGCTGCTACCTGATTCCCGGCGATTCGCCCATCGGGTATCGATTGCCGCTCGATTCGCAGCCCTGGGTCGCCGAGGGTGACTATCCGTTCATTCACGCGCCGGATCCGTCGCGGAGCTTCCCCGCTCTGCCGCGGCATGCCGACATCCGCCGGCAGTTCCGCGAACACGACGCTGCACGCGTGCAAGCGGCGGTCGAGCCGCCGGCGACGGCGGACGAACTGCCCGCGTCCGCAGACGAACTGCCGCCCGCGTCCTTGGTCGAACGAGCGCCGCTGCCGAAGGAATCCGCCGCAGGCATCGCGCGCACGTCCCTGTGCGCAGAAACGCGCCACGGCGTGCTGTACATCTTCATGCCGCCGGCAAGCGAGCTCGAGCACTACCTGGAAGTGGTGGCGGCCGTGGAGGCCGCGGCCGAAGCGCTGGCGCAGCCCATCATTCTCGAAGGCTATGAGCCGCCGAACGATCCGCGCATCACCAATTTTCGCGTGACGCCGGATCCCGGAGTCATCGAAGTCAATGTTCAGCCCTCGGCCGATTGGGATCAACTGTCCGAGCGCACCTCGTTTCTATACGAGGCTGCGCGGGAGTCGCGCTTGTCGGCCGAGAAATTCATGCTGGACGGCCGGCATACCGGCACCGGCGGCGGAAATCACTTCGTGCTCGGCGGTGCGAGCACACCGGACTCGCCGTTCCTGCGCCGCCCCGATTTGCTGCGCAGCCTGCTCAGCTACTGGCACAACCATCCCTCGCTGTCCTATCTCTTTTCAGGGTTGTTCGTCGGTCCCACCTCGCAGGCGCCGCGCGTGGACGAAGCGCGCAACGATTCGCTGTATGAGCTGGAAATCGCCTTCAGCCAATTCCCGAATCCCGGCGAGAGAGTGCCGCCGTGGCTGGTGGACCGCCTGCTGCGCAATCTTCTGATCGATGTCACTGGAAACACGCACCGGACCGAGTTCTGCATCGATAAGCTGTATTCGCCGGACGGGCCGACGGGACGGCTGGGATTGCTCGAGATGCGCGCGTTCGAAATGCCGCCCCATTCGCGCATGAGCCTCACGCAGCAGTTGCTGCTGCGGGCCATGGTGGCGCGGTTCTGGCGCAAGCCGTATAGCTTCGCGAAGCTGGTGCGCTGGGGCACCGAGCTCCACGACCGGTTCTTGATGCCGTATTTCGTGGAACAGGACTTTGCCGATGTGATCGCGGAAATGCGGCAGGAGGGGTTCAGCCTCGAGCCCGGATGGTTCGCGCCGCACTTCGAATTCCGTTTTCCCAAGTACGGCGATTTTGCCGCGCGCGGCATGCAGCTCGAGCTGCGGCAGGCTCTCGAGCCATGGCACGTCATGGGCGAGGAGGGTGCGGCGGGCGGCGCAGTGCGCCATGTGGATTCCTCGGTGGAGCGGCTGCAAGTCAAAGTGTCGGGCCTCGCGCCGAACCGGTATCTGGTCACCTGCAACGGCCGCGCGGTGCCGCTGCAGCCCACCGGACAGGTGGGCGAGTTCGTCGGCGCGGTGCGCTACCGGGCATGGCAGCCTGCGTCCGCATTGCACCCGGGCATCGGTGTGCATTCGCCGCTGACCTTCGATCTTTTCGACTCGTGGATGAATCGCTCCCAGGGCGGCTGTCAATATCACGTCACTCACCCGGGCGGTTTGAGTCACGAACGATTTCCGGTCAATTCGTTCGAGGCGGAGAGCCGCCGTTTGGCGCGCTTTTTCCGGATGGGACATACCCCCGGAGCGATGGCGGCACCGCCGCCCAGGACGGACGCGGAATTTCCATTCACCCTCGATTTGCGCTCGAGCGATGATCGACGCGCGCCTTGAATCCTATCTGAGCGATTCGCGCCGCTACGATGAGCTGCTCGATAGTGCAGGGGACGTGCGCACGCATTGGCGCCCGGTGATCGACGCGCTGGCGAGAGACGGCGCCGACGCCGTGCGGCGCGGCGTCGAATTGGCGCGCCGGTTGATCCTTGAAAACGGCGTGACCTACAACGTCTATGCCGACAGCCAAGGCCGCGACCGCCCCTGGGTGCTCGACCCCCTGCCGATTTTGCTGACTGCCGCAGAGTGGCGTGAAATCGAACTGGGCGTGGCGCAGAGAGCACGGCTCTTCGACTCTCTGCTTGCGGATATATATGGACCGCAGCAATTGCTGGCGGACGGCACGGTTCCGGCGGAACTGCCGTTCGGTCATCCTAATTTTCTCTGGCCGTGCCATGGCATTACGCCGGCGGGCGGCAATTGGCTGCATGTGCATGCCGTCGACATTTCCCGCTCCGCGGACGGCCGCTGGTGGGCGCTCGATGATAGAACCCAGACTCCTTCCGGGCTCGGCTACGCCTTGGAGAATCGACAAATCGTCTCGCGGGTTTTCCCGGACTTGCTGGGCGACCTCGGGGTGAGTTCGCTCGGCGGCTTTTTCATGGCCTTGCGCGAAAATCTGTTGCGGCATGCGCCCGAGGAAGAGGTGCCCTTGGCGGTGGTGCTCACCCCGGGCGCGTTCAACGAGACTTATTTCGAACACGCCTACCTTGCCCGTCAGTTGGGTCTGCCTCTGGTGGAGGGCCACGATCTCACCGTGCGCGGCGACACGGTCTATTTGAAAACGCTCGGCGGCCTGCGCCGGGTGCACGCCATCCTGCGCCGGCTGGACGATGATTTCTGCGATCCGGTGGAGCTGCGCGCCGACTCGGCGCTCGGCGTGCCCGGTCTCATCGGTGTGGTGCGCGCGGGCAGGGTGGTGCTCGCCAATAGCCTCGGCAGCGGCGTGCTCGAGTCGGCCGCGTGGATGGGGTTCATGCCGGCTGCCGCGGAGCGCCTGTTGGGGGAGAAGTTGCGGTTGCCGTCGGTCGCAACCTGGTGGTGCGGCGAGCGGCTCGCCCTCGACTATGTGCTGGAAAACATCGAACGCCTGGTCATCAAGCCGGCATATCCCAATCAGAATTTCCGCACGGTGTTCGGCCGCGACTTGGGACTCGCGGCGCGCGAGAATCTGACCAAACGTCTGATCGCCCGGCCGCACGCCTACGTCGCACAGGAGCGCCTGGCGTTCTCTCAGGCACCGGTGTGGCACAGCGGCGGCGGCGGCGGCGACTCGGGATTCTCGGCACGTGCGCTCGGCATTCGCGTCTACGCCATTGCGACCCCGTCGGGCTATCGTGTGATGCCGGGAGGGCTGGCGCGCATTGCATCGGACGGCGCGGATATCGTGTCCATGCAGCGAGGCGGCGGCAGCAAAGACGTCTGGGTGCTTGCGCCGGACCGGCGATCGATCGACGAGAGCATGGCCGCGAGCGCGGCTCCACGCGCCGCGGCACGCCACGACGATTTGCCGTCGCGCCTGGCGGAGAATCTGTTCTGGCTTGGCCGCTACAGTGAGCGATGCGAGGACAAGGCACGGCTGCTGCGCGCAACCTTGCGGGTGCGTCCCAACGCACTGCTGTGGCCGCAGGTCCTCGAGACGTGCGGGCATTTCGTCGCACCCGCATTGTTCGATGACGTGAATCCGCTGGGTCTGCCCGCCGATCTGCAGCGCCTGGGGTGGTGCGCCGCACAGGCACGCAGCCGCTTGTCGGCGGAAAACTGGCGCGCCATCGGCGTCCTGCAACGCGAATTTCATGACGCCGCCCTCGCCAAGCGCGATCCTCGGGGGACTTTGAACGCGCTGCTCTTGTCCTTGGCGGGCCTCGCGGGCTTCGCATTGGACGACATGACCCAGGATGACGGTTGGCGCCTGATGATGATCGGCCGCCGCCTGGAGCGTCTGCAGTTCCTGGCCGAATTGCTGGCGCAACGGCTCCTGTCGGGGGAAACACCCGTACAGAGTGAATTGGAGTGGCTGCTCGACATCGGCGACAGCACCATCACCTACCGCACGCGTTATCTGGCAGCGCCGCGGTTGGGGCCGGTCATCGACTTGCTGGTGTTCGATCAGACCAACCCCCGGGCGCTCGCGTTTCAATGGCATGCGCTCGAGTATTCCTTGGTGCGGGTGGCCGCTTCGCTCGGCGGCGCTCCGGACGACACGCTCGACGAGGCCGTGGGACTCGTCGAGGAAATGCAGTTGAGCGCCATCGAGGGCGACAGCCCTCGCGCCGTGCGGGCGCGGCAGGCCCTCGCGGAGCAGCTGAGCGGCCTTGGACTCGCCGCCGGGAGACTGTCCGACCGCTTGTCTCTGAAGTACTTCTCGCTCATCGAGACCGAGATTCGCACGGTGGCCGCGTGAACGCTGCCGTGCGCTACCGAGTGCGCCACCAAACGGTCTATCATTACGGCGGCGACGTCGCGCATTCGCATCAGCTATTGCATTTGACCCCCCGCGACTTGGCCAATCAATTCTGTCATTCGCGATCGATTGCGCTTGATCCGGAACCGAGCACGCGCCGCGAAGACATCGATGCGTTCGGCAATTTCGTCACCCGTCTCGAATTCGATCTGCCGCACGATCGCCTCGAGGTGCTGGCCGAAGTGGGTGTCGAGGTGAGGAAGGCCCGCGGCGCGACGGACGCGGAATCGGCTGCCTGGGAGGAGGTTCGCGGCGCGTTGAACTATTCGGGTCGCCCAATGAGCGCCGTCCATCTCGATGCCTGTCGATTCCGGATGGAGTCCAGTTATGTCAGGATCAAGCAAACATTCAGCGACTACGCCGCTGATTGCTTCGCGCAGGGCCGCCCGCTGCTGCTCGCCGCCGAAGACTTGATGCACAAGATTCATCGCGATTTCAGCTACGCGCCGGGCGCCACGAGCATCAGCACCAAGGTGTCGGAGGCGTTCACGGCGCGCCGCGGTGTCTGCCAGGATTTCGCCCACATCATGCTGGCCTGCCTGCGCTCTTTGGATCTGGCGGCCCGCTACGTCAGCGGCTATCTGCGGACCACGCCGCAGCCGGCTTCCGATGCTGCCTTGCTGGGCGCGGATGCATCGCACGCCTGGGTTTCGGTGTTTTGCCCGCCCTATGGGTGGGTCGACTTCGATCCGACCAACGACGTGCGTGTGGGCACCGACCACATCGTCATCGCCTGGGGCCGAGACTTCGGCGATGTCTCGCCGCTGCGCGGCGTCATCGTCGGCGGGGGGCGGCATCGTTTATCGGTTCGCGTTTCGGTGCAGGCAGAGTAAGATCGAAATCACAAAATTTAGAAACATATTTGGAGAATTCCCTTGGCCAAGCCGAATTATCGTCACGCGAAGAAGCAGAACCGGCGCCCGCCAAATCCGTCCGGTGACATGAACAATTACGTATCGCCTTGGATGGATGACGGCGGCACAACGAAATCATGAAGGAATCGATCTCCCGGGCGCTGTAGCCGTCCCTGTCGCCGGTATGCTATAGGCAAGCGTTGCTAGACCCAAGAATCACTCGCCGCGATTTTCTAAAAGCAGCTTCGCTGCTCGCCGCGCCGGCGGCTTACCCCTACGCGGCGAATGCCCCGGCGGTCGGTGCGGCGCCGCAGGCTT
>WNFO01000725.1_pt1 | contig 26959 bp, 20 predicted proteins | sample 5400251 | NCBI WGS metagenome assembly WNFO01 (sample SAMN13153354, study PRJNA577476) | soil metagenome | isolation source: 100 cm saprolite under Madrone tree | place: USA:California | collected 2016-06-14
GTTCTGCATCAGTGCAGTCATGTTCGTCTGCTTGTTCCTTTCTCGCGGTCTTTCGCGCGTTTTGGGAATCCGTAGGCCACCCCGTTGCGTGGTACTTTATTATCATTCTGTGCCAGCAGCATTTCGAGACCGCTTTGCAAGACAGCTTGATTTGATCTTGAAGCACTCGAAACCAGTCCATCCCGCAGACACGGATTCATTGAAGAACGGAGTGCAATATTGCTTGGTGACGTTCGACGACGGCTTTTCGAATTTCATCGAGATTGCCTTTCCAGAACTTGCCAGCCGCAGAATTCCGTCTCTCCTGTTCACTATCACCGAAGCGCTGGGCAAATCCTTCGGGCCGTCGAAAACACCAGAAAGAGTTATGACGCCCGAACAGCTGCGGAGCCTGCCTGACACCCTTGTCGTGATCGGCTCGCATACCCTTACGCATCCGTATCTGCCAGATTTGAGCGAGGGCGACGCTCGTGAAGAAATTGCGCAATCCCGTCTCAAGCTGGAGAAGTTGCTAGATAAACCGGTCCGCTTCTTCAGCTTCCCATTCGGTGGATTGAATCCAGGTCTTGTTTCTCTTTGCATGCAAGCCGGATACTCGCGTGTATTTTCAACACTTCCCAAGTGCACGTCTTTTGGGGGCAAGGATTACTGCGTTGGACGTGTACGAGTCGATCCGTGGGATTGGCATACCGAATTCCGCCTTAAGCTTGCCGGCGCGTACGATTGGCTACCGGCAGCCATTTCTCTGAAAAAACGCATGTTGAGAAATACTTTCATATCAGCGCTAGGTCAACCTGGCAAGTCCAATTCGGATGGCAGGACGCGCCAGTCATTCATACACAGTTAGGCGGTGGATCGGATCTTTTGCTGGCCTCGAGAAATATTCTGCAATAGGGGACAGAGCTTTAGGCAAGGCTTTCCAAAACGCTATAAATTCCATCCCAAGGACACGAATGGCCTGGTCAAATCTCGCATCATCGAAATCGTGCGGCCTCCATGGGTACATTCTGGATCGGATCAGCTCGGGCCTGGGTTATCGATACCTTCAAAAATCTGCATTTTCACCTGACGGGAAGCTAACGGCATACTTTTCGATTCCCTTGGTTTCCCAGTTTATCCCCGCGAAGTGGGCGCATGCCGCCATTCATGCGGTCTTTGGCGATGGGCTGTCGAACAGCAATTCCTGGCTTGGGAATCAATGCATTTTTTCCTTCCGGCACAGGGATGCTTCTTAAGGCCCGTTCTAGGCGTGGCAGCATCGCCGAACCGCTATACTAGATGGAGCTGAATCGTGTCTCTGTATGCGTCGATCGCTGAAGAGAAAAAGTAAATATGTCACGCTTCTTCCTTGAATACTTCCGCTGCCCGGATTCTCATCCGCGGTTTTACGTGAACTCCAATTCACAGCCGGAACCAACAGTCTCCGACCATTCAGGACCGTTCGGGCCTTTTCCGGTCAAAGCGGCGCTGACCGCATTTCTGACCAATTCCGAGAATCCTGAGATCGGCATTCCGGCTATTCGTATTGAAGACGGAAATGTAATTCTCCCGTTTGACGTCGACCAATTGGCAGTCCATCTGCGTAACGAGGTGTACGTCGGGCTAATGGAGGCGCATTTTACCCGTCTCGGTACAAATCCGGTCCTTCGCAAATTGTACTACTGGACGCGTCCCATGCTGCCAGTCTCGATCCGCAGCACGCTGCAACGGGTCAAACTTCGCGGAAAGCTGGATACTCCGTTCCCAAAGTGGCCCATTGACCGATCAGTTGATCAGCTTTTCGAGAAAATGATGATCGCAAGGATCGAGGCTAATGGCGGACGTCCCATTCCTTTCATTTGGTTCTGGCCCGAAGGAAAACGGAGCGCTTTCATTCTTACCCATGACGTCGAAGATCAGGCCGGGAAGGACTTCTGCACGTCGCTCATGAATATTGACGACGAGTATGGTTTCAAAGCATCGTTTCAGATCGTCCCGGAAGAACGCTACCTGGTTGAACCGGAATTTCTTCAAGAATTTCGTGACCGTCATTTCGACATCTGCGTTCACGACTTAAATCACGACGGACATCTTTACCGAGAATATTCAGAGTTCAAGCGGCGAGCCAAACTGATTAACTATTACTGCAAAACCTTTGGTGCCCAAGGCTTCCGCTCCGGCGTGTTGTATCGTAACGTGCGCTGGTATGGTGAATACGATTTCGCATTTGACATGTCCGTGCCCAACGTCGGCCACCTCGACCCTCAGGGCGGCGGTTGTTGCACGGTCATGCCCTATTTTATCGGTGATATCCTCGAAATACCGTTAACCTTAACCCAAGATTACTCTCTTTTTCACATTCTTCATCAACCTTCCATGTACCTCTGGAAGCAACAAATCAGGACAATAACCGACGGGCACGGTCTGATAAGCGTCATCATTCACCCTGATTACGTAATTGAGCCGGAACAACAGCAGCTCTTTCGTAGCTTGCTGGATTTCGTCCGTCAGCAGTGTTCTGCGCGCGAGATCTGGGCTACTGTACCGTCTGCAATCAATTCGTGGTGGAGGCAACGGAGCGCTATGAACCTGGTGCAGAGTCCGGACGGTTGGCAGGTTATGGCCGGTCGGAGCCACCGCTCCAGCAGGTCCTCCGATTTCAGCAGGCGCCATCAATCGAGATCCTCTCAGGATTTCCGCCAATCAGGTTAATGATGGCAAAGCGCTGCTTGCTGCAAGTTCGTCTGCTCCTTCCCCTGCTGAGACCACCACTTTCTCGACCACTGCCGCACTAGAAAGTCCACCCAAACCGCGCGCTATTCATCGCCGCCCGCTACGCATAGCCATGGTTTCCTATTCTTTCTATGAGAGGGACAATCGTGTCCTGCGCTATGCATCAACTCTTGCCAAGCGCGGCGACCATGTGGACGTTTTCGCGCTGCGCCGCGAAGGGAAGCCTGCCGAAGAAGAGTTGGATGGTGTCCACGTCCACCGTTTGCAGGGACGGATTCTGAATGAAAAGAATCGCTTTTCCTATGCCTGGAGGATTTGCCAGTTTCTCGCCCGCGCCACGCTACAGGTTGCAAAACACGACTTGCGAAAACACTACGACCTCTTGCACGTCCATTCTGTACCAGACTTCATGGTTTTTAGCGCGCTACTCCCGAAACTTCGGGGTGCCCCCGTCATCCTCGATATTCACGACATTCTGCCCGAATTTTACGCGAGCAAATTTGCTTCGGACCAAAAGTCCGGTCTATTTCGAATCCTGGTCGGAGTGGAACGAGCTTCTTCTCGCTTTGCCAGTCACGTGATCATTGCTAACGATATTTGGCGGGAACGTCTGGTCTCGCGGAGCTTATCTCGCGACAAATGCACCGTCGTCCTGAATTCTCCCGACCGCTCTATTTTCAGCCGAACTGGCAATGGCCATCCTCAAAGCGGAAAGTTTCTTATGCTTTATCCTGGATCACTCAACTGGCATCAGGGCATCGATATCGCGATCCGCGCCTTTGCGAAGATCAGCAAGAAAGCGTCAAACGCAGAGTTCCACATTTACGGTGATGGCCCGTCCAAACCAGAATTATTGGATCTGATCAGGGAGCTTCAGGTCGAGAATCAGATCAAGATGCCGCCTGCACGGTCTCTCCAGGAAATCGCACAGATTATGGAAACCGCCAGTCTGGGAGTCGTTCCGAAGCGCAAGGACGGCTTTGGCAATGAAGCCTTCAGCACCAAGATCATGGAGTTTATGGCCATGGGCGTACCCGTCGTCGTCCCGGACACAGATATTGATCGTTATTACTATGATGATTCCATCGTGCGATTTTTCCGGGCCGGCGATGCTGAGGACCTCGCCAGGGCCATGCTCGACCTCATCGAGTCCCCGCAAAAACGAGAGGCTTTGGTTGACAATGCCAGTCGCTTCATCGAAGAAAATGACTGGAATGCTAAACAGCACGAATACCTTGAGCTAGTGGAGCGCCTTACGGTCCATAGTGAGGCTTAAGCATCAATCGCTCCCTGAATTCTCCTGCGGCGCGAGTTTGCGAAGTAAGCTTATTTTGATTCTGGGAGCTCTCTACCTTAGACCCACATGCTTCACTTCTATCGGAGTCTCTGCGTGTTCCATGAGTGGTGCCTCGTCAGCAACTCTCTGGCCGGCAGAATCCCGAACCAAACAGACAAATTTGTTCCGCGGGGAAATAATGCCCTCCTGTGACGTCGCAATTCTGGGCGCCGGACCGTATGGTCTCGCCGCGGGAGCTCATTTGCGCGCGATCAAGGGGCTCGACGTAAAAGTCTTTGGTGAGCCCGTGGAGTTTTGGAAGTCTCAAATGCCTGCGGGTATGTTCTTGCGTTCGCCCTGGTCAGCCTCCCACATCTCCGACCCGGCGAAGGCGCTCTCTCTAGACGCTTTCCAGAGCAAGTTCGGCAAGAACATCCCGGCTCCGATTCCCTTGGACGATTTTGTAGCCTATGGTCTCTGGTTCCAGAGCCAGGCAGTCCCCGTCGTTGATCGCCGTCGAATCGAGCGCGTGGAGTCCACGGATCCTGGTTTTCGTTTCACGCTCAGTGACGGCGAAGTCTGGACCTCTCGTCGCCTCATAATCGCGGCCGGAATCAAGGCGTTTGCGGTCCGGCCACAGGTTTTTGCCTCGATTCCTTCTCAGATGGTTCTGCATTCTTCGGACCAGCGAGACTTGACTCAATTCACCGGGAAGCGGGTCGTGGTCGTCGGGGCTGGGCAAAGTGCCTTGGAGTGCGCCGCACTGATTCACGAAACCGGTGGCGACGTGGAACTGATTGCACGCCAACCTGCTGTGCATTGGCTCGGCTGGCGCGCAAGGCTGCAGCGCCTGAGCCCCCTCGCCAAATTGCTGTATGCCCCAACCGACGTCGGCCCAGCTGGCGTCAGCCAGATTGTCGCAAGGCCCGATCTTGTGCAGTACTTCCCTCGAAGCGTACAGGACAAGTTTCGCTCCCGCTCGCTTCGTCCCGCGGGATCGCGGTGGTTACAAACCCGCTTTAACGGCATTCCGATTACCGCAGGTCGGCAGGTGGTTTCCGCAGCTCTCAAGGGCTCCGCGCTCAATCTCAATTTGGACGACGGCGAATTTCGTGAAGTGGACTACGTCGTTACGGGCACAGGATACCGGGTCAACATAGCGAATTATCCGTTCCTCTCTCCTGAGCTCTTGGCCAAAGTGGACAGAGTGGACGGATTTCCAAGGCTGCGTCGGGGCTTGGAGTCTTCTGTTCCGGGGCTTCACTTCCTTGGAGCTCCAGCATCCTGGACCTTTGGTCCGCTGATGTACTTTGTGGCTGGCACAGAGTACGCAGGTATGGCGCTCGCCCAATCGATCGGCCGGTCGCACGCAAACCATTCAACTCCGTATTCCTAAGGGATATATGCCCGCGCAAACCGAGCCGTCCCATCTATCGCGCAATGGACAAGTTGGTGCCCTGATCACTGGTGGAGACTTTCACGGTCTGGCAATCGCTCGAAGCCTCGGTCGGCATGGCATTCCGGTGTGCATTGTTGATGACGAATATTCAATTGCCCGCTTTTCCCGCTATACCACTCACTTTGTGAGCGTCAAGACACTTCGAGCGGAAAAAGAGGCGGTCCAGTCTATTCTTCAAGTCGGTAAGCGACTAAATCTTAAGGGATGGGTCCTTTATCCTACCAGGGACGAACTCGTCGCAGCCTTCTCGCGTAACCAGGCGGAACTGGCGGAATTTTTCCGCGTTCCTACTCCTAGCTGGGAAACCGTGAAATGGGCCTGGAATAAGTGGAACACTTACCAGTTGGCGGAAAAGATCGGTATCCCCATACCCAAGACATGGTGCCCGCGGACCTTACAGGACCTCGATCTCATTGAAACTGATTTCCCTGTCGGAGTGAAGCCCGCTGTCAAGGAGGACTTCTTTTACGCCACCAAAGCAAAGGCCTGGCGGGCGAATGACCGCGAGGAACTTCGGCGACTCTTTCAGGAAGCTTCCGTTCACACCGGATCGAATGAAGTACTGGTCCAAGAGATCATCCCGGGCGACGGAACTTGTCAGTTTTCGTCTTGCATTTTCTTCAAGAATGGAAAATCAATTGCCAGCATGGAGGCCCAGCGCTGGCGCCAACATCCTCGCGAATTCGGACGCGCTGCCACTTACGTCGAGTCCATCGATCGCCGCGACCTTGAAGAGATGTCACTCCGGTTTCTGCAGGCTATCAATTACTACGGGCTGGCTGAGTTGGAATACAAGCAGGATCCGCGAGATGGCAAATTGAAGTTGCTTGATGTAAATATCAGGACTTGGGGCTTCCACTCTCTCGGCTACCCCGCTGGCGTCGATTTTTCGTATCTTTTGTTTGCTGATCAGCTCGGTAAGCCGATACAGATGTGTCGGGGCCGTGCCGGCGTGGGTTGGATACGAATGGTGACCGATATTCCGTCCAGTATTCTCGGTATCCTTGGCGGGAGCCTCAAAGTTTCCAGGTATGTGCAATCGTTCGCGGGACCGGTCACAGAAGCTGTATTTGATTTCAAAGATCCTCTTCCCAGCATCGTCGAGATTGGACTGCTTCCCTATTTGATGTACAAACGAGGCTTTTGACTTGCATCTGCCAGTGTAGACTCTACAGTTGGCTACTTGGAATCGAAGGGAGAATCATTATTCATGAAGGGCGTCGTCCTTGCTGGCGGAAAGGGTTCTCGCCTCTACCCGCTCACACGTGTCACTAATAAGCACCTTTTGCCCGTCTATGACCGCCCGATGGTTTTCTATCCGATCCAAACGCTCGTGGACGCGGGCATTAGAGATATCATCATCGTAACCGGCGGACAAAACTCAGGCGACTTTCTACGGCTGCTCTCCAACGGGAAGGATTTTGACCTTCATCGTATCCACTACACCTACCAGGAAGGCGAAGGCGGCATCGCTGACGCGTTGCGGCTCGCGGAGCCCTTCGTCGAAGGGGAAAAAATTTGCGTCATTCTTGGCGACAACATCATCGAAAACAACATCATCGCCTCTAAGGAAGCCTTCGAGAAGCAGCCCGCCGGCGCTCACATTATCCTCAAAGAAGTGCCTGATCCGGAACGCTTCGGCTGTCCGGAAATTTCTGGCGGACGAATTCTAGAAATCGAGGAAAAACCAAAATCTCCGAAATCTAAGTTCGCAGTGACGGGAATTTATTTTTACGATGCTACGGTCTTTGAAAAGATTGGCAAGACCAAGCCCAGTTTCCGCAATGAACTGGAAATCACTGACGTCAATAACATGTATTTGCAAGAAAAAACTCTTACCCACAGCATCCTTGACGGATGGTGGACCGACGCCGGCACATTCGAATCCCTGCTGCGTGCCACGAATATGGTTTCTGAATCTGGCGCTAACAAAGTTCCCGGACGCGGAACTCCTGCACGACACTCCCGCAATTCGGAGTGACCATGTGCACCAGCGTTTGCTCGTTTTTCGTCTCGGATGATCTTAAGGAGAATTGCTTTGAAACTTTTGGTGACGGGCGGCGCAGGTTTCATCGGTTCGAATTTCATTCGCTACCTCCTCACCTCCCGTCGCGATATTCATATCGTCAATTTTGACAAGTTGACTTACGCTGGAAATCCGGAAAGCCTCAGCGATTTGGCATCCGACCCCCGCTATGACTTTGTCTGCGGGGACATCAGCGACCCTGCCGCGGTTTCTGAAGTCTTCACGCGCGGCTTTGACGCTCTCGTGAATTTCGCGGCTGAAACCCACGTCGACCGTAGCATTGAAGACGCGTCGCCATTCCTGCGCACCAACGTCTCTGGCGCGCAATGCTTGCTGGAAGCGGCTCGTGCCACAAAGCTTCCGCGCTTCGTTCATATCAGCACCGACGAAGTCTACGGTAGTGCTCCAACCGGAGCCAGCTTCACGGAAGAAACCATTCTTGATCCCCGCAGTCCTTACGCAGCCAGCAAGGCTTCCGCCGACCACTTCGTGACGGCGTACGCCAATACTTATGGCGTGTCCGCGATCATTCTCCGTTGTACTAACAATTACGGTCCGTTCCAGTTTCCCGAGAAGTTGATCCCGCTGATGATCGCTAACGCTCAAGACGATAAACCGCTTCCTATCTACGGCGATGGCATGCAGGAACGCGACTGGCTTTTCGTCGAAGATTACTGCCGCGCCATCGTTCTCGCTCTCGAAAAAGGCAAAGCGGGCGAGGTCTATAATGTTTCCGCCGGCACGCCTCAGCCCAATCTGAAAATCGTCAAGACCATTCTGAAATATCTCGGCAAGCCCGAAACCTTGATGCAATACGTAAAAGATCGCCCGGGCCACGATCGGCGCTACTCGTTAGACAGCTCGAAAATTCAACGTGAACTTGGCTGGCAGCCCCAGGTCTTATTCGAAGACGGCATCCGCCGCACCATCGAATGGTATCGCGCCAATACGACATGGCTCGATCATGCGCGGTCTGGCGAATATCGCAACTACTACGATCGCCATTATACCAATCGCTCGGAAACCTTTAGCCGCTAAGACCGTGCGCAACGAACTCAACCCGCCTGATCTGGTGCCTTCACAAAAATTGCGGCCGGCAATTCATTCTGATAATTCGCCATGGCTGGGCTCTCTCTCGCAGCGCGTCTTATTTTTTGTTGGCTGGATGGTCGCTACTTGTCTGCTCTTCATGCGTCAGCTGGTGGCATTCGTCAGTTATTCGCTCTCAAACGATAATGCTTCTCATCTGGTCCTGATTCCTTTCATCAGTGCTTGGGTCCTTTATCTTGAGCGCGATCGCATTTTCAAACTGCTCGCGTCCGACGGCCGCGCCGCTTCTTTGTTTTTTGCCGCCGGCACTGCAGTTGCTCTCCTGGCCTTATTTGCCGGTCCGCACTGGAGCGCTTTGAATCAACTTTCGGTTTACGTGCTGGGCCTGATTCTCCTCTGGGTCGCCGGTTTTGCTTTTTTCTTCGGCAGGCCGGCGCTGCAAAGTGCGCAGTTCCCGCTGTTCTTTCTTTTACTCACCATTCCCATCCCTGATTTCCTCCTGGACAAAGCCGTCTATCTCCTGCAAAAAGGTTCCGCGGAAATTGCCGCGGTACTTTTCGATTGGAGCGGAGTTCCAGTGCTACGCGAAGGTTTCGTCTTCCATCTGGCGCGTGTCAACATTGAAGTTGCGCGCGAATGCAGCGGCATCCGCTCCAGTCTGGCGCTTTTGATCCTGGCCATTCTGGTTGCGCATTTCTATCTGGATACTTTTTGGAAGCAGGCGATTCTGGTAATTGCTGGCTTATTTGTGATGATCCTAAAGAACGGCGTTCGAATCGTCACCCTTACCCTGCTGGCCAGTTATGTGGATCCCAGCTTCTTATATGGCCGGCTGCACCGCGAGGGCGGTGTCGTCTTCTTTCTTATCGGGCTGCTTTTGCTGGCACCGCTGATTTGGTTGTTGCAGCGTACCGAGCGAAAAACTCCATCCGCAGTCGCCAGCTAATTTCTCGTCTGTCGCTTAACTTGTTCCGCCGGATAACCGTAGTAGTACCCGCCATATCCTGCATCGCTATCCACGCGGTTCAATACCACTCCCAGAACATTCTTCTCCTGGAACTCGGTGGCGGCTTTTATCGCCATCTGGTGGTCCGTCGTCCCGGCTCGAACTACAAACAACACTCCGTCACACAAGTCAGCCAACATGCTGGCATCATGCACTGGCAACGCCGGAGGCGTATCGAGAATGACCCAATCGAAAATCGGCGTCATCACCTCCAGCAAGCGCTTCATGCGGTCATTAAGCAACAGCTCACTGGGATTCGAGACTTCGCTTCCAGCTGGGATAAAGCACAAGTGCGCGTCAGTTCCCCGCTGCACAACTTTAAATTCGTCCGCCTCGCCCTTCAGGTAATCTGACAAGCCTGGACCCCGCGTCGCGCCAAGGACTTGATGAAGCCGCGATGCTCTTAAATCGGCGTCGATCAGGAGCACTTTGCGGTCCGGTTGGCGCACAATCGATTGCGCAAGGTTTGCCGCGACAAAGGTTTTTCCTTCCGCTGGCACACTGCTTGTCACTACTACTCTGCGCAGTGGCCGCGTTCCCGCGATCTGATATAAACGTGATCGCAGCGTCCGAAATCTTTCCGCTCCAACGTTCGCTTCGTCTCCGCCCTCGAACACACTCATTCGCGGATCAATTCTCCACCGCGTCGGGCTGCAGCGTTTGACCAAATCTTCATAGCGAATATAGGCAGGAGCTTCCAGCGGTTCTTGCAGGCGCAGCGCTGGTTCTTCGAGATCCCGCAGCGGAACCCCGATCCGCGGTGCATCCGCGACTTCGAGGAAACCTGGCTCGGCATTCGCCGCGAGCTGCGCAGAGCGTTCTTGCGCGGCTTTCTTTAATGCTTCATGAATCCGGCTCATAGATTTCTCGTTTTCTCTTGTGTTATCTCTCGAACTTTAAACTCGCGTTCCCGCAAGCGTTAAGCGATTCCCGTCATTGTTCGACGGCACTCTTCCAGCTGGCGCTACGTTTGGTACCATCGCAAGAACCGGAAGCTGCAAGCAAACTTCAACGTCATGTTCCGTGTGCATGGACGGATCAAATGCTGCAAGCATATACAAGATCGCCAGTCCCAGCATTAACCCGGCGCCCGCACCGACTCCGGCGAAAACCGGTTTCTTAGGAAACGAGGGAGTCATAGGAAGGCTCGGCGGGTCCAGTACGCGCAGATTTTCGCCTTGCTGTTGTCGGTTCAAATCTCTCGCTATCGCTGATTGGTCATGCTTTTTTAGCAGGTCGTTATAGCCGTCCAGTGCCGTTTGATAGTTTCTTGTTAACTCCTTGAATTGCTGCTCCACCGCTGGAGTAGACTGAATCTTGCCCTGTAATACGCTGATTTGATTCTGAATTTTTCCCTGCTGCTTTATCAAATTGGATATGTCCAAATCGTCTTGGCGCAGCCTGGCGCGGTATTGCTGGATCGCGGAAGGCTCAATTGCATTTGCCTGAGTATTCGCCTGCGCACTCTTGCCTTTTGGCGCATCTGCCATCCGTCTTTTCAGTTGTTCAATCTGATTCCTAGCCTTAATTACATCTGGATGGTCGGACGTATAGCGTGCTTCCAGCGCGTTAAGCTGGTCTTGTAAGGCGCTTAATTGCTGATCGAGCGTTTCTGCTGGAGTGTCGCCCCGATTCACGGCCTTCCAGGCGGCCAGCTGCGATGCCAGCATCGATTCAGTCATCGCCTTATCTTGCTGCGCCCGGTTCAAAGCCTGTGAGCTCGCTTCCAGTTGCGTGTTCATTCCTGTCAACAAGCCTAGATTCGCTTGCTCCTGGTCCGGCAGCGATCCCATGTACTTCTTCTTAAAGTCCGCCAGCTTCGCATCCTGGTCGTCCAGGTTCCGCTTGGCTTCTTCAACGTGTTGGGAAAAAAACTCGGTGGTATTCGTGCCTTCCACGTCGATGTGTTTCGAGTTCTCCTCCATGAACATGGTCGTGATTTCGCTGCAAATCCGCTGCGCGACTTGCGGATTGTCGAACGTCACGTTGATGTGGAATCCAGGCAACTGGCGATTTTGCGTTCCTTGCATCGGTTCCAACGGCGTCACTTCAATCGCAGCGCGTAACTTTTCCACTAAATCTTCCATGTGGACCTGAGTGCGATCGGCTGGATAGAGTCCGAACTTTTCAATAATGGGCTGTAAGCGCGAACGGCTCAAAATCTGTTCCTGCATGGAGGCCAAACGCTGGTTTGTAGCTTCAGTGATCACCGGCTTCACCAGGTCGGGCGAGATTGTCTGCTGGTCGACCAGTACCAAAGTCCGAGAAGTGAAGCGCTTCGGGAGGAAAAAAGTGGTGCCCAGTGCCAGCGACACACCGCCTATCACGGTTAATGGCAATACCCACCAATACCTCTTCAACACCCGCTTCACTTCTGACATGCTCAATTCGCCGTTTCGAATCATCTCTTCCTCGCCGCCATTTCCTTCCGCTTTACGGCCTGTTCCCGAAGCACATTCCTGCGTCCGAGGCTTCCCGCTCTCTTAAGCTAGGGTTCGAAATGCCCTAGCTTGCAGATTGCAAGCCCGGTGCCACGTCGGGCCAGAGAGGCCAACTGGTATCTTAATTCTAAGTCGTTTATTTTCTGTTAGCTATACAGTTTCCCCGCGAATTTCCTGTTTCGTGTAAGCTCCTATTTGCTTTGCGACTCGCAGGAAAGTGGAACTATTCTATCCACCTTGTCCCTAATTTTAGCCTTTCCGCGCCTCAGAAACTGTGAATTTGCACAAGTGCGTCCTGAGTCCGCGGGCTGCAGCCGTACTTGAACCTGTAAATATATAACAATAAAGCACTTAGTGGATAGACAGGGAACGTGACCGCCCAACCTGGAGGGTGTAACATTGCTGCTTCGCTGATGCATACAACCAACGGTCTGTACTACGCCCGGTTCGATACGGTATCTTACGACTTATGAATCATCGTTCCGCACGCGCTGCGAGCCTCTTCCTTCTAATCGTGTCCCTTGTCTTCTCCGCTTGTTCCCGCGACCCCAATGTCCGAAAGCAGAAATTCGTCGCTCAGGGAGATGCCTACTTCAATGCCGGGAAGTATCCAGAGGCGCAAATTTCCTACTCCCGCGCTCTGCAGATCGATCCTCGCTATGTAGTAGCGCTCTACAAGAGCGCGCAGTGCAGTGAGCGAGTCGGTAATTGGAACGCCGCGTATAACGAGCTTTTGCGCACGGTTGATCTTGACCCGCAAAACTGGCCGGCACAACTCGATCTCGGAAAGATCTTTCTCGGCGGAGGCAAACCGCAAGAAGCTAAAGACCGCGCACTTCTCATTTTGCGAAGTAATCCAAAGGACGTGGACGCGCAGATTCTCCTTTCCGGCTCCGATGCTGCTCTTGGCAATCAACAGGCTGCTTTATCCGAAGCGCGCGATGCCGTGAATTTGGACCCGAACCGCGCTGCCGTCTATCTGAACCTTGCGCTCCTACAGGAAAAATGGGGAGCTTTTAACGAAGCCGAAAGCAATTTGCAGAAGGCGCAATCTTTAGACCCTAAATCGGCCACTCCCAGAATGGTTTTGGGCATTCTCTATGAGCATCAGAAACGTACCGAAGACGCTCGTAAACAATTTGAAGCGGCTATTCAGGCCGAACCGAAAAATCTGGGGCCACGCACCGCCCTTGCCACTCTTTACTTCGCGCAGGGCCAGATCGATCAAGCTGAAAAAGTCCTCATCGACGCCAAGTCCCAGATGCCCGATGTCCCGGCCGGCTATCGCATGCTCGGCGACTTCTATATCGCGCGCAACGACTCCGCAAAGGCCCTGGCGGAATTTTCTTCCCTGACGGCCAGTCATCCGAATGATCTTGCCGTCAAGAAAACCTACATCCAACTCCTCATCCTGGCGCACAAACTGGACGAAGCAATTTCCTTGAACGATTCTATTTTGAAGAATGCTCCCAGTGACACTGACGCTTTGGTCCTGCGCGGACAGATTCAGGTTCAACAAAAGAAAGCGGATGATGCGATTTTCACCTTGCAGCAGGCCGTGAAGAATTCACCGGACAACTCGGCAGGCCATTTGCAGCTTGGATATGCCTACCAGCTAAAGGGCAATTCTAATCAGGCTGAAACGGAGTGGCGTAATACAGTGCAGTTGCAACCGAACTCCGCCGAAGGTTGGCGAGCGCTTGCCGCACTTGCGGGCCAGCGTCACGACTGGAATGAACTTCAAACGATCGGCGCGCAACTGATCAAGATTGCTCCCAATACTCCCGAGGGATATATCTATCACGCGCAGGCTCGTGGAAATCAAGGAGATGTCGCATCCGCTGAAGCGGACCTCAATCGGCTGATTCAATCCGCGCCGCAAAGTCCGATTGGCTATATTCAACTCGGACTCTTGCGTACGCTGCAAAAACGCTGGGCCGACGCTGAGTCACTTTTCCACCAGGCGCTGATTCACGATCCCAACTCCTTCGCTGCGCAGGAAGCTCTTGCCAATCTGGATTTCCAGCGCGGTCAGCCCGCTGCCGCCGTGCAGCGTCTTAAAGACCAGTTTCAAAAGTTCCCGAACAGCGGGAATATCGCTTTTCTTCTCGGCCAGGCGCAACTTCGCAATTCCCAGCCAACCGATGCTGAGCAATCATTCGCTCGATCCGCTGAGCTTGCTCCTTCGAACGCTGCCCCAATTATCGCTCTCGCCGAAATACAAGTTAGTCGCGGCGAAAGCGATGCCGCGATCGCCAGTTATAAGCGCGCAATTCCGCTTGCCCCCACCAACGCCCAGCTAGTTGTCTCGCTGGGCACTCTTTACGAAGCAAAGGGCGATTGGCAGCAGGCCGAAGCCACTTATAGGCAAGCACTTTCGATTCAATCGGACAACGCTTACGCGGCGAATAATCTTGCCTATCTGCTTCTCGAGCATGGTGGCGACGTGAACGTCGCTTTGGGTCTCGCACAAATCGGTCGCCGCGGACTTGGCGACTCGCCCAATTCTGCCGATACTCTAGCGTGGGCATACTTTCATACCGGAGCATTCACCGTGGCTACCCCTTTGCTCCAGGAAGCGATCAAGAAAGTCCCTTCCAATCCTACCTATCGCTACCATTTGGGCATGGTCTATCAGAAATTGAATGATCGGGCGCACGCGCGTGCTGCCTTCGAAGGTGCTATCAAAGCGAAACCCGACAGCCCTGCCGCTGAGGCTGCGCGCAAAGCGATAAGTGAACTTGCCGGCACCTAACCCCTCTTCAGCCCTTTACACGTGAACCATTCCGACTTTCAATTAATTAAGGCGAGGCAACCCGATGGCCGCTGACGTATCTCCACCGCAAACTCTTCAAGCCGATGTCGTTCCTCTCGGAACGCGTAATGGCATCGAAATGGCCATCGCGCGGCGCAACACGAAAACCCTCGGCAAAATTATTGCCAAGCCCAATTCTCCCGACCTGATCGAAGGAGTACTGATTGAGCCGCTACAGGTCTATCCAGACGACCGCGGCTTTTTTTGTGAGCTTGCCCGCCTCGGCAAAGGCCTAGCCGCAAAAATGGTTCCCGGCGGCCAGTGCCAGATTCAAGTTTCTTTGACGCTTACTTATCCCGGCACCATCAAGGCGATTCATTATCACTACGAGCAAACCGATCTTTGGGCGCCCGTCTCCGGCATGGTGCAAGTCTTTCTCTACGACCTACGCCGCAACTCCCGGACGTTCGGTGCCATCAATACAATTTTTGCCGGTCGTTTCCAGCCCTGGGAAATTTTGATCCCTCCCGGTGTAGCCCACGGCTACAAAGCCCTTGGAGTCGAGCCCATCCAGCTCGTTTATTTCACCGATCGCCACTACAACCCCGCCGATGAACTGCGCCTACCCTACGATCACCCAGACATCGCCTACGACTGGGAAATCCAGCACAAGTAACCATGCGCATCCTTGTTCTGGGTGCCCGCGGAATGCTTGGCACCGATCTTCTGAAAGAATGGCAATCCGATGATTTGATTCCAGCCGATTCGGCCGAAGCCGATATTCGCAATTTCGCCGAGGTACAGAAACTGGTGTCCGGAGTCCGCCCCGACTGGATTGTCCTCTCTGCCGCTTACACCGATGTGGACGGCTGCGAACGCAATCCCGAACTGGCTTTCGCGGTAAACGGCACGGGGGTTGAGAATGTCGCTCGGGCCGCTCAGGCCATCGCCGCTCGCATATTTCTTGTCAGCACCGACTACGTCTTCGCTGGTGTAAGCAGTCGCCCGTACGAGAATGACGATCCGATTGCGCCCCTAAACGTATACGGGGCCTCCAAAGCAGCCGGCGAGGCCGCGCTGCGGAATTCCACCGCCGCGTGGTGCATTGGCCGCACCTCGTGGCTATTCGGAGTTAACGGCCCATCTTTCCCGCAAAGAATTCTGCAAGCCGCCGAAACCCGCCCGGAGCTCTCCGTGGTAAACGATCAAGTGGGATCGCCTACCTACACCCGTGATCTGGCCTGTGCCATTCGTGATTTAGTGCGAAAGGATGCGCGTGGAATCACGCACATAACTAACGAAGGTATCTGTTCCTGGTTTGATTTTGCTCGCGAAATCCTGTTGCAGTCTGGCCGTCAATCCGTTCCCGTTCTGCCGATTACTACCGATCAGTCCGGTCGCCCTGCCCGCCGCCCCAACTATTCCGTGCTGTCTCCCGCCAGCCTTCACGCCTACGGCCTGCGTCTGCGCCCCTGGCAGGAGGCTTTGCGGGCCTTCCTAGAGGAGCGCAGCAGCGGCATCGTTACGTCTTAGGACTTCTTAAGGGACAATGGCGGTCACTTCATTCGAATAGACGCTCTCGGTTCCGCTCGAATCCACCGACGTCGCCACGTAGTAGTAAGTCTGCCCGCTCTGTACGTTCGAATCGGCGTAGCTCACTCCTCCGAGCGGCGACCCATTCATCTTGGCGTACGAGCTTCCGCTCACCGTACTGCGATACACGTTGTAGCCGGCCACTACAGAGCTGCTCGCGCCCCAGTTCAACGCCACCGAATGCGGCACCACTGGCGCAACTCCGGTACCGCTCAACGCCACGCTCGAAGCCGACGCAGTCGCGTTGCTTAGTATTTTCACACTGCCGGTCGCCACACCCGCCGCCGAAGGCGCAAATTGTACGCTCACCGAAGTGCTCTGGTTTGGCGCCAGGGTCACCGCGCCTGCGCCACTGGCGATCGAATACCCGGTGCCCGCCGCGGTGATTCCCGAAATCGCTACGTTTGAGTTGCCTGTGTTCGTTACCGCAAACCCTTGCGCCGCCGAACTTCCGTCCGTCACGCTGCCAAAGCTTAGGCTGCCTGGGTTTACACTGATCGTGTACGATGCCGCCATGCCCGTGGCGCTTAGCGCAACTGCCGCCGGAGAGTTTGGCGCATTGCTGATAATCGAGACCGAGCCGCTTACGCTTCCCGTCGATTGCGGCGTATACTGCACGTTGAAATTTCCACTCTGGCCCGGTGTTAGCGTCATTGGCAGCGCCAAGCCGCTCAAACTGAAGCCTGCTCCCGTCACCGTCGACTGTGAAATCGTCAAGTTCGCCGTGCCACTATTTTTAAGCTGCACCGTCTGCGAGTTTGCGGTTCCTGTGACCACCGAGCCAAAGCTGGCGCTCGTCGGCGTCAGGCTCAATCCTGCCTGCGCTAGCGTACCGGTCACGGCCGCTACCGCGTTCACTCCATCGTTGTTGGTTACCGTCAGCCTGCCGCTTGTGGTGCCGCTGGTCGTCGGAGCAAACTTCACAGTTAACGTTGCGCTCTGTGAAGGCGCGAGCGTTAGCGGCGTTCCCACTCCGCCGACTGAAATCCCCGTCCCGCTTGCGGCGACCTGCGTAACCGTCACGCTGGAGTTTCCCGTGTTCGAGAGCTGCACGTTTTGCGTTGTGCTGCTTCCCGCGCTCACATTGCCAAAGTTCACGCTGGTCGGTGAAAGAGACATGGTGTAACTTGCCGCGACTGCGGTTCCGTTCAACGCCACCGTTGCCGTTGTATTCTTCGCGTTGCTGGTTATCGTAATTGCGCCTGTCGCAGCTCCGGCCGCCGTTGGCGCGAATGTCGCTTGCAGCGCCATGGACTGGCCCGCGGATATCGTCACCGGCGCGGCCACGCCGGTTACGCTGAATGCTCCGCCAGTTACCGCGATCTGCGTGATTTGCACATCGCTGGCGCCGGAATTCTTCAGTGTCACCGCTTGCGTAGCATTTCCATTCGCCAGCACGTTCCCGAAATTGAGTGCGGTCGCGCTCAATGAGAGCTGCGATGCTGCCCCGGCAGATCCTCCCTTGAGCCTTACCTTCGACGAAGATCCGCCGTGTGAGGTCATGGCTGTCAGCGTCCCTGATGTCGATCCCGTGGTCGTGCTGGTGTATACCACCTGGAATCTTGCTGACTGGCCTGGCCCGATCGTCAAGGGCGTCTGAAGTCCTGAAGTCGCGAATTCAACGGCAGTCGACGCCAGTTGCGTAATGGTTACCTTTTCGTTTCCGGTATTTGTGAGTACTGCTGTCTGGGTCGCCTTTTGTCCGAGGGCCACGTTGGGGAAAATAATGTCCGCCGGCGAGAGCTGCACCGTCGTTTGCGGCGTGGGATTTGCATTCGATGTGTTTGCTAGTCCTGCGCAACCGCTCAATACAGTCCCCCCGCACGCCACTATGGCAAATATTGCTGTAATCCCCCATACCCCTTGCTTGCTCGCTCCGAACTCTTCTGCCCCGATTGTCCTCGCCGCGTTCACGCTTGCCATTTCGTCCCCTCCGGACCATTTCGTTCCGTAAGGCAGACTACGGCTACCACGCGCGTAAGAAATACTGGTTAGACGTTCAAATAAGGGACAGGCGTGCCCCTGTCCCAGCGAACATCGCTTGCTTCCAGTACCTTTTTTCGCGTTTTTTCTAGAAGCAACCGGCGTGGATTTTAAACTGCGGCCCCGTTCGGATGGACGGGCAGCTGTACGACCGATCAGTTGTACTTGATGTTTAGAACGTTATTTTATTATGCAATAAGAAGAGCAGAATGCGGCTTGGGGGCAGCTACGCTGACGCCGGCGTGCTTCCGCCACGTACTTGGCCCGCGGGGCGCTTCACAATCAGTCCGGCGTCGCGAATCTTGTAAATCAAAGCGCGGTAGCTGATCTTCAGTTCTTGCGCAGCCTTGCGCCGGTTCCAATGATTGGCCCTAAGCGCATCGATAATCGCGTTCCGTTCCATCTCGCGTATCGCTTCTTTCGCGATCGCTTTTAAAGACATCGTACCCTGCGACCTGTTTCGACCGCTGGGCAAAGCTGGCTTCGCGCTAGTCACTTCTCGTTGCATCAGCCCCTCGGAACCAACAACAATATATCGTGCGATGCAGTTGGAAAGTTCTCGCAAATTGCCCGGCCAGTTCAAATTCTGCAGGTAGCTCAAGAGCTCCGGTCCAAACGGTTCGCACTCTTTTTCGAATTGCTTTGAATGAAACCTCCGGAAATATTCGACCAGTTGCGGGATATCTTCCCTCCGGTCTGCCAATCGTGGCATCTCTATCTTTAGTACGTTAATCCGGTAATACAGGTCTGCCCGAAAACGCCCGGCGGCAATTTCATCTTCCAAACGCCTTCCGCTTGCGCATATCACCCTCGTCTCAACGGTTCGTTCGGTCTGATCGCCGAGCCTGGAAAAAAAACCGTCCTGTAGGAAGTGCAAGAGCTTGCTCTGTAGGCTCAAGTCGAGATCGGCAATTTCATCCAGAAACAGCGTGCCCTGATGAGCCATTTCCACGCGACCCGGCTTTGACGCGCTGGCTCCCGTAAACGCACCCTTCTCATGGCCGAACAACTCGCTCTCGAGCAAGCTTCCCGGGATCGCCGCACAATTTACCTTTACGAACTCTCCGCTGGCGTATCTGGAGTTCGCGTGCAGCCAACGCGCCAGGACTTCTTTTCCCGTGCCACCCTCTCCCAGTAGCAGCACCGCCACGTCTGTTCGGCAGATCTTCAGCGCCTTCTGTCTTACCTCTTCCATCGCGCCCGACGTACCGAACACTACATCGTCAGCCGGCAGGCCCCCTGGCCCTTCGATCCTAGCCAATTTTGTCGCAGCTCTTGTCGCCATGTTTGAGTGTAGTGCTCTCTCGCCCAAGAGATTGCACTCTGGGCGCCACGGCGCTGATATTCAAATTCGAGGTTTGTAGGGACTCCGGTCTATCTAACTACTTTATTTTGTGTTGGATACATTCCTCAAACGGGATGGGGTAATAGTACTACTGATTCACTTCAATAGCCTACTCGGTTCATTGTAAGAGAAAGAATCTGCCGCACGGGAGAAGTGCGCTTCCCCTGGTAGTTCTCAATCCATGGTCGCAGTTTATCGTTTATCTGCGATTGTTAACGCCGCTTAACAAATGCCTTGCCACCGGCGTCGTTTTAACTCTTACTTCTAACTCGCGGCACCGCGCATAATGTCATAACGTTCTATGACTGCCGCCACGCCTTGCCGCTCGTTTCCGTCTTCCATGCGTGACTCCACGCGGACGATCTTGCCCGACGCTTTCACCAGTACTTCCTCTCCATTGGTCATCTCGCGCGGGAGCGTCAACATAATGTCCAAATTAGATCCAGCTCGTACGTCCTGATCGATTACAAAATACAGACCCCTGGTAGAGATGTCCCGGGTTTTTCCACTTTGCGTTTCCGCAAATCCTTGCGCCGGGATCCTTACCATCACCGGTAGCGATAAATCGTAGCGGCGTGCGCCGCGACGTTCAGACATTACACTCATTCACTACCACCCAAGTTCGCGGCGGACAGCTGCCCCAATAGTGTCGCGACCCTTTCACACTGAGTTTGCCAGCGAATCGCTTTGATTACTATTCTGAATCTTTCCTAATCCGCTTTGGTGTCCTCAAAAGTAACAGTCACACTTGCAGTCCGTCGCTTGCGCTTGTACCCCAGACCATCCCTCGACGCTTCTTCTATCTGCTCAACACCCGAGCCGAATTACGCTGCCAGCGCGACCCCGCGCGAGCTACTCGGATGTACCCGTGGGAACCGCAACACTTTCCTTGTTCGGCGTCGCGTTCGCGGTTCGGCGACTCCGCGGCGTATCCAAATTGAATTGCCGCATCTTATATAACAGCGCCTTATAACTGATTCCCAGCATCTTTGCCGCATCTTTGCGGCACCAGCGTGTTTTCTCCAAGGCGTCGGCGATCGCCTCCATCTCGGCCTCATCCTTCAATCCGCGAACCAACGCCTTTAGCCCCTGTTCTTTCGGCACTGTGACTTCCTGCCGCGGAGAAGTTCTCTGCCGCGTCGCGGACATCTCCACCAATTCCCGCAAGCTGCCTTCATCATCTTCCAGGATCACATAGCGCTTTACGAAGTTTTCCAACTCGCGCAGGTTGCCGGGCCAAGGATAGTTCAAAGCTGCATCCAGCAGGTGTTTGGATGGCTGCATTGCCTCCTTGCCAAACTTTTCGCTGTACTTGTCCAGGAAATGCCGGAACAGCAGCGGAATTTCCGCTGTTCGTTCCCGCAGCGGCGGCACCAGAATCGATAGCACGTTCAGTCTGTAATATAGATCCTCTCGGAACCGTCCTGTCTTCATCGCCTCGTGCACGTCGACGTTCGTGGCAGCCAGCACCCGCACATCCGTTTCAATCAAGTGCCGTCCGCCCAGCCGCGAATATTGATGATCCTGCAAAACATGCAGCAATTTTGCCTGCAAGTGCGTGCTCATCTCCGCAATCTCGTCCAGAAAAATCGTGCCCTTGTTTGCCAACTCAAACTTCCCGGGCTTCGATCGTACCGCGCCGGTGAACGCCCCTTGCTCAAACCCGAACAGTTCCGACTCCAGCAACTCTCCTGGCAATGCGGCACAGTTCACTTTTATGAACGGCTGATTCCTTCGTTTCGAACGCAGATGAATCATGCGTGCCACGACTTCCTTGCCGACTCCGCTCTCCCCGCACACGAATACCGGAACGTCCACCGGCGCAATCTGCAAAATCTGCTGACGGATCCGCACCATCTGCGGACTTGCCGCGAGGAAACTCAAATCTTCCGTGACTTGATCGCAGTAATCGCGCAGTACCTGGTTCTCAGTGACCAGTTCCTTCTTTTGCCGCGATTTCAGCATTGCGGCATCCAACTCGGATTTCTCGAACGGCTTCGTCAGATAATCGTGCGCACCGATTCGAATCGCTTCCACCACGGTTCCCACTTCGTTCGAGCACGACAGCATGATCACATTCAGCGTGCGGTCCAGTTGCATCAGTTCTTTCAGTGTATCTATGCCGTTCATCTCGGGCATCAGCACGTCCAGAATCACTAGGTCCGGCCGCTGTCCCTCGCTGATCTGCTTGACTGCTTCTCGTCCGCTGCTCAGTGTTTCGACCTCGAACCCGTCCACCTCCAGCAACGTTTGCAGATACTTTCGAATGCTCGGTTCATCATCTACTACCAGAACCTTTTCTTTGACGGCCATTGCATTGTTCCTTTCGCGAAACCTATAAAAATCGCGTCAACTCTGCTCGATCGGCAGCAAAAATCTGAACGTGCTTCCCTTCTTCGCTTCGCTTTCCACCCAGATTTTCCCGCGATGCGCCTGCACTAGCCTTTTTGCGATGGCCAGCCCCAAACCCATCCCAGACGTGTTCCGATCCACTCTCACGAAATCTTCGAAAATCTCCTGATGGTGTTCCGGCGGGATGCCCGCTCCGGTATCTGTCACGCTGACTTCCACGCTGTTCGGCCGCGGCAGCCGAAAACGCCGCCGTTCCTGGCTTGGCGCCGCATCCGCTACGCGCCTCTCCCAGAAATGCGGTTTCGCTATTAACGTCACGTTTCCGCCCGGCGGTGTGTGTTTCAGCGAATTGTCCAGCAGGTTCGCCGCAGCCTGCTGCACTTTTTGATAGTCGAATCGAAATGTTGGTATCGAGGGATCCAGCCGCACTTCCAACTTTACGCCTTTCCTCTGGAATGCCTCGGCCCAGCGTTTTGCCATCTCATCCAGGCAATCTCGCAAATCATTCTCGCGTAGCTGCAATACCAGCTTTCCACTTTCCAGCGCGGAATAATTCAGGAACATCGAAACCAGCCGCACCAGCCGTTCGCAGCTTTCCTTCGATTCCTCCAGAATGTCTTTCTGCTTTTCAGTCAGGCGGCCCAACGATCCAGCCAGCAGCAAATCGTAATATCCCTTGATCACCGCCAGTGGCGTTTTCAACTCGTGCGCCGCTGAAGCCAGGAATACGGTTTTTTGCCGGTTTACTTCCTGCAGCTTCAAATACGCCGCCAGCAGGTTGCGGTAGGTAATCTCTCGCTCTTGCAGCAACTCTTGTACCGTAAGTTGCGTCGCGCTATCCGCGGCCGCGCCGTCCGCGGCTTTGTCCTTAATTTGTACTACCAGCCACTCTGCCTCCGGGGTCAGCCGGAATCGCGCTATTTTTCGATTCTCGGAGCCTGGAAGTTCCCGCTCCGCCCAGGCTCTTCCCGTCGCCAACTCGTCCAGAATTTCGACGCCACTGGCGCGAAACAGGTTCTCAAAAATATTTACTGTCTGATTACTTAACTTCTCTGATACGCAAAGAACCGCCTTGGCCGCGCCATTCGCCGCCAGCAGCAGGCCGCTGCGATCCGCCACCATCACCGGCGCTTCGATCCCTTCAATGATTCCTCGAAATGAATCAACCGTTAGCACTGTGGGAAACAGGCCATCTGCAGCTGCCGAGGCTACCACCCGACCACTCATCCTCTGAGTTCACCCTGCTCTCTGCCGAGTGGCAAAAATTTTCCCGTTGCTTCGCCGCCATACTCCCACCCGGTCATAGGACTGTCAATGGTAAATCCGTTCCATTTGCACAATTGCGGAAACTCCGTGGACATTTGCGGGTTAGCCTTTCCGCCCGCACTATTCCGATCGCCGTGCTGCACAATTAACCCTTACACTTTCAATGGTTTAGAAAGAGTTCGAGCGGGACTGCTATGGCAATTCATATGCTGACAGCGTACTAGTTCATCCGTACTAAAGAGAGCAAAGTGCCTCATCAGATTCTCAAGACAGAAAAAATGATGGTCTCCCCCCACCAGCGGCAGAACCCGCGCATTCGCATTCAAATTCCCGTCTTTCTTCGTGGTACCGACGCATTGGGAGTCGACTTCATAGAGCTAACCAAGACTCTCAATATCAGTTCCACCGGAGCCTGTATCGCGTCATCGCATATCCTTCAAACGGAACAGGTTATTCATTTGACCATTCCTACGCCGTCGCCTTCGACGGCGGGCTTGGTTCCCTACGAAACGCCTCCCATTTCCGCTCGCGTGCTGCGCCAGGAATCCGCTGGCGATCTCCGCCTTTTCGGTTTGGAGTTCGTTCACCCCCTTTCCTAGACGCTATTACCAGTACTACTACGGACGAACGCTTTCGCTTCGCCAGCTGGCCCTTTCATCGCGCGATTTTTTTGTTTTGTAAATTCTGGTTTGTGCTATCGTTACGCCCACTTGCAGTCTGAAGAAGTGTATTTTCGCATCCGGCGTGCCTTGTTCCTTGGCACTCGGCATGCTCCACTCCTCTTGTACTGCAGTCGCTTCGCCCCATTCCCCGCGGGGACAAACAAGGTAAGGTCCACACCGGTGATACCCAGCTCCGGCGTTCCGGTATCCGCGCGAATGCGTCCGACTGACGCCTATTTTGAACTCATCGCAGACACCCTCGATGGCTTGGAATCGAGTGCTCGCGCTCAATTCCTGCAGCGTTTTTTGTTCTCGCTCGCTCACGTTGAAATTCCCGAAAGCAAAACCATCGCTCTCTGGGACGAGATCCTTACGCGCCGCGCCCAGCTCTCTGAACGCGCGGATTCTCCGGTCGCCTTGCACACGGCTCTGGTCGACGTTCTTTCTTCCTCCGGAATGTTTAACGTGCCGGTTGTCCTCGAATACGATGAACTGAAAAATCTGCACCGCAACGCCGTGACCGATCCTCTGACCGGCCTCTACAACCGCCGCCTCTTTAACGAGAACTTTGAGAAGGAACTCAACCGCGCGCGCCGCTATGCTCACCCTCTTAGCCTGGTTACTCTCGATCTTCACCGCTTCAAGGAAGTAAACGACAAACATGGCCACCCTCGCGGTGACGACGTTCTCCGCGCTGCCGCCGCTACTCTCAAGAAAGCTCTTCGTACCTCCGACTCCGCCTTCCGCATCGGCGGTGACGAATTCGCATTGCTGCTTCCGCAAACTGATTCCTTTCAGGCCTCCGCTCTTAGCCGTCGTATCGGCGTTGTCTTCACGGAAATTCTTCTTCCTCTCAATCTTACGATTTCCGTCAGCATGGACCACGGAGTCTCCACCTACCCCCAGGACGGCGACCAACGAGATCAATTGATTCGCATCGCCGACGAGCGTCTCTATGCCGCAAAACAAGCCAATTACCAGAAGACTGCCGCGGAATCAGCTCCCAGCATTGCTCAAAAGGCTGACCAAGAGGTTCTAAGCGAGGCGCCTCAACCGGTTGCCCCGGAAATTCCTCATGAGGTCGCACCTCTGTCAGCTCCTCAAGCGGTGCCCGAGACTGCGCAGGATGTCCAGGCTCCCCCTCCTGCTCCACCTCCGTCTACCGCCGCTGCTGCTGCTGAGGTCTCAGAATCCGTCCCTCCTCCGCCTCCTGCAAGGCCTCCGATCTCTCCGCTCGAAGGCACGCAGCCCACTTTTCCGCTCGCCATCGAGGAACCGCGCATCTTCACTGTTCCTCGTAAGGCCGAACGCGTTTCGATGGCCGGAACAAAGGCCTACGCTGTCTTGGGCGACCAGTCCTCTCATCGTGCCCGCGTCGTGGATCTGGGCTTCGGCGGCGTCGCCCTGGACTTCTCAAGCGCTGAAGGCATCCCGGACACTCTCCTGGCCGTTCTCCACGTGCCGATCCTGCCCCCCGTCCGCGTAAGTCTCAAACGCGTCTGGACCAAACAACTCAGCGAAGACACGGTCCGCGTAGGCTGCTGCTTCATCTCCTAGGTTCTTTCCACGTCACTAAAATCGCCGGCTACTCTCCGCTGCTCGCACGGACAGGTTACGGACCCTGCACCAAAGCTGTCCTTTGACCAAATTGCCAGCTCCGCACCGTCCTCTATATCTTTGCCGCATGCGTGGAATCTGCTCTCAGCACCAACACCGTGTATTTCCCTTTCGTCAACTCTCGAACTCTGCCTGCATTCTTCTGGCTTCGATCGTCATATTCACCGGCACTTTCTCCGGCTGCGCTTCGGTCTCTGCCGACAGATCTGCCGTCGCAAAAATCTCCGTTGTCCCTTCGGTGATTGATTTCAAATCCGTGGTTGTCGGTCAGAAAAACTCCCAAACCGTTAAAATCACCAATTCCAGTTCGAATTCCGTCAATCTTAATAGCTTGCACGTCTCTGGAACCGGGTTCTCACTTCCTTCCGCAAAAGCTCCCGTTCTTTTGGCCCCCGGCAGCCATGTCAGCCTTAGCGTGGTTTTCGCTCCGCCTGCTGCCGCCGACGAGACTGGCTCACTCGTTATCTCCACTTCGGATTTAGGCACTGCAGTGCGCATCCCGCTTTCCGGCGCCGGAGAAAAAGCCACTCCCAAACTCACGATTTCTCCCAGCTCGGTAAATTTCGGCACGCGCGCAGTAAGAACCTCCACCCCTCAAACAGTAATCCTTACCAACACCGGCAACACCTCGCTCTCGATTAGCTCCATTAGCGTTGCGAATCCTGCGTTTTCTGTTGTCGGCATCAGCAAAGGCGTGTCTCTCTCTCCCAACCAAAAGCTCGAGTTTCAAGTTTGGTTCCGCCCGACTACTTCGGGTAGAGCCGCCGCCACGATTTCTCTCGATCCATCCGCCGGCTCGGCGCCGGTCACACTTGCCGTCGCTGGCTTGGCTTCTAATTCCACCAGCTCCACTCCCACCGGCTCTGCTGCTCACTCTGTAACTCTCGATTGGAACCACTCCAGTTCCACCATCGGTTATCACGTTTATCGCGGTGAGGCTGCAGGCGGCCCATTCGAACGCCTCAACCAAGCTCCGCTTGAAACGACATCCTACAAAGACACCGGCGTCGTAAGCGGCGGTCATTACTTCTACGTCGTCACCGCCGTCGCAGAGGGCGGCTCTGAGAGTGCCTATTCGAACGAGGTCGCAGTCGAAATTCCGAGCAACTGATCCCGCTCTACTGGAGACAGCTCCAACAGCGCAGCGGCTTGAACGATGGCAATTCGGCGCGCGCCGCGGAGACAATCATGATAGTTGTTGTTCAGTGCGCGCAGTTTTTGGGGGCCGCAAACTGGGGCGAATCCGACCGATCGAGCTAAACGGGGCAGCAAGCGCCATTTGATCTGTGACGGGCGTGGCATTCCATTGGCAATCGAACTGACCGGCGCGAATTGCCACGACTCGACCCAGGCGTTGCCGCTGCTCGATGCCATTCCGCCGCTGCAAGGCCTGCGTGGTCGGCCGCGCTGTCGCCC
>WNFO01004515.1_pt1 | contig 26923 bp, 24 predicted proteins | sample 5400251 | NCBI WGS metagenome assembly WNFO01 (sample SAMN13153354, study PRJNA577476) | soil metagenome | isolation source: 100 cm saprolite under Madrone tree | place: USA:California | collected 2016-06-14
ACGGATATGACGTCGTCAATCTGGGCATCAAGGTTCCACCAGAGGAGCTGATCAAGGCTTATCAGGAGCACAAGCCGGATGCGATCGGATTGTCCGGGCTTTTGGTGAAAAGTGCGCAGCAGATGGTGACTACCGCGAGTGATTTGAAGGACGCGGGAATTGAGATTCCGCTGCTCGTGGGCGGCGCCGCGCTTTCGGCGAAATTCACGCAGACGAGGATCGCGCCGAGCTATGGGAAAGCCGTGTGCTACGCAAAGGACGCCATGACCGGGCTGCGTTTGATGAATGAATTGATGGACCCGGCGACGCGTGAGGCGGTGTTGCGGAATCACACGGCAAGCGGAAATGGGGTGAGCGTCTCGACGATCGTGACAGTGAAGGAGATCCCGGCAGTGACGCGCTCGCCGCGTGTGCGTGCTGACCTGCCGATTCCGGGCGTTGCGACGCTCGAGCGCAAAGTGCGGCTGGTGCCGGATTTGCGTGAGGTGTGGAGTTACATTAACCCGTTTATGCTCTACGGGCGGCACATGGGTTTTCGAGGAGACTTCGAGAAGCGTTTGGCGGAACGCGATCCGAAGGCCGTGGAACTATTCGAAAGCATGGAAGAAGTGAAGCGCGAGGCGGCAGAATTCATGAAGGTGCGCGCCGTGTGGCAGTTCTTCGAAGCGGAGGCGGAGGGCGAAGCACTGCATCTCTTCGCGCCAGGGGCAAGAGAGCCATTGCATACGTTTCAATTCGGGCGGCAGAGGTCGGGAGATTTTCTCTGCCTGAGCGAATATGTGCTGCCCGCACGGGACGGAAAGCGCGACCATGTGGCGTTATTCGTGGTGACGGCGGGGGAAGGAATTCGCGAGCGATCGGAAGAGGCCAAGAATGAGGGTTACTACTTCAAGTCGCATGGCTTGCAGGCGCTGGCGATTGAGTCGGCGGAGGCTTGCGCGGAATGGCTGCACCGGCGCATCCGCGAGGATTGGGGCTTCCCTGATCCGCCGGAAATGACCATGGCGCAGAGATTTACGTCGCGTTATCGAGGGAAACGTTACAGCTTTGGCTACCCGGCTTGTCCGAATCTGGAGGATCAGGCAGCGCTCTGGAAACTCCTGAGGCCGGAAGAGATTGGTGTGCAGCTTACTGAGGGGATGATGATGGATCCCGAAGCGAGCGTGAGCGCGCTGGTGTTTCATCACCCGGATTGCACGTATTTCTCCGTGGGGGATGCCGCCGAAGCATAGCCATAAATAGCGAAAGCCGATGTTTCGGAGAGCTCCTCTGTCATACACTTCATCACCTGCTGCTGCCAAAACAATCCCGCGCTTCTTCCTGATAAAATTATAATATAATTGATAATAATTTAACAATGAACAAGGCGGTGCAATGACACAGGGTATTGGATATCGTAGACCATCGTATTTAAGTTAGTTAGATAACGCCGAAACAGCTTTCCCCCAACATTCAGCCGCAGCTGACGTGATGAAGTCGCCCTCTCCGGGTTGAATGCCCAAAGCTCGCACCAGGGGATGCGGCGCGAGCATTGAACATACACAGCTTTTTCTGGGCGTAAATTTACCGTGAAAAAACCTCAAGAACCTTCAGAACCTCTACAATTCTGATAGGTCCTTCGAGCTTCGCCCTTGCTCTCCCCTCCTAAATGAGTCTCACCATTGAGTTTCAAGCAGTGTGTGCACCCGTTGATCGGCCCCTGCGGATTCGGCTGCACCCCATACTCCAACGCCAGGCTATGAATCTTGCCGCGGACATCATTCAGCAGCCACAATCCCTTTCCCCCACTACCAATCGGCTCGGTGCGAAACCGAAGGGATCTGAGTTTCCAGCCAACAGTCTCAGGGGAAATCTGCAGGCTCTGGCCTCGTCGCGCGAGCATTGTGTTTGTGATCTCAGCCAACTCGGTCGCCCGCAGGGTTGATCGATCCCCATCGTGACAGCAGAAAAAGAGGGCTTCGAGAATGACGGATTCCAGTCCCGACAAGCGTTCGACCTGGAACTCCCGATCCTGGTCACGAAGGAGCGGAACTACTGCCGACTGCAGCTCCTCGTCACCAATGATGCATGCCGCAAGGCTACGTGCCAGACCCTGCGTTGGGGCCGTAAGTCCTCCGACATCGATATCGGGTGTTCGAGCATCATGATAATTCGTGAGCCGATACCTGAGTAGATCCGCCTGAAAATCATCCGCGATCTTTTGGCTTACTTCTGGAGTCAAGACCGGGAGTTGCCGGCGCATCGGAGGCAAGGTAATCTGGAGCGCAAAGCTAGCTAGAGAAGAGTCGTGGAGCGGTTCCTGCGAACAAACAGCCTTGGCACAGTAAAGGTCCAATGCTTGGCCTTTTCTGGCAAAGTGGATGCCCTTGCTGTTTGACGCGTGCAGAAACTTTTGGACAGGGGCAGTTAGCTCCGCCGCATCAAGCAAGAGAGTTGGCCGCAGGTACATCGGCAAAGTCCACAGGCCGGCGGTACTCTCCGCGGTTAACAGGAGTGATCACCTGCAGAACAAAGCTAGGAGTTGGAGAAGCACCCCGCCGTCGGCTTTTGCAGGTGCAACAATCCAAAGAAAAGGAGCGATCGGCACACGATCCGTCAGCCAGGTTGCAAAAACAAAATATGCAACCTGAGAGAGAGACCTCTCTGATAGACCCGTGTACTGGGCCAATAGCTTGCAAATGCCATCAAACAACTCGCGGGTCGGTGACCCACGCGACGCCGAGTGTGAGGGAAGTTGCAGTGCGGCCAAGACAGTAGGGTCCATTTTCGCTGGAACGTACGTCTTGCCGTTGTATTTGACTTGACGTGCGACGTACGTTTTGTCTTTATCCCAGGCAAGGAGGCCAAGTTCATCGCTCTTTTCATCTCGGACCAGGTCAAGAATGATCCCGTTTGGCCAGACTTCGCCTGCAGTGGGAATCCACCCGATCATCGCGCTGCTATTCAAGCCTGCCATTCAACGGCCCCTGGAGAAGCTATCCAAGATGGCGATCGCTCACTCGGAGCATTTTCATTTTCCCATGCGTCGAGGCTCTAACCAGCAAGCTTGGCCATGCCGTAGTCTCCAGTGAGTCCCTCGGCTCAGCCACAAGGTTCACTTCCTCGCCGCTGTGTCATTTCCCTTGAAGCATAAAAGCAATTCGCGGAGCCGAATACTGGCACTTTTCAATGTGTAACCAAGATGATACGCGCTCTCTGGATACGTGAAGATCACGTTTTAAAGAAAACTTGAGTCCAGACCTCGCTCGTCTTGGGGTCGCGCCCGTTAATTGTTCAAATGTCTCCTGCTTATGACACCCTGTCCGATTTTCTTGTCGTTGATGAACTGCCGCGGAAGATCGCGCGATTATCCGTCGAACACCGGACTGCAACTGCTCTTCGGCCTACTCCTTCTTAAATGACGATCGCCATCCTGCCTCCAGCAGACGGATCTTCCAGCCGTTGTGAGAATCAATTAGCACGTATTTTGACTCGGGGCTTTGCAGGAATCCTACGCGGCGAAGATGAATTCCGGCTCCGAGCAGCGTTCGGCGGCGATCGTTACATGTCCCATGCACCGGGCGCGGCTGTCAAGGCCGCCTATACTTCGGAACGGAATCCTCGCGCGCGAGAGCGCCTCCTGCGCAGGGTCAAGGTGAGTGTTGTCGCTTTGAACTGGAATGCGTGAGATGATGATGCGGTAGCGTATTGTTTTGTGTCGACATCAAGAGCCCAAGAGAAATATACGCTGCTGTAATGGATCTTATTTCGATACTAGGCGGGAAGTTTCTTGCGCTCCTTTTTTTGTCTCTGTCCGAGTGCTACCGGGCCTCCAGAATCCAAAGCTCAATCAATCGAGTAGCTTTGTCGCGAATTTTGGTGGAAATCGGAACGTTTACCGGATCCGTCAAAACCAATTTATTGGGAGGGTTCCTTCTTGTAATGAGCCAGCATGCGCTGGCGGAAGTGAAATCCGGTCTCAGAAACAGATGGGCCAGGCGTTTTCGTCCCACCGTGCCTGAAATCTGCTTGCGCCCCAGAAATGCAGCTCCCAATGCAGTTCCGGCATTGCCGGAAACGGGCTGCGCGTAGACATTTTGAAACTGGCTCCGCTTCACCATGGCCCGAACCAAAAGAACATTCAAGAAGACTCCGCCGGCGATACAGAGAGAGGTCGCGCGAGTTTGCAAGCGGAAACGTTCGGCGATATTCAATACGAATTGCTGGAGGACATCCTGAGCGCTGCGCGCAAGCGATGAGCGAACGGAGGGCTGGTTCGCGATGGAAGAGGCTTGGAGACCGAGAGCGCGCAGAAAAGCAGCGGAAAACGCGCCGCGGTCGTCGTGTCCCTTCGCAAAATACAGACGGTTCAATTCCGGGAACCCATCGGCATCCCGTTTGAATAACTTCCGGAAGGCAACGACGTATTCGGGGCGCCCGTCCTTGCTGAGCCACTGGACTTTGTGCTCGTCGTGATGAGCGCGCAAACCGAGAAGTTCGGTGACGCGTGAATAGAACCATCCCAAAGAATTCGGAAAGCGCAACGTGCGAAGCGGAGTAATCTGCTCGCCTTCACCCACCGCAATCATTCCAGACAACATGTCACCGCATTCGTCGAGAGTAAGAATGAGAGCCCGGTCAAAGTCAGAGGTGTGGAATGCGCTGGCAGCATGACAAAGGTGATGCTCGAGTTGGAGGACGGGAATGGTCTCACCGACATACCGGCGGAGGTGGCAGAATTGCGTGAGTTCGCGGGTATTCCTGCCTATGGCGCGCGTCCAATCCGCGGCCCCGGGGTGTGAGAATGTCAGGCTGGTCCGGATGGCCGCTTCGCGGAGCCAAGCCGCTCGCGGACGACGCGCGATGCTTACCAAATTGAGATCGGAGAATTTGGCGCCGACTTGTTCCAAGCATCGGGCAATGGACCGCCGTGGAATGCCTCCCATGCCGGTAGAACGACTGAGTTCCTCTTCTTCCAAGGCGTACACGATGGAGCTGGCATCCAATAAGGCAACGGCCGAGTCGCGGCCATAGCTTCCAATGCCGAGAACGAACATAAGCTGAGCTTCTCACGGTTCCGAGCCAGTGAAAGAACGGATTGAGAAAATCAGGTGCCCAGTGAAGCAAGAGCGTGGGGCGAAGCAGGGACGTGCTGGCCTGTGTTGGCCTGTCGTCTACCAGCCGCAACAGCCGGCGACTGGCATGCTACTCTGATTCGAAGGGTGGATCTGACCCAATACTTGTTGGCTGCCGGCAGAAGTAGCCTGACTGGCGGTCCTCGGGAGACCTTGTCTTGGTCCCACAGCGGTTCGTGCCCTGGCGGTTTGTTCTGGCCTTTTTTGTTTTGGGAACTCTGGTTGCACGCGCGCAGCGCGTACGCGGGGAACTGCGCATTGAGGTGCGCGACACGCAGGGAGCAGCCCTAGCACCCAGCGCTGAGCTGACAAGCGAAGTCAATCAATTTCATCGAACCTTTCAGGTAGGTGCGAACGGCCGCTATGTCGCGCAGGACCTTCCGTTCGGGGTTTACCGGCTGAGCTTGAGTGCGAACGGATTTGCACCGTGGACAGATCTGGTTGAAATTCGCTCAGAAGTGCCGGTGCGCTTGTCCGTGACCCTGGGCGTGGCGCCTGTAACGACGCGGGTAGAGGTCAGCGATTCCACAACGCTTGTGGATCCTAACCGAACAGGGACTCAATACTCCATCGGACGGCAGACACTCGCGGAGAACATTGCCACACAGCCGGGAAGAGGTCTTACCGACCTTGTCAATGAACTTCCAGGGTGGCTGTATGAGGCAAATGGAGTGTTGCACCCGCGCGGCTCAGAATACGACGTTCAGTATGTGGCAGACGGATTGCCGCTCACGCAGAATCGTTCGCCGGCGTTCGCGCCCTCTTTCGATCCGGAGGAAGTGGAATCAGTGCGCGTGTTGACGGCGAATTATCCCGCTGAATATGGAAGAAAACTGGGCGGTGTCATTGAAGTCGCGACTCAAAAAGACGTGCCTGCCGGTTTGCACGGACAATTCGATGCGGGCGGAGGTAGTTTTTCGAGCGTTTACGGTTCTGCGAGCGCTTCCGAAACGTTGGGGAGAAACCGCTTCTCGCTCAGCGGCGATGGGTTCCATACCGACCGTTATTTGGATCCACCGGTGCTTGAGAACTTCACCAACCGTGGAAATGCTATCGGACTCTCTGCGTCCTACGAGCGAGATTTTTCGGATCGGGACCGCCTGCGTTTGACAATTTCCAGCAATGTCGTGCGCTTTCTCGTGCCCAACTATCTGATCCAAGAGAACGCTGGACAGCGACAGGACGTTGCAATCGTGGAGACGGGCGGCCAGGTCTACTTCCAGCACATCGTGTCTTCCGATCTGTTCTTATCCTTCTCCGGAAGCGTGCGGGACGCAGGCGCGAAGCTCTTTTCTAATGCATTGGCCACGCCGGTTATTGTTTCGCAGGACCGGGGTTATCGCGAAGGTTATGCCCGCGGGGATCTCGCCGGCCAGCATGGCGATCACAATTGGAAAGTGGGGATGGACAGCATCTTCGGTACAGTGCACGAACAATTGCAGTACGCCATCACCGATCCGACGCAATTTGACCCGGGAACGCAACAACGTTTTCAGTTCTTCGACCGCCGCTGGGATGTCGAGCCGTCCGCGTATGCGCAAGATGAAATTCATCTCGGCAATTGGAATCTGAGCGCAGGAATACGGTTCGATCGCTATCATTTTGTCGTACAGGAGTCGGCATGGAGTCCAAGAATCGGCGTTTCCCGGTATGTTCCCTCTCAGAGCTTGCTAATACACGCTTCATACGATCGCGTATTTCAGACCCCCGCGATTGAAAACCTGCTCCTTGCCAGCTCACCACAGCTAAACTCGCTGAACCCTGTCGTCGTGCGACTCCCAGTGCAACCTGCCCGGGGCAACTACTATGAAGTTGGGTTCACGAAGGCTTTTGAGAGTAAACTGCGGCCCGATGCGAATATATTCCGCCGTGATTTTCACAACTATTCCGACGATGACGTCTTGTTAGACACGGGCGTCAGCTTTCCTACCGCTTTTGCGAAGGCGCCGATCGCAGGGGAGGAGATACGACTGGAGGTCCGACGTTGCGGGCGCTTCTCTGGATACTTGAGCTACGCGAATCAATCTGGCATCGGCCAGGGACCAATCACGGGAGGCCTGTTTCTCGGGAGCGATGCAATCAACGGTCTAACGGATACAAGTAAGTTTGCCGTTACGCAAGATCAGCGCAACACGGCGCGAGGACGCTTGCGTATCCAAGCTACCCGTCTTGCGTGGGTCGCTGTCGGCGGGCAATATGACAGCGGACTGCCAGTGGAGACCGGTGGTGCAGCCCAGACCTGCTACTCGCCCAGTATGGGCCGGCCATCCTCGCTAGCGTGAACATGAACCGAGGGCGAGTGCGGCCAAATATGTCGTTGGATGCTGCCGCGGGTTGGAGGTCTACCGCAAAGAGCATCGCAGCGCTTCTTTTCAATTCCAAGCAACGAACCTGTTCAACCGGATCAATGTCATTAATTTTGCGAGCCTTTTCTCTGGGACGGCGATAGCACCACCGCGGAGCGTCTCTGGAAGGTTGAAACTGACTTTCTAGACTTGGACGGGGCAGACGGACGGCCTTGAAGGGCGAACAAACTATTTTGTTAACTGTTGCAAAATCAATCTAGCCGCCTTAAGCCACCTATGGCACTAGGCACCGCCTGATCGGCTCAGATCGTCGGAGGCTAAGCATTATATGTTTAAAAGATTTACTGGAGTTCGTTTTGCAATTTTGCTCTTCTGTGAGCGGATGTTGGAATGCGGTCCTCCTTCTGGCTTTCATGGCCCATCAGAGGTGATCTAGTCCGCATGAAAGCCTCAACCCGGGCAACATGTTCACGACATTCACGAAGTTCCCGGAAGATTCGAGAATCCCTCTCGTATCATTCTTGTCTTCTGTGGGTTGGCTGCGCACCGTCGAACGGTCTGACTCTTGCGCAATATTAGACATGAAAGGTGCACCAGTGGGGAGTTCAGCTTTTCTCCAACATCCGCTGGCGAGGAAGCAAGATCGACCCATCTCAGCGTTCGAGTTTCTTTTTCATTTGGATCAGTTCATGTTTTGTTACGCGACCGCTCGGAGAAAGCGAAAACGAGGGCTATTACGGCAAGTCGCACGGCTTGCAAGCCCTGGCAATTGAAACAGCCGAAGCCTGCGACAAATGGTTGCACCGGCGTGTCCGCGAAGATTAGGGCTTCCCCGATCCGCCGGAAATGACCATGCCGCAGAGATTTACTTCGCGCTACCGCGGGAAGAGATACAGCTTTGGCTATCCGGCGTGCCCGAATCTGGAAGATCAGGCGGGAATTTGGAAGCTGCTGAGGCCGGAACAGATCGGCGTGCAGTTGACGGAGGGCTTCATGATGGATCCGGAGGCCAGCGTGAGTGCGCTTGTGTTTCAGCATCCGGATTGCACCTACTTCTCCATTGGGGATACGGGTCAAGACAGTCCTTGACCTAAGCCGCTCACTCCGCCTCGGTGGGTTCGTTTTGCAAAATCGCTTTTCCCCGCCCCTTGGGCTTCGGCCGCTTGATTGAGCTTCACGAGGACGCCATTCCTGCATCGCGGCACCGCTGAAGCGCTAGGCGCCACTCTCGCCAGCCGTGGCGTCCACAGCCTCAACGGGCGGCTGCTCGGTGTCGGCGCTTGTGTCTGCCGGTGCACTCTCGCGTGCCTTTTGTGCGGTCTGAACGCGCTCGAGATCTTCCATGGCGCGAGACAAGGCGCGGTTCATCGAAGTCGCATAGCGCCCCACGCGATCGACGGCCGGGTTGAAGAACGCGTGATCGCGCGAGAATTCCTGCCGCTCAAAGCCCAAGATGCGAGCGTAGCGCACGTTTTCCACGACGATCTTTTCGACCAGCAACTCCTCGAGCTTGCCGACCGGCTGATAGCAGTCGCGAATCTCTTGAACGAGGAGCTCCATTTCCGCGACCTCTTCGTCGTCGGCGCCCTGCAGGATCCGCTTGACGAAGATCCCGTGCTTGACTGCGTTCTTGGCGCTGTTCGCTTTGCCTTCCGCCGTCTTGGGACCGGTCGATTGCTGTGCGTTGCGCCGGTTGGCCTCAATCTTCTTGGACGACACAGATTTGGCCGAGGCCCCTTCGGCGCTCGGACCGGACCCTGGCTCCGCCGGTGTTTGTTGATTTACTTCTTCTGATGACATTTGCATTCTCCTTGAGTTCGCGTAACCGGGTAGACCGCTGGCCTCGCCCCGGCACCGAACCGATGACTCTCACCCAAGAGGGGCGAATTCTAATTCTTCTTTAATTGATTTTCGTATTTTATTCTCCATAAATCCCCCTGGTCTGCCTCTGCCCTTCTAATACTCCGAACAGAGCGGTCCCAATGAATTGCTGAATTGAAAATCGGTCCTGCGTTTGGCATCACCTCCGTGCCGCCGCAAGCGCCCGGCACCGACCCCTAAAAAGCCTCCACCTGCCTGGAGAATGAGCCCGACCCCTGCGGTCCCAGCATTGGGACGCACCTCTCCGTTTGCGAGCCAAGAGCTGTATCCCGGCGCCGATGAATCGGACAGGGCGATAGCCTTAGCTCTCCTCGATAAGGCGTACGTTCCAACCGTTTCGGGAGTCGATCAAAACCTGTTGGGAATCAGAACTGAGTATGAAGCCTGCGTTGCAGAGAAGTGCGCGCGCTCGCGGAAGGGAATCAACTACAAATGTTGCGTGCCCAGATCTTTCCATGGCTTCCTATGCCGCCGACGATCTGGTACCGGACTCCTCCACGCGCGAACGCTTCCTTCGCGCGTGGGGATCAGTTCTTTACGCGTGTCGGCCTTGACGTCTTGAACAGAACAGGGAGTTGAAACTAGCTGGAGAACTTCCTGCGCTAGTCAGAGAGAATCCGGCAACCCAATTCGTCTATGTGACAGAAAACCAGGTTCAACTGCGCTGGGACTTCAACTCGTGCTTCGCGACTTCGGCTTTTAGAAGCTTTTCAATGAAATTTGATAGGCTTCTGTTCTCCTGCTTGGCGAGTGCAAGCAGTTTGGCCTTCAAGGCCCGCTCTATCTTTAACGAAATTGTAGTGTCCTTCATCCTACTCGCGGATATTACAACGTCGGACTTCTTATCATCAAGGAACACTTGGACTTACTTTGTGCTTGACAAGCCAGTAGGACGTAGTAATACTTAGTCACACGAAGTCGTACGGAGGTTTTATGGATACCGCAAATGCCAGCGACAAGACGGAAGGGCACTCACGGCCGGCGCAGCAACGCCATCGTTCCTCCAAGATCAATGCCTTTCAAAAAGCCAAACTGTCGACGCGTCGGGATGACCTTCTTCTTCAAATAAGAAATTGGCACGAGCAACTTGGGGTGTTATTTCACGAATTGCCCTCAACACTCTGTTTGGGTTGACGTCGCGGCATAGTCTTTCGGTGGCTGAAGGAGATCTTCAATTCCTAGAAGGCCGATGGTACGTAACGCATGCTGGGTTACTGCGCATATCCAATAGGCGGCGCTGTGCGGGTATCAAGACAGTCCTTCAAGATCAACTTTCCGATCACCACACGAATCGATGGGTTTTCAAGGCCATCGTCTACAAATCTTCCTCGTCGAAAGGTTTTGTCGGTTATGGTGATGCCGATCCCATGAATACATCTCCCCTCGTCCGCGGCGCTGAGATGCGCGTGGCCGAAACCCGCGCTGTCAATCGTGCTTTGCGCAAAGCCTATGGAATCGGGCTGTGTTCAGTTGAGGAGTTGGGCTGGCTTACCGGTTCTCCTGGTCCCACGAGGGAACAAAAGCAGTCTGCAAAGCCGCCTAACCCGAATGGTTCGAGTAACGGGCAACCCAGGCTGCGAGATCGGCTGTGTGTCTTAATCCGCCAGCACAATCTCGATCCCATATTGGCCAAAGCGTACGCCGTGGACTTCTGCGGCACGCCGACCCTCAAAGAGGCCAGCAGAGAGTTGGTCGAGTCTTTCATCTCCCATCTAGCGACGAGCGCGAAGGAAAACAGGGATGGCTTGGTCTGCAAACTCAATTCCTATGCTCAGCCTGAGGAGGTGAAACTATGAGGCGGCAGATCCCGGGCCTGCATTTGAATCAGCGGGGAGTCGAAAACAAGCTCGAGGGACTATTCCTTGTTCGCGTGGATAAGGCTCGCTACCGGTGGCATCCGCAGAAGCCATTCGTAGAGATCCGATTTGTTGTCTTGGAACCCAAACCTTTCGAAACCCGTCTCCTTTCTGGCCGGTTGTACTGCACGGAAAGGGCTCTCTGGAAACTCAATTGGTTTCTTCGAGATTCTGGTTACGACACACAGCTACTCAAGGATGATCAGGTAGATGAAAAGGCTCTAACCAATCTTCGCGGCGTCGTCCGGACCTCTTATACAACTCTGAACGGACGCGCTTACCAAAATCTCGATGCCTTCGCCCCCGAGGCCGACTGGGAGGCACTCGAATGCACATCACTGGCCCACGGCGAAGGGCCGGGAGGCAGCGATGGTCTATAGCTACACGCAAATTAGCCAGTATCTTCGCTGCCCCCGCAGCTATCGCTACCGCTATTTGGATGGATGGCGGGAAAAAGAGACCCGGGCAGCGATGCTCTTCGGCCGCTGTTTTGAAAAAGTTCTTGGTGCTTACTTTTGTCGGGAGGATAGCGCTGCAGTGCTTTTCAAAGAATGGGAAGCATACCGCGATGCTCCTTTTGAATACCGCAAAGGAGAGTCTTGGGATCGCCTCTTTCACCAGGGAGTGCATTTGCTCGAAACATTTGCTAGGGACAATCGCATTCGGATTCGCGGCCCAAAAAAGTTACTCCTGGATCATCGGGATTTCTGATGTGGCATTTGTGGTGTTTGTGCGAAAACATGCCCCCGAGATCCAATATCTTAAGGCCTCGATCTCAGAAGAACGGCGCCATGAATTCGGCCGGCTCGTCGAGACAACCATAAATCAGATCGAAGCGGGACATTTTGTTTCGCACAGCGGCATCCGTTTTCCTCAGAACGGTTGCCTGGCTTGCCCTCATTTGAGACTTTGTCTCGACAACAAGGAACTGGTCAACATTAATCTCATCCGAAAAGAGGGAGCGAGTGACCTTGATTGGCTTGACGAGCTTGTGGATTGACGGACGGACGACTGTGCCTCCTGAAATCAACCGCCGAAGAGCTGTGCTCGTATTAGGCAAGATCGACGAGATTCTGTCCTGGGAGAAGACGAAAGAGCAGGAAAAGGACACGCGGTTTGTCGAGCTGGGAGAATGTTTGTGCGAGGTTCGATCGAATCAGTATTGGAGGCTCGAGAAGTTAAAGTCATTTGATGAATTCCTTGAAAGGCGTTTCCCTGGGTCGCGCCGCAAGGCCTATTACCTGATGGCGATTCACGAAAATCTGACGCGAGTGCCGAAGCAGCAACTTCGGGAAGTGGGCTGGAGCAAGGCGGTGGAACTGGTCAAGGTTGCGCGAAAGGATGGGGAAGGTTTTGATTGTGCAACCTGGTTGCACAAAGCCAAAGAATTACCGAAGGAAGATTTTAAAGGAGAGGTGGAACGGCATCTGACGGGAAAAGAGACCGAGGCTTGGGAGATTATCTACTTCAAGCTATATAAGAGCCAGTTGCCTGTGGTCGAGAAAGCCCTGGAAACTGCCGGCCTGATGCTTGGAACCGATAAGTCTAGGGGTTACTGCTTGGAGATGATTTGCGCCGATTTTCTGGCGGGGGCCAACCTGGGCGAGACTCAACCATAGATTAGGTTATGCAAAGTTCAATATTTCCAGTGCGTCTAAGTCAAAAGCGACCTAGGTTCAAATTGAACCCGGAAGAGTACGCAATAGTCCGAAACCGTGTCCTCGAACGGGATGGTTGGCGCTGTCAGGAGTGTGGTTCCATGAAAGGCTTGGAGGTCCATCACATAAAACCCAGGAGTCGGCTTGGTGGCGATGTGATGTACAACTTGATTACACTTTGCGTCGGTTGTCACAGAAAATGTCACGGAGGTCGCTGGTAGAACCAACGGTAATAAACAGGATGCGTCTTGTTTGGTGACGCAAGACGTTGTGGATTCTGCGGTGCCAGACTTTCTTACATCAACCCAGCCATCCCCGAACGAAAGAGACTTCCTCGCTACGCCGGCGAGGGGAATCGCACCCACGGCCCACCTTCCCTCATACGTAAGTTATTGATTCTACGAATCGCCAGAGACGCTGATGGCCCCAAAAATCGCCCAATTCGGTAACGCGGCGTGGAGTAAAGTCTGCAGGTAGTAATGGAATCGTTGTAATTTGGAAAATGTCTGCATATACTGAGGCGGGCGCTGTCGGATCAATGCCATTTTCGATTTACAAAGCCGATGGGAGGCTTACATTTTCGAATGGAATTTAAAACCGGCGCAGCAACGTTAGAGGCAGCGGGATGCAGCACAGGAAGGCCTGAAGATGGTGGGTCATGGGCTTCTCGAGGAAAAGGGAATTTCGGCACAGTAGAGCCACTTTGAGCCACTTTTGGTTGCGCTCGGGAATGAACCGTGGCAGAATTCCGCGCGAAACAGAGTGTGCAGCGAATTTCCATGATTATGCAGCCAATGACTTCGAAAGATGTCGGGCACTCGAAGTGAGCAATTGCAAGTCATTGAAAAAAGAGGGTTACGATTTCACCGAAAGTGGCATTTGAACTGCACATTCTTGAACGGAGCCGTTGAGGACTATCCAGGCCCAGGGGAAAACTATGCTTCTGAAGCTGCTACGGTTGGTCGTCGTTATTCTGGCAGTGACGTTCGTCAGTTCGGCAAAGGCTGATCCAGTCAATACAGTCTATTTTGATGGCAGCTATGCATTTGCCGACAGTAATGGATACGGGATACCACCGTACGGTGGAACGCTGAATGGTCAGACTGAAGCGTTCTTCTGCGTAGATTTCTCTCACGAAATTACGACCGGCGATACTTGGAATGTAACCATTACCAGCTTGACAGGATCGAACTTTGCCTCAACTAGGCTAGGCAACCAGTCAACGTACATGGTAATGGCATATCTGATTACCCAAATGATGGGCCACGGATTAAGCCAGGCGCAGATAGCTGCGGATCAATACGCGATTTGGAGCTTCAGCGGCGGCCCCGCAAATCCGTACGGAAACACTACCGCTATTATAACCACGGCTTTGGCGGGAATGAAGAGTAGCGGGTTTACTGGTCAGGAATGGGAGATTCTGACCCCGACTGGGAGTCTGGGACAGGAATTCCTGGTCTACGTTCCAGAGCCAGGGGCGCTACTGCTGCTCGTGATTGGGATGCTTCTAATTGGTATCACGATGCGCAAAAAGGGGTTTGCTGGAGCACAAGCGCACTAACTCGTCTCGAATGACCGAATTTCACTTGGGCCTGCCGGAAATTGGATTCCGGCAGGCTTAAGTTTTTGGAGCGGGGAAACGATACGGCTTAGGTTCAACGATGGGCTTCGAGATGGCAGAACACCGCGCAGGCCGTGGAGATTCTTGCACGGAGACGCCGGATTGCTCCGAAACGTATTAACTCTCTAATAAACTTCGCCGATTGAGAACGGAGTATTCACGCATCGAAAATGCTAAGCCGTAGTAATCGAATTGGCGCCACTTAGCGAAACGCGAGGCGCCGATCGCGGAGGCTGGGGTCTGGACCTTGGACGAGATAAGGACCGGCGACTGGGGAGTATGCGTAGGCGAAATCTGCTTGACTATTTGAGAGCTAAGAGGGAGTGGCGAGCCCGCTATGATCCGTCCGCACAGAACCTGGGTGCAATCCGTAAGTTCCCTGCCCGGCGGAAAACCTCGCCTCCGGCCAGGAATTCGTACTCCTCAGGGTTGACAGGGTGTGTCTCCACCTCGACGACGTACTGCTGGGCCAGAGAGAAAATCCGCTGCAGACGATCCAGCGGTTGAAACGGCGGAAGTGAAAAGAAAAAGTCAACCAGACGGTGCCTCCGCGCCAGCAGGAGGTCCACAAGCTGGCGATAGAGGCGATTTACAAAGGACTTCTCGCCCGCTCGAAATGAGAAGTTTCTGCGGACAAAAGTCCCTGGGGGCATCAGTCCTTCAAGAAGTACATTCGTGCAGAGGTGCATGTGATGGTGGCCGTCGAGGCGGTCCGGATCTTTCTGGTAAAGACGGCGGAATTCATCGAGTTGGCTCCTAACGACGTACTCGAAAGAGCGGACGAGCCCTGGGTGAAAGACGGCTTGGGCAAGACGGTGGCGTAGCAAATGCCGGGCCACTTCCTGCTGGCGCTGCAGGAGCGGAGCGGGACACTGCGGCGCAGTGAAAGATGTTGTAAAGTTCAGGTGCAGACCAACGTCGATTTTTCTTTCTTGCGCTATCACCGCGGACCTCTCCGAATCCTCCATGAATACCATTGCACTCCCCGACGAGACAGCCCCTCGCAGAGTGCAGTCGAGGATGGCATCAGTTTCCTTGGAACTTCGCCCCCAGTCGTCCGCGTTGATAATGAGAAGCCCTGTGTGGGACTCCTCGCCACCCGCTTGTCTCCACTCGGCCGCCGGGACAGCGGCGTTCTTATACTGGGGGCCCAAAGGCACTGACAGTCTGCCCGATGACAGTTGGCTCTCGTTTGCCTGACGGTTGATTGGGTTATCGAAGTAGGCAATCATCCGTAAGGTTCCGCCTGATGATACGTGCTGTTTTTAACTAACCGTACCCCGGTGCATAAAATAGCGTGGTTGCGTGTGACACTGCTCTTCGCTCTTGAGCCGGTAATCTGCGGACGCCGGAGAATAGCGAACACACGCAATAGGCGAAACCTCCTAGCCTCGCAAATCATTCAAAGTACCAAGCTGGTCTCGTCGAGTTAAGGTGGAGCAATAAGGAGAAGCATCGCAGCACGTTCGGAATCATTTACTTTCTCAGTTGGCCACAAAAAAGTTTGGAGGGTGAAGCTGGAGTCAGAGCCCGCGCGGAAGCGGAACCCTCTTTAAGCCATTAGACCACCTAAGGATTGTTAGACCAGCGAGACCGGCGAAAAGATAGAGTGCTGTCGTGCCTCCTTCGGGCACCTGCACACTCCACGTTCCTGGCCCGCCAGGGTATAAGTACCCGTTGAGACTGAGAATCTCAGCGGACGAATTGTCGGTCGAGGCGTACGTCTGGTAGTCCCCACCATAGTCCTCTGTCAAGATTAGCCCCGTCGGGGTGGTAATCGACACATACCAGTCGCTGTTAACACCAGCGGCATCCGTTGGGACAATAGGTGTCCCATTTGGACTGAACCCAACATAGACGGCTGCCGTGGAGTTGTACTGAGTCCATGTCTGGAGGCCATCAGTGAAGCTGTAACTCTTGACGAAAATAGTAACTGGATATATTCCAGCTCCTTCGTCGGGAAAGACATACGAGCCGGAAAGGACAAAGCTGCCTGTAACCCGGTCCCCCTGTACATAGACGCCCGTCAAAGACGTGAACTTATCGCCTACATAGGTATAGACCGTGTCGGCTTTAACCGAGACGACGAAGACCCCGACAAGGAGCACAGCGAAAAAGATGCAGCGAGTGAAAATCCGCATGAGCGCCTCCGTTTAGTGACTATGCCAGGGACACTCTGTGCAATTTGAGTTCCATGACCGCGACACTCAGCGGTATTGAAAAAGCCTTGTGGTCTCAATACGTTGAAAATTCTCTCTCCTGGCCATTGGGCAAAACATTAGACATTATATGCGAAAAAAATGACTTTTCTGCCCCGAGTTCGAGTTCGTCTCGTAGCTAGCTCGTCCCGGACTCCCTCTGAAAGGGACTCGACTGGCGCAGATTCGCGCCCACGTCAAAGCGGAAAGCGCGGTCTACCCAAGCGACCCACAGACCTGTCACAGCCGAAAAGAAGTTCAACAATCCAAGAACTTCAGGTGATTAAAGGACGAGAAGCACAACGGGTGAAACGGGAGAAATCTTGCTTCTGATGAGAAGTCTTCTCAGTCGCTGCATTTGTTCACGTCTATGAAACGCAACCAGTTCGCGGGGCATAGACCTCTCCAGGCTTCGGACCATGGCCCACAGATAGCCGGCGGCAGCCGCCAGTCCCCCGACGACGACCGGTCTCTTGGTCATCTGATAGCCTGTCCTGAAGACTTCCCAAATCGGATGGCTTCCAAGAGCATAGTTCAGGGCGCCAGTTCTAAACCTGGCCTTTAGAAGGCTGTGCTGGGCCGTCCCACTTTGCCGATGGTGTATAAACAACCTGTCAGTAAACGACCTTGTCCGCCAGCCCTTCATTCTCGCGGTAAGGCACGCGACGTCATCTACCCCGCCGTCCTTCACTGGCAGATATCCGCCGATCTCCTCGAAGCACTCGCGTCGAAACAATTGGCACGCGCCAACCACGTCTTCGACGTTCACGAAACGAGAGTCGCAAGCTGAATTCTCAAGCCGATAGGGCGTGCCCCCCACTCCCAGCCTGCGATCCTCCGCAAATTTTCTCATGAGGAAGGCAAGGTAGTCCTTCTCACAAAACGAAACGTCAGCATCCAAGTTACCTATGACCTCGTACTCCAGATCCTTTACCCTAGCGTAGCCCGCGTTGAAAGCATGAACCTTCGCCGCAAAATGCCGTTCGCTACGCTCGGGCGTCCGAACCAGCTCGATCCAGCTGTATTCCTTCACATATTTGTACACGATGTCGTCCGTGCCATCGGTCGAACCGTCGCTCACGATAACCCATTTGATCGGTAGGACTTTCTGCGCCACCACAGAGCTTATGGTTTGTTCGATGAAGAGTGCTTCGTTCCGTGCTGGCGTAATGAGGACGTAGCTGGGTGCGTTTGGCATAGTAAATGTTCCTTGAGGGAGATTAGAGCATCGTGCGGTGCCGTAACCGGAATTTCCGCTCGCTTAACAGCAGGCCAGCAACCTCTCCGAGACGATTTTTGAAGCAGATGTAGTTCTTGAAGCAGGTAAAGGGAAACCTAGCAGCGGGAAACGCAGATGAAATCGAGCAATTCCACCGCAGCCAAACGTCTAGTACAAATGGGGGACGTGAAAAAGCGGAATATTGCAATTATGGGAAGCTGGAATTGGGAGAGTGAAACAGCAACCAGTCTTTGCGCCTTGAGTGGATGATGCGCTCGCAAGACTGCTTCAACATCGTCAGTCGGATCCGGGCTAATCAGAACGTAAGCAACCGAAAAGATAACAACCAGAACCAATGCGACTCTCGCACATCGAATCATGACACACAGCTTATAGCTTCCGTTTTTCTTCCTGTCAAGGAGCATAAAGGGAGCCGGTTGCGCTCTAGTTTTCCTTGTCCGGTGCATTGCAGCCTCTAAATAATATTGGTGTAACTTGCTGACAAGCAGGTGGAGACTGCAGTACCCGTAGGGGTAATCACCTTAGTGCCTCCTGTTGAACCCCATAAAACTGGACACCTGCGACGTTTAGGATAGGGGCCTCCGAAGAGGGGGCAAGATTGGTGTAAAGAGCAACTGAAACGCAGTGCCGAAGAGAAGCGGGAAATTCTCCAGGAAGGCTGAAGAGCGGGAACATCGCTGAGACACGCCGCAAGCATGGGGTGGCTCCGAATCTTTGGTACCGCTGCCAATTCTCGGAACCTCAATCGCAGAGAGACTGATTAGTGAGATGTTGGTCATTTTTTGCCTCTCTTGCGTCAGAGACGCTCGAAGCAATTCTTTCCAACCAAATTTCCCGCCAGTACGAGTAGATGCTTCTAGGGCAGAACAACCGACTTTCGCTGTAACGGGCTTGGCAGACGACTGAATCCAAAATGATACAAGGAGTCTTCATCTCCTGCATTTCTCCAGTTTTTTCATTAATGATTTTGGTCACGCGCTTGAGCACTTGGTAGGTTCGACCACAGTAAGGAACCAATTCGGCGTCCCACCGCATGCCGCGATTCATGTTCCATTTGTCGCATGTGGTACGGATTTCGTCAAAACTCTTCACGCGTACCCATTCGCCCGGCTGGAGATCGAGATTGTCAGCCGGGGTGCGCGCCCCAACGGGTAGCTTTCCCTCACGGCGCGGGTAGGGCAGCCCGCCGCTAAGGTTTTGGAACCTGTTGTAAATCCAACGGAGTACGGGACCAATGCCGATCCCTAAATTGACGAGGCCTTGGTGGTACGCTATATAGAGAAAGCTCTTAAGCATTCTACCTAAGTCGACGTTTCCCGAAGTGTAGTCCTCCACGTATTGCCCCAACGCCCACCAGGGGAGAGGCGCGGTTGCGGAAGGGAGCTGGGTTGCTTGACAGACGTAGGCTGAGTCGCCATTATCTGTAGCCTTTTGTGTCGTTGCTAGCATGTCAGCCATGGTGCACCGACCTACTGGAGCATCTTTTTTCTCTTCTCGGGGGTCGTCACAGCGTTTTGAATCCGCATCCATCGGATTGAGTTTTCTTAACCAAGCTGTCTTCCAAAAGATGAGACAGGAAGCTTCGCATCCACCGTGCGATTGACCGTCGCAACGAACTCCATCGAGATGGACCGCATCCTTCATTCGGAGACCTTTGGAATCGTTCACTGTGTCACATGTTTTATGGGCACTCTTGTAGACACGGAAACGCCGGCCGCAGTAGGCAAACATCTCCGGCATGAACGGCAAGTTGTCCAGGCAACCGTTTTTGTCAAGCGTTGCCAGGATATCTCCCCGGCTGCGGACTTCGGCCCAGTCTCCGACGCGAATGTCTGGCTTTCCATCTCGCATTAAATTTGGAGTATCCATGTGGACTTGTCTTTCTAAACGGAGAACTGTTTATAAAGGCGTGCTCGACGCCGGTGAGCTATAGAATTGAGAAATAGAGCTAAGTGGTACCCGTCAGGAATCGCCACGTGAGCGATGCAAAGAAGAGCACCAATAGAGGGTTACCGAGTTTTTCTAAGTTCGTTGAATTGAGCAAAGCACGAGGCGATCTTGCCCCGCGAGGTGGAAAGGTTCTACGAGAGAGGAGATTCCAAAGTCTTGGAAAGTTCGGCGGGGAACTGCTACGACAGAGCCACGGCCTGAAATCGGACTAACATCCCCTAGAAGGGAGCCAGATTGAAGGGACTGGCTTCCGCATGGAGTCACGACAAAATCATTTGAAACATCATCGCTCAAACGAATCTGTTCGGGGATCTCACTGATCCCGAGTCCCAGTAGAAACAGGAAAACTAAGTACAGCGAAGGCTTTCTCATCTGAGGCTTCTGAACAAGAGCTTTTTTGGATGAACCTGTAAACTGCGTACCATTATTATACTTCAATTTCGCCAGTGGCAGAACAAGAAAAGTTTGCAGGTACCCTCTTAAACTGGGTCAAATCGAAATTATGAAAATCAAAGAGAAATGGGAGCCAATCGTGATTCGGAGTCGCTGACAGAAAGGCGCGTCGGCTCGTTTTGAAAGACCCGAGGCGGGCTACAGGGTCCAGTTCAATGAATTCCGCAGGGAATCAGGGACTTTCGGGGATTATAGACTCCAACCATATGGCATAGCGTGCGGAGAGGGACTGTCTGAGGAGAACAAATTGCCACTTGGTGGAAGTAAATCGGGACTCCCCACCACGCTTGGATCTAGGGATGTGAACGTAAGTTAATCTCTAACATATTGGGTATAAACACTTTAAGTTGATCTAAGTAAAGGAATGTGATGGGATGGCCTTGGTATCGAACCTGCTCCGGGTAGGGGTGGAAACCCATGACAACAGGGGCGATTCACGGTTCGGACTATATGGCGGCGACCGGTTTCGTGTGCGGGCAAGCTGCACCCGTGGAATCGTTGAATGCCCTAGTCGCGGAGATCGCGAAAACGGATATTCCTGTTCTTCTCGTGGGAGAAAGCGGGACTGGTAAAGAGGTTTATGCCCGATTAATCCACCGACTGTCTGGACTCGGCGGAGGAACTCTCGAGAAGGTGAATTGTGCAGCGCTGAACGCTGGACGATTGTTGGCAGAGGTAGAGGTGGACCTTCTCTCCGGTAGTGATAGTCAAGCAGCCGTGCCGCGAACTGTGTTTTTGGATGACGTGCACGAACTGGATGCCGCTTCTCAACGGGCAATACTTGCATTGCTGCCGGACGGGGAACCAAAAGGCTGTCCGGGAAGGACCATTTCGCGATTTATCTCCTCAACATCGCGAAACTTAGAGAAGGAAATCGAAGCCGGGCGATTTCGCCGAGAACTGTATTTCCGAATCAATGGTGTGATTCTGCGTCTGCCACCTCTGCGGGAGCGGAAGGAAGACATTCCGGCGCTGCTGGAATCCTTTTTCCTGAAGCATTCAAGCGAATTGAAGAAAAACATTCCGGAATTGAACAGCGATGCGCACGCGCTCCTAGATTCTTACGACTGGCCCGGAAACATTCGCGAACTGGAAAACGTTGTGAAAAAGATTGTTGCTGTTGGCGATCCAGTACTGGCGCTTGCTGATCTACGTGCGACTCGGGTAGCTATACAGGTAAACGATGAGAGCTGGCGAGGATCATCGCTCAAAGTTGCCTCACGGGCAGCTTCGCGGCGCACAGAGCGCGAGTTGATACAGAAAGCTCTTGAGGTAACCCACTGGAACCGGAAACGGGCAGCGCAGGACCTTCAGATCAGCTATAAGTCTCTGCTGTACAAAATCAAACAAACGGGCCTGGAAGGAAAAAAGACGGAGCGGGAGTGAAGAAATGGCCATGAGAAACACGATCGTGGTGATTGTGGCGGCCTGTTTGTTGACAGGTGAAACGCATGCAAGGAGTGCGCGTCGCGCGCCGCAAGACAAGAAAGAAGAAGTGAAGGCGGCAAAAAGCCAACCCACTGCAACAGCAACACAAAGCGAGGGGGAGGAACCCACCTACAAGATTGGACCGCAAGATGTTTTAAAGATTGACGTATGGAAAGAAGATCAACTCACGCGAACTGTGCCGGTACGTCCGGATGGGAAGATTACTCTGCCTTTGCTTAATGATGTTCAGGCGGTTGGCTTGACTCCGATGGAACTGGCCAGCGCGATCAGCGATCAGCTTAAAAAGTACATTAACAATCCCCAAGTGACGGTAAGCGTGACGGAGATCAATAGCCGGCGGATTTACGTGACGGGAGAAGTCACGAAAGCGGGCACCTACGCGTTACTCCCGCACATGACCGTACTACAGGCGCTCTCGAGCAGCGGCGGGTTTACGCAGTTTGCCAGGGAGAAGAACATTTACGTGCTTAGAACGGAGAGCGGCAAACAGACTAGGATACCGTTCAATTACAAAGAGGCGGTCAAGGGAAAAAACCCTGCGCAGAATATTGAGTTGCTACCCGGCGATGTGATTGTGGTGCCATAAGGAAAAGAAATGAAGGGCTGGAGAAAACTCGCACGCGGAATTGTCTTCTTGACGGCTGCATGTCTGGGGGCATTACCCCTTCTGGCCCAGCAAGATGAAGGGGAAAAGCCGAAGCCCGCGACGCGCGTCTATCTGCCTCTTCCCGATCTCGGCGACAAGCAGCAGGAAACGGATCAGGAAACGCAAAAGATGCAGCCCGATAATGGGCCCTTGAGCGGAGTCCAGAACCCAACATTGGGTACCACGGAGATGCGCCACAGCTACTGGGTTCCTGGGATTGAATACAGCAACAATGCACGTTCAAATTCCTTGAGCGCCGCGGCGGACACCTCCTGGAACACGACGAGTTACTTGAGCGGGAACGTGAGCCTGCTTGAAGCTTGGAGTCATTCCTTGCTTTCAGCGAATTATTCCGGTGGCGGTTTTTTTTCTACGGACGCGGTACAGGGAAATGGGCAATATCATCAACTGGCGACGGCGTATGAAATCGAACAACGAAGATGGCAAATGCTATTCGTTGACCAGTTCTCATATTTACCGCAAAGCTCGTTTGGGTTTGGGGGCACGAGTGGATTGGGCTTTCCGGGGATCATGGGGACTTTGGCGGTGCCACTGCCAGGGCTTCAGAATTCGTTTGCGCCTGGGCAAACCATTTTGACGACAAATGGCCCTCGCTACAGTAATGCCGGTGCCGTTCAGCTTACTTATCACGTGAGTTCGCGGGGCTCAATCACACTCGCGGGCGTTTACGGAATCCTGCGGTTCGTCGATCCGGGAAATGTGAACAACGACAGCGAGATTCTAAATCTCGGGTACAACTACGCGATCACCCGGAAAAACACCGTCGGATTAATTTACCGATTTAGCGGCTATCATTACCCCGGTGATCCGCAGGCGCTTGGCGACCACGTTGGACAAGTTGCATACGGGCGGAAGATCACCGGCAGGGTGGGACTGGAGCTGGCGGGCGGTCCGGAGGTCACCACATTCCGGGTTGCAATCGGCGGCCTGACGCGAAGGATTTCCGGGTCCGGAAACGCCGTGTTGACATACGCATTTGCCCGAAGCAGCGTTGCGCTGAGCTATACCCATGGAGTAAGCGGGGGAAGCGGAGTCTTTAACGGATCGGAAATCGATCAAGCAAACGCAACCTGGAGCAGAAAGCTGACGCGAGTTTGGAATGGAAACGCCAATTTCGGCTACGCAAAAAACCGCCAGATCTTGTCGTTCAGTGGCCTAACTTCGCCGGTTTATAATACGTGGCTCGCCGGAGCAGGAGTGAGCCGGCCTCTTGGGCCCGAGGCAAATTTTTCACTGGCGTATCAAGCCCAAATTCAAAGTTCCAGTGTGGCGCTTTGCGGCAGCCCAAACTGCGGCACGAATTACACGGTGCACGAAATCTACGCCACTTTCCAGTGGCACGCGAGACCAATTGTCAATAGAAATAAAGCTGCAAACCGGAAAAATATAGACGTCATGTACAAAAGCTATTTCGGGCTGAAAGACAATCCGTTTAACGTCAATCCGGATCCTCGCTACCTCTTTCTTACCAAAGAGATAGAAGAGGCTCTGAGCGGCTTGATGTATGGCGTTCAGAACCGAAAGGGCTTTATTACGCTCATCGGTGAAGTTGGCACGGGGAAGACTACACTTATAAACCGTCTTGTCGAGTGGTTACATCAACAGCGGGTAAGAACCGCGTTCCTATTTAATTCCCGGATGAATACGAATCAATTGTTCGATTTCATTCTGGCGGAATTTGGGATTTCCTGCGAGTCTCGGACCAAGAGTCAGCAGCTGATGAGCCTCAATCACTGGCTTCTCGACCGTTACCGTGCCGGTGAAACAACTGTTCTGATCGTAGACGAAGCACAAAACCTCACTCACCCGGTACTCGAAGAAATTCGGTTATTGACCAATCTTGAGACATCCACCGAGAAGCTGCTGCAAATCGTACTGGCGGGACAGCAAGAGCTGGAAGAGAAGCTGAAATTGCCACAACTGCGACAACTGCGCCAGCGGATCATGCTGCGCTGCAAGACTGCACCTTTGACGAAAGACCAGACGCGCGATTACATCGCCGAACGGCTCAGGATCGCAGGAGCAGCACCAGGCGGACAACCGATTTTCAGCCCAGCGGCTCTCGAAACAATACATCTCTATTCGATGGGAATTCCCCGTGTCGTGAATCTCCTTTGTGAGCATGCGCTGATTAACGCTTACGTGGAGCAGCAACGGCCAATTCAGCCAAAGATCATCGAGGACATCGCGCGAGAATTTCAGCTGGATCAGGTTGAACCGATCGCCTCCCCCGAGAGCGTGAGAACCAGTGCAGAGCTCTACAACTCGGAAGCATTTATTCAAAACCTTGGCGAAGCCTTGTCGCGCTTTAGATTGAACCCGTACGACCCGCCTTCGCGCGATAGAAAATAATCACGGAAGCCAAGTCACTCCGGACGATCCAGTCAAACTAAGCTGGCACGCAGGGGGCCTTCCCGAGCCAATTACATCCGTGCGATCGACTGAAAAGACGCTGAGAAGCTCCGGTGTCCCTTACATTTTCGGGGTGATTCACAACCTGTGGTTTCGGCCGTGGGGATATGCGGCGCGGAAGCCGCTTGTCACATCGTGGTAAGAGTTTTCCCTAGCCTCCCATCTGGCGGGGAGATTTCTACCCCGGGTTGTTGTCTGGAAGCCGCCCCCATCAAACGAACTCCTTTGTTTTCAGTTGCTTCCAGAATAAGTCGTACTCGTCTCCGGTGGGAGGTCCAAGCGTGATGTGGCAAGTTGATTGCGACCGTTTCTATGTTGCTTGCAAGCACTTGTTGTGGACTTCTAAGTTGTTGGTTTTACAGGGCCTAGAGTCAAATTGAGCTTATTGGTGCAAGACTGAAAGTGCAATTAATGGCGGTAGCCTGTCTGGTAAGCAGCGGGAATGCCTAAAACCTCAGAATCATTGGATGAACAGGCTTCAGCTGAGTCCGAGCGATTTGTTAACACAGCGTTCTCCAACATGCTAAGCAATTTTTCTAGTCTCAACGGTGATTCAACAAATCTTCCTCCGCAGAGGAACGATCGAACATGATCCGAGTGGGTGTAATCGGTTACGGCTATTGGGGACCCAATATCGTGAGGAATTTGCATGGTCTCGATAGCACGCGTGTGGAAATGGTGTGCGACAAGAGTTCCTCCGCATTGGCCCGTGTGCGTAAGACCTATCCGGGCATTGCCACGACATCAGACTGCGGAGAGTTATTGCGCTCACCGCAGATTGACGCCGTCGCCGTAATTACACCTGTATGGACGCATTACGAATTGGCTAAGACCGCACTTGAAAATGGCAAACATGTCTTCGTGGAGAAGCCATTCACTGCCAGCACGGCTCAGGCCGAGGAACTGATCGAACTAGCGGCTCGCAAGAATCTCACCATCATGGTGGACCACACGTTCTTGTTTACCGGTGCGGTGCGCAAAATCCGCGAATTGATCGAGAATAAAGAGCTGGGTGACTTGTATTACTACGACTCGCTACGCGTGAATTTAGGACTATTTCAGCATGACGTGAGTGTGATCTGGGACCTGGCGCCGCACGATCTATCCATCATGGATCACCTCATAAAAAAAGAGCCCGAGGCCATTGTTGCCACCGGTGAGAAGCATTTAAACGGAGTGGAAGATGTCGCGTTCATGACGATTTATTTTCCGCAGAACGTGATCGCGCACGTCAATGTGAACTGGCTTTCGCCGGTGAAGATTCGAACAACGCTAATCGGCGGGCAGAAAAAAATGCTGGTTTGGAACGACATAGTGGCCGATGAAAAAGTACGCGTGTACGACAAGGGTGTACAAATCAGCTCGGGAGATGGAATTCGCGACCTGCTGGTCAACTACCGCAGCGGAGACATGTGGGCGCCACAGATCGAACAGTTGGAAGCATTGCGCGTCGAGCTCGGCTACTTCGCGGATTGTATCACGCAAAACAAAACGCCATTCAACGACGGGCACGCAGGCCTTCGCGTTGTTCGTATGTTGGAGGCGGCAGATCGTTCAATTCAAAAGAGAGGGGAGTTGGTGCGCCTGTGAACGAATTCTGCTCGATTACTCCAGACGTGAAGCTGGGAAGCGGAGTCAAGCTTTCCAAATTCATTAACTTGTACGGCTGCGAAATTGGCGACGACACGAAAATCGGGGCATTTGTCGAGATACAGAAGAACGCGTTTGTTGGTAAGAGATGCAAGATATCGAGCCACACGTTCGTATGCGAGGGTGTCACAATTGAGGACAATGTCTTCATCGGTCATGGCGTGACTTTCATTAACGATACCTACCCACGCGCCGCCACCGCCGAGGGCGAGTTACAGACGGAAAAAGATTGGAAGGTCGAAAAGACGCTCATCAAGAAAGGCGCTTCGATCGGCTCAGGAGTGACGATTCTTTGCGGCGTCACAGTTGGTGAGAACGCAATTGTCGGCGCTGGCAGCGTGGTCACCAAAGACGTCCCATCAAATACTATAGTCGCGGGAAACCCCGCGCGCCTGAAGAGGTCTATCGAAACCAAGGATACGGTTGACATGGGAGAACAAAAGTGAACGGCGAAAATCGCATACCATT
>WNFO01000564.1_pt1 | contig 26903 bp, 28 predicted proteins | sample 5400251 | NCBI WGS metagenome assembly WNFO01 (sample SAMN13153354, study PRJNA577476) | soil metagenome | isolation source: 100 cm saprolite under Madrone tree | place: USA:California | collected 2016-06-14
AATGCAGGCCGGTCGTGGGCTCGTCCAGGATGTAGAGCGTGCGCCCGGTGGCGCGCTTTGACAGCTCCTTGGCGAGCTTGACGCGCTGGGCCTCGCCGCCCGACAGGGTCGTGGCCTGCTGGCCGACATGAATGTAGTCGAGGCCGACGCGATGCAGGGTCCGGAAGGTCTCGCGCACGCGCGGCACCGCCTTGAAGAATCCGGCGGCTTCCTCCACCGTCATGTCGAGCACGTCGGCGATCGACTTGCCCTTGAACAGCACCTCCAAGGTCTCGCGGTTGTAGCGCTTGCCCTTGCAGACGTCGCAGGTGACGTAGACATCCGGCAAGAAGTGCATCTCGATCTTGATGACGCCGTCGCCCTGGCAGGCCTCGCAGCGGCCGCCCTTGACGTTGAAGGAAAAACGCCCGGGCTCGTAGCCGCGCGCCTTCGCCTCGGGGAGGCCAGCGAACCATTCGCGGATCGGCGTGAACGCGCCGGTATAGGTCGCGGGGTTGGAGCGCGGGGTGCGGCCGATCGGCGACTGGTCGATGTCGATGATCTTGTCGATATGTTCCAGCCCCTCGATGCGGTCGTGCGGGGCCGCACCCTCGCTGGCGTTGTTGAGTTTTCGCGCGATGGCTTTGTAAAGAGTGTCGATCAACAGCGTCGACTTGCCGCCGCCGGAAACACCGGTCACGCAGGTGAACAATCCCAGCGGAATTTCCGCCGAGACGTTCTTCAGATTGTTGCCGCGGGCGTTGATCACCTTGATGGTGCGGCGATGGTTCGGCGGCTTTCGCTCGGGAATCTCCACCGACAATTCGCCGGTGAGATATTTGCCGGTCAGCGATTTCGGGTTGTTCATGATGTCGGCGGGCGTGCCCTGGGCGACGATGTTGCCGCCATGGACACCGGCGCCGGGGCCGACATCGACGACATGATCGGCGAGCCGGATGGCGTCCTCGTCATGCTCGACCACGATCACGGTATTGCCGAGGTCGCGCAGCCGCTTCAGGGTTTCCAACAGCCGCGCATTGTCGCGCTGGTGCAGGCCGATCGAGGGCTCGTCGAGCACATAGAGCACGCCGGTCAGCCCGGAACCGATCTGCGACGCCAGCCGGATGCGCTGGCTCTCGCCCCCGGAAAGCGTGCCGGAGGCGCGCGCCAAAGTGAGATAGTTCAGGCCGACATCGAGCAGGAACGACAGCCGCTCGCGGATCTCCTTCAGCACCCTGGCTGCGATCTCGTTCTGCTGCGCGTTGAGCGCCTTCGGCACGGTCTCGAACCACTCGCCGGCGCGCCGCACCGACAGTTCGGAGATTTCGCCGATATGCTTGCCGCCGATCTTGACGCACAGCGCCTCCGGCTTGAGCCGATAGCCGTGGCAGGCTTCGCAGGGTACGTCGGAGAAATATTTGCCGAGTTCCTCGCGCGCCCATTCGCTTTCGGTCTCGCGGTAGCGGCGATTGATATTGGTGATGACGCCCTCGAACGGCTTCTTGGTGTCGTAGGAGCGCACGCCGTCTTCATAGGAGAATTTTATCTCATCTTCGCCCGAGCCATGCAGGATCGCGTTCTGCGTCTTTTTCGGCAGGTCCTTCCACTTGGTGTCGAGCGTGAACTTGTAGAATTTGCCGAGCGCGGTCAGGGTCTGGATGTAATAGGGCGAGGACGATTTCGCCCACGGCGCGATCGCGCCCTTGCGCAAGGTCACCTCCTTGTCGGGAATGACCAGCTCTTCGTCGATGTGCTGCTCGACGCCGAGGCCGCCGCAGGCCGGACAGGCGCCGTATGGGTTGTTGAAGGAAAACAGCCTGGGCTCGATTTCCGGAATCGTGAATCCGGACACCGGGCAGGCGAATTTTTCCGAAAACAGAATCCGCTCCGGCCCGCTCTTGTCGTGGATTTTTGCGGTTTTTTTCTTCTCGTCATGGCCGGGCTTGACCCGGCCATCCATCTCTTTCGAAGAAGATGGATCACTGGGTCTCGCGCCATCCAAGTCGGCTATAGCCGACTTGGACTTTGTAGACTGCTGATCTCGGGTAGACCCGAGATCAGTGGCGCGGCCCGGCGATGACGAAGGCGGCGTATCCGCATATTCGATGACCGCCAGCCCCTCGGCGAGTTTCAGCGCGGTCTCAAAGCTCTCCGCCAGGCGCTGGCCGATGTCTGACCGCACCACGATGCGATCGACCACGACGTCGATGTCATGCGGGAATTTCTTGTCGAGCACCGGCGCTTCGGCGAGTTCGTAAAACGTGCCGTCGATCTTGACCCGCTGAAATCCCTTCTTGAGGTATTCGGCGAGTTCCTTGCGGTACTCGCCCTTGCGGCCGCGCACCACGGGCGCCAGCAGATAAAGGCGGGTGCCTTCCGGCAGCGCCAGAACGCGGTCCACCATCTGCGAGACGATCTGGCTCTCGATCGGCAGTCCCGTCGCCGGCGAATAGGGCACGCCGACCCGCGCCCACAACAGCCGCATGTAGTCGTAGATCTCGGTCACGGTGCCGACGGTCGAGCGCGGATTTTTCGACGTGGTCTTCTGCTCGATGGAGATGGCCGGCGACAGGCCGTCGATCTGGTCGACGTCGGGCTTTTGCATCATCTCCAAAAACTGCCGCGCATAGGCCGACAGCGATTCGACGTAGCGCCGCTGGCCTTCGGCATAGATGGTGTCGAAGGCCAGCGATGATTTGCCGGAGCCGGACAGTCCGGTGAACACGACCAGCCGGTCGCGTGGAATTTCCAGATCGACGTTTTTGAGATTGTGCTCGCGCGCGCCGCGAATCGTAATCGCCCGCATGGCGGTGCTGGCGTTGTATTGACGCTTCGCCTTGATCACTTCATCCATATCGGCAATTCCAGGCGCGTTGACCGCGCGCGTTAGGGCGCGCATCGCCGGAACAGCCGGGATCGGACGCCAATGGGTGCGCTCGGAACATAGGAAGAACGGGAAACGATTTCCAGTCTTCCTTGCAAGCCATCAACGGTTTGTTGTGGGCGGGGTTGCCGTGCAGATGTCATGAGATGTCAGGATTGGAAAACCCCGAACGGAAAAACGAAAAGGCCGGCATGAAAGCCGGCCTTTGCTTATTTCGAGATGATCAGTTCGGGCTGGCGTCAGTACTTCCCGACGACCGGGCCGCCCCAACGATAGTTCACGCGAGCCGTGACCGTGTCGGCATCCTGCCGGATGCTGTCGGTCCGCGTATTCACGCCAGCCACCGGAAACACGCTGGTGAAGGTGTTGCTCTGGGTGCCTATGAACATATGGTCGTATTCGACGGCGGCCGACCAGTTCGAAGCGAAGCCATATTCAACGCCGGCGCCAACTGTCGCGCCCCAGCGCGTCGAGGTCGAACGGTCAAGGACCGTTCCGGTTCCAGTGAGAAGGCCCTCGTATTTGTTGTCGGTGACCGCAGCGCCGCCCTTTGCGTACAGAAGGGCATTATTCCAGGCAAAGCCGATCTGGCCGGTGAACAGGCCGAAGGCGTCGAGGCGTGTGCGGTTGGTGGCTCCGGGCGCCGCCAAGCTCGGGTTTGATCCGCGCAGATCGGCCCAGTTGCCTTGCGCTTCCAATCCGTAAACGAAACCGCCGGTCTGCCAGCGATATCCCAGCTGACCGCCCGCCGTGCCGCCGGTCGCATCGTGGCAGCCTTCGGCAGCGGCAGGAATGGCGACTCCGCCGATTGCGGTATTGGTATAGCAATTGTGGCTGGTTCCCCAGCCGCCGTTGGCGCCGACGTAGAAGCCGCTCCAGTCATAGACCGCAGCGATCATCGCGGGTGCCTTGGTGTACGGACGGGCTGCAAGATCGGCAGCCGAGGCGGGCGCAGCGAAGCTCAGCGCAACCAAGCCCACCGCACCCAGCAAAAACTTCTTCATCCAAATCTCTCCAGTTCTTATCCGCTTCGCTTGGTCCCCGAAGCGTTTTTCAATTCCGACCGCCGAGACGATCCAACTGATGGTCGCAATATATCGGTTTCAACAGGTAAAGCCGTCTCCGAAATACAACACTCGGGAAGGAAGTGGATCGGACGGAAGTTATGGAAGTTAATGATTTATTTGGGACATTCGCAAACCTGATGGGAACTTGTCGCGGGTCGGGACCCCCTCCTGGCCGTCGTAGGTTCTATAATACCTGATGGGGATTTTCTCGGCGATTGTTTTATGGAACAAAACTGGAACGGCGACGGAAGCAGTGCTATATGTGGATAACCGGGGATCGCCGGGCTCGCGGGAGCGGCAAGCGTATAGGGTCGGTTCAAGGTGGTCCCGGGAAGTCCCAAGGAAGTCTCAAGACAATACCTTGCGCTCAAGCCAACGGCTGAGCGTCCGGCGAGACCGGTGATTTTGCCAGTGAATTTCGAGAGTGGAGAGCGGCGATGGCGGGAAGCGTGAACAAGGTCATTCTGATTGGCAATCTCGGGGCCGATCCGGAAATCAAGCGGACGCAGGATGGGCGGCCGATCGCCAATCTGCGCATCGCGACATCGGACACCTGGCGGGACAAGAACACCGGCGAGCGCAAGGAAAAAACCGAATGGCATCGCGTGGTGATCTTCAGCGAAGGCCTGTGCAAGATCGCCGAGCAGTATCTGAAGAAGGGCGCCAAGGTTTACATCGAAGGCCAGTTGCAGACGCGCAAATGGACCGACCAGAGCGGCGTCGAGAAATACTCGACCGAAGTCGTCCTGCAGAATTTCAACTCCACGCTGACCATGCTCGATGGTCGCAGCGGCGGCGGTGGCGGCAATTTCGGCTCCGATGATTCCGGCGGCGATTTTGGCTCCTCCGGTCCGTCAACCGCCGCACCGCGTCGCGCGGTCGCGGCCGGCGCCCGCAACAGCGACATGGACGACGATATCCCGTTCTGAGCCTGCGATATTCTTGCATTCATGCTTGCGCATCGGCCAGGCCGATGCCGCCGCCGGCGGTCGTCTGGATGGTGACGCGCCCGGCGACCCGCGAAGCGAATTGAACTTGACAGTGGAAAGATAAATGTAAATACTCGTTACATCGATCTCTTCGGGGCCGTGCTCCCGGTGTTTTGGATGTGGTGTTTCAGATGTCGCTTGCCCCGCTGTTGGACGCCGCTCCGGCGACCCCCCTTCATGCCTTCGCGGCGATGACCGCCTTCGTGCTTGGCGTGGTCCAGTTCGCGGCTCCGAAGGGAACGCTGCCTCATCGCACCACCGGCTGGATCTGGGTGTGCCTGATGGCGGCCGTGGCGGTCAGTTCGTTCTGGATCCATCAGATCAGGCTGGTCGGCCCGTGGAGCCCGATCCATCTGCTGTCGATCTTCACGCTGGTGGTGCTTCCACTCGGTGTGTGGATGGCACATCGTCACCGGGTCGCCGACCATCGCCGCATCATGATCTTCATTTTTTCCGGGGCGCTCGTCATTGCCGGGCTGTTCACGCTGCTGCCGGGGCGGATCATGCACAGCGTCGTGTTTGGTCACTGATAGCGCCTGCAAAAACGCTGTCCCGCGCGAGGCGTTTTTCGTTGCCAACCGGCCCCGCCGGAGCGCCTCCAACCACCGCTTCCGTGGCCCGCGCAAGGGGGCACCGCCGGGCTCGTAAGTCTCTGGAAAAACGAGGGGAAAATCCGCTTGCGCGGCGCCGTTTAGGGGTGGTTTGGGCACCTTCGATACGCTATATGATTCGGATCAAGAACTGACCGGATTTCCCCCTTTGTCTGATAGTGAAGATACGAAGCCCGGAGAGCCGCCGGCGCCCTCGGATATTCGTCCCGTATCCATCCTCGACGAAATGAAACGCTCCTACCTCGATTACGCCATGAGCGTGATTGTGGCGCGCGCGCTCCCCGATGCGCGCGACGGTCTCAAGCCTGTGCATCGCCGCATTCTGTATTCGATGTATGAGCAAGGCCACACGCCCGACAAGAAGTACGTCAAGTCCGCGCGCGTCGTCGGCGACGTGATCGGTAAGTACCATCCGCACGGCGACCAGTCGATTTACGATGCGATGGTCCGGATGGCGCAGGATTTCTCCATGCGCGTGCCGCTGATCGACGGGCAGGGTAATTTCGGCTCGGTCGACGGCGATCCGCCGGCGGCTTATCGATATACGGAAGCGCGTCTCGCCCGATCCGCAATGGCGGTTCTCGGGGACATCGACAAGGACACCGTCGATTTCCAGCCCAATTACGACAGTTCCGAGAGCGAGCCGCGCGTTCTTCCGGCCAAATTCCCGAACCTGCTGGTCAACGGCGCTGGCGGCATCGCCGTCGGCATGGCGACCAATATTCCACCGCACAATCTCGGCGAAGTGGTCGACGCCTGCGTGGCGCTGATCGAGAATCCCGCGCTTACCATCGACGAGCTCATCAATATCATCCCCGGACCGGATTTTCCGACCGGCGGCATCATCCTCGGACGCCAGGGCATCCGCTCGGCCTATCACCTTGGCCGCGGCTCGATCGTGATGCGCGGCAAGGTGTCGATCGAGACCATCCGCAAGGACCGCGAAGCGATCGTCATTTCGGAAATTCCGTACCAGGTGAACAAGGCCACCATGGTCGAGCGCATCGGCGAACTCCATCGCGAGAAGAAGATCGAGGGCATTACCGATCTGCGCGACGAATCCGACCGCGATGGTTTCCGCGTCGTTGTCGAACTGAAGCGCGATGCGATGGCGGACGTTGTGTTGAATCAGCTCTATCGCTTCACACCGTTGCAAACGAATTTTGCCGCCAATGTGTTGGCGCTCGATTCCGGCCGGCCGCAGGTGATGAATCTGAAGGACCTGCTGACGCTGTTCATCGCCTTCCGCGAGCAGGTTATTACCCGCCGCACCAAATTCCTGCTCAACAAGGCCCGCGACCGCGCCCATATCCTGGTCGGTCTCGCCATTGCGGTGGCCAATATCGACGAGATCATCCGGGTGATCCGGACCTCGCCCGATCCCAACACCGCGCGCGAAACCCTGATGTCGCGCGACTGGCCGGCCAAGGACGTGGCGGCTATGATCACGCTGATCGACGATCCCCGTCATCGGCTCGCCGAAGACGGCACCGCGCGGCTGTCGATGGAGCAGGCCAAGGCCATTCTCGAACTGCGTCTGGCGCGCCTGACGGCACTCGGCCGCGAGGAAATATCCGAGGAACTCGACAAGCTCGCGGTGGAAATCGCCGATTACCTCGACATCCTGCGTTCCCGCGCCCGCGTTCAGACGATCGTCAAGGACGAACTTGCAGCGGTGAAGTCGGAATTCGCGACCCCGCGCAAGACCGTCATCATCGAGCATGAAGACGAGGTCGAGGACGAGGACCTGATCCAGCGCGAAGACATGGTGGTCACGGTCTCGCATGCCGGCTACGTCAAGCGCGTGCCGCTGTCGACCTATCGCGCGCAACGGCGCGGCGGCAAGGGCCGTTCGGGGATGCAGACCCGCGACGAGGATTTCGTCAGCCGGCTATTCGTGGCCTCGACCCACACCCCGGTGCTGTTCTTCTCGTCGCGCGGACAGGTCTACAAGGAAAAGGTCTGGCGCCTGCCGGTGGCGGCGCCGAACGGACGCGGCAAGGCTCTGATCAATATCCTGCCGCTGGAGCAAGGTGAGCGCATCACCACCATCATGCCGCTGCCCGAGGATGAATCCTCCTGGGCCAATCTCGACGTGATGTTCGCCACCACCGGCGGCAATGTCCGCCGCAACAAGCTGTCGGACTTCGTCGATGTCCGGCGTTCCGGCATCATCGCCATGAAACTCGACGCCGACGAGGCGATCGTCGATGTGCAGATCTGTACCGAGCATGACGACGTGCTGTTGACGGCTGCCGGCGGCCAGTGCATCCGCTTCCCCGTCACCGACGTGCGCGTGTTCCAGGGCCGCACCTCGATGGGCGTGCGCGGCATCGCTTTGCCGGCAAACGACAAGCTGATCTCGCTGACCATTCTGCGCCACATGGACGCCGATGCCGAGGAGCGCGCCGCCTATCTGCGCCGCGCCAATGCGGTGCGGCGCGGCGGCGTCGAGGAGGACGCGGGGACCGACAGCGAGGAGGCCTCCGGCGCCATTGAACTCGGCGAGCAGCGCTATGTCGAAATGTCCGCCCACGAGCAATTCGTGCTGACCATCAGCGAGAACGGCTATGGCAAGCGCTCGTCGTCGTTCGAATACCGGACCACCGGTCGCGGCGGCAAGGGTATCGTGGCTATGTCGGTGAATGGCCGCAACGGCAAGCTGGTGGCGTCATTCCCGGTCGAGGACAGTGACCAGATCATGCTGGTGACCGACAAGGGGCAATTGATCCGTTGTCCGGTCGAGGGCATCCGGATTGCCGGCCGCTCCACCCAGGGCGTCATCGTGTTCGATACCGCCGAAGACGAGCATGTGGTGTCCGTCGAGCATATCGGCGAGGACACCGAGAACGGCAACGGCGGTTAAAGAGGCGAATGGCGAGTAGCGAATAGAAAGTTCGCCTTACTATTCGCTATTCGCACTCGCTATTCGCCTGCTCAAATCTCGATCTCGGTGCCGAACTCGACGACCTGGCGGGTTGGCACGCCGAAGAACGCAGCGGAGCGTTCGGCATTGCGTTGCAGGAACGCGAACACGGTTTCCCGCCACACCCACATGCCCGGGATATCTTCGCTGGGGATGATGGTCTCGCGGCCGATGTAATAGGTGATATCGGTGAGATCGATGCCGGGCAGCTTGCCCTGCTCGCAGGCGAGCTTCAATCCTTCGAAGATCGTTGGCTGTTGCATGAAGCCATAGTGCAGGATCACGCGGGTAATGCCCTCGATCACCTCGATAATCTCCGCCCGATCTTCGTCGGCAATGCGCGGGGCTTCCTCGATCAGCACGGTAACGAGCACCACGCGCTGGTGCAGAACGTGGTTGTGCTTGACGAATTCCGTCAGCGCCAGCGGGACGCCCTTGGGGGCCGACGCCAGAAACACCGCGGTACCCGAGAGTCTGGCGCGGCATCTGTTGACCGCGGTCTCGATCAGATCTTCTTCCGGCTGGCGCAGCCTGCCGCGCGCCCGCTCGACCAGCTTGACGCCGCTTCGCCAGGTCAACATCAGGAAGGCGATCACGGCCGCGAGCAACAGCGGAAACCACCCGCCCTCGAACAGTTTGGTCGAATTCGCTGCAAAGAAGATGATGTCGATGACGAAGAAGAAGCCGTTGACCGCGATCACGATGACGGGCGAATAGCCCCACTGGATCGCCACCAGAGCGGCCAGCAAAGTCGTGATCGCCATCAACAGCGACACGGCAATTCCGTAAGCGCCCGCAAGCGCGTCCGACGTGCCGAAGCCGATCACGGCGCCGAGTGTCGCCGCCGCCAGCAACCAGTTGACCAGCGGCACATAGATCTGGCCCATCGCGTGGCTGGTGGTGTGTTTAATCTGCATGCGCGGCAGGAAGCCGAGCTGGATTGACTGCTGCGTCAATGAAAATACCCCGGAGATGATGGCCTGCGAGGCAATGACGGTGGCCACGGTGGCGAAGGCAACGAGCGGATAGTGCAGCCAGTCAGGTGCGAGCTGATAGAAGGGATGGTCGAGCGCGCTGGCGTCGGTGATCAGCAGTGCCGCCTGCCCGAAGTAGTTGAGGACCAGGGCAGGGAGTGCCACGATGAACCATGCGAGCCGGATCGGTACCCGGCCGAAATGGCCCATATCGGCATACATCGCTTCGCCTCCGGTCACCGCGAGAAAGGCGGCGCCAAGGATGGCGAAGCTGATGTGGAAGTCCTCGTGTATCAATAAATCGAAAGCATAAAGCGGACTTAGCGCGGCAAGCACGCCGGGCGCCCGCACGATGCCGTGGACTCCGAGCAGTGCAATCACCACGAACCAGGCGAGCATGACCGGCCCGAAGATATTGCCGATAAAACCTGCGCCCTTTTTCTGAACGATGAAAAGCCCGATCAGGATGGCGATGGTCAGCGGCACCACCGCCGGCGCCAGCGAACGCGCATCGACCTTCAGGCCCTCGATCGCGCTCAGCACCGAGATCGCCGGCGTGATGGCGCCGTCGCCGTAGAGCAGCGCCGCGCCGACAAGGCCGACGACCAGCAGCTGCGCACGCCACGTCCCCGGCCGGGCATTGCGGGCGGAAAGCAGCGCCAGCAGCGCGACGATGCCGCCTTCACCGCGGTTGTCGGCGCGCAGGATCAGCAGCGCATATTTCAGCGAAATTATCAGGATCAGCGCCCACAGGATCAGCGATACCACGCCGAGGATCGCTTCAGGGGCAAGCGGACCGCCGTGGGCGGCCGCTTTGGCGGCTTCCTTCAGCGCGTAGAGGGGACTGGTACCGATATCGCCATAGACAACGCCAAGCGCGCCGATTGTTGCCGCCCAAGGAAGCGCGCCGGAACCGGGTGGAATGGCGGCGGGAACGGCAGTCACTGGCGGAGCCCCCAAGCGGTTTCAAGGGTATCCAAGGATGTCGCGCCCGTCGGCTGGAGGGGCGCGATCGCATGCCAGTCTGCGACGGGGCTTCGCAAATTACTATGAGATTTGTCGGGTTGCGGAAAGCAGTTGCGTTATGGCGTGCGGTCGGCAGTTACCAGCCGGGCTTCCTTGATGGCCATGGTCTTCTTGCCGGCAACGCGCAGGCAGGATGCCTCGAAGTTCGGCCAGGCCTTCTGCGAACAGTTCGGGCCCACGGCGTGGATATCCAGCCGGTCGGCTTTGGCCAACGGCACGGGCACGCTGGCTTCGACCTGCGGGGCAAATCCGGGAAGAACGGTAAGTGCGGCAGCGACAAACGCAGCGATGGCGATTGCTGCAAGAGCCTTGATCATGACGGTCCCCTGTCACTGGGCCTTTACGGCCCGTCGTTTCGTTAACCATTTGATAGCCAGCACCGGTTTCCGGATGTCTTCGCCGATTGCCAGAATGGTTTCGTCCCGCCTGAGTTTTGTTTCGTCGCCCGTTCCGGACGAAACAAAGCCGGCTTGCATAGAAGACGCGCCGACCCCGCAAGTCATTCAGACATCTGTGAAATATAAAAACCCGGGTATTAGCTTCGGGGCGGGGAACCAGTTCGGCTTGCCGGGCCGCTCCGGGCGCGGTAGAGGGGGCCCATGCCCCGTATCGCGCTTTATCCCGGTTCCTTCGATCCCGTCACCAATGGCCACCTCGATGTGGTCCGGCACGCTGTCGGCCTGTGTGACCGGCTGATCGTCGCCATTGGGGTCAACTCCGGTAAAAAGCCGATGTTCTCGACCGACGAGAGGTTGGAAATGGTCGCGGAGGTTTTTGCCCCCATCGCTGCCGCCGCCGGCTGCGCGTTCGACTGCACGACCTACGACAACCTCACGGTTGCCGCCGCGCAAAAGCATGGCGCGACCATCATGATCCGTGGCCTGCGCGACGGCACCGACCTCGATTTCGAGATGCAGATCGCCGGCATGAACGAAACCATGGCGCCTGACGTGCATACCGTGTTCGTTCCGGCTTCGGCGGCCGTCCGCCCGATCACCGCCACACTGGTGCGCCAAATCGCAACCATGGGCGGCGACGTCTCGGCGTTCGTGCCGCCAGCGGTCGCGGCCCGCCTCAAGGCCAAATTCAAGGGCTAGCTGACAGGCTCGCCGGCACTCTCTGACCTCATGTTCTGACTTGGAGTTTTCATGATCCGAATTCTAGCTATTTTTGCTGCGCTGATTTGCGCGGCCCCCGCGATCGCGCAGCCGCTGCCTGCCAATCTCGACAAGCCGAATGCGATCGTCATCGACACCACCAAGGGCCGCGTCGTCTTCAAGCTGCGCGCCGACCTCGCGCCGAAGCACGCCGAGCGGATCAAGCAACTGGCGCGGGACGGCTACTACAACAACGTGCCGTTCCATCGCGTCATCGAAGGTTTCATGGCGCAGACCGGCGACGGCAAGAATTTCAACGGAACCGGCGGCTCGAAATATCCAAATCTGCCTGCTGAATTCTCCAGCGTGCCGTTCAAGCGCGGTATCGTCGGCATGGCGCGTACCAGCGATCCCAACTCGGCGAATTCGCAGTTCTTCATCATGTTCGCCGACGGTTCGTCACTGAACGGCCAGTACACGGTGATCGGCGAGGTGGTGTCGGGCATGGACGTTGTCGACAAGCTCAAGCGCGGTGAGCCGGTTGCCGATCCCGACAAGATGGTGAAGGTGCAGGTCGCATCCGACATCAAGTGAGCGGCGGTGGCCTGGCCTCGCCAACCGCGGACATGGCTGGCAGGGGCGATACTGTTCGCCTCAACGAGTTTGACGGCGCAGGCCCAGCCGGCACAGGTCAATACCCTCAAGGAGGTGTTTGCGAAGCTCGGGAGCTGCTGGAAGCCGCCGCCGGCGTCACAAGCCAATCCCGGAATCGACATCACGGTGATCGTCAGTTTCAACCGCGCCGGCGAGATCCTCGGCCATCCGAAGATCACCTATGAATCGGAACAGGCCACCGACAATGACCGGCTGGCGTACCGCGTCGCCGTGATGGAGGCATTGCAACGCTGCACGCCGATGCCATTTACCGAAGCGATGGCCGGCGCCGTGGCCGGCCGGCCGTTCGCGGTCCAGTTTCGCAATCGGAAATCTCCACCCAAACCCATAGAGAAGAGAGCATGACTGACACCGAAAACACTTTGATCCTTGAAACCACCCAGGGGCCGGTCACAATCGAAATGCGGCCCGATCTCGCACCCGGTCACGTCGCCCGGATCAAGGAACTGGTACGCGAGGGATTCTACGACGGTATCGTGTTCCACCGCGTGATCGAGGGGTTCATGGCCCAGACCGGATGTCCGCAGGGAACCGGCACCGGCGGCTCCGGCAAGAAGCTCAAGGCCGAGTTCAACAGGGAACCGCATGTGCGCGGCACCACCTCGATGGCGCGCGCCTCCAGCCCGGATTCCGGCGACAGCCAGTTCTTCATCTGCTTCGACGATGCCTCGTTCCTCAACAACCAGTACACGGTCTGGGGCAAGGTGACCGAGGGCATGGAAAACGTCGACAAGATCAAGCGCGGCGAGCCGGTACAAAACCCCGACAAGATCATCAAGGCGCATATGGCCGCGGACGCGGCGTGAAGCCCAAATCGTCATACGCGGGCAAAAGCGCGAAGCGCGTCTTCGCCGGATGACCCGCGTATCCATCAATCTTCAGAAGAGTCTAACGTAGAAGATGGATTGCCGGATCAAGTCCGGCAATGACGGTCTGCGGCTCACTTCGCCGAGAGCTGACGGACCGCACCCAGCCAATCCTCGATGTGGTAGGAACGAACCATCTTGCCGCCGTCAAGGGTGTGAACGTCGATCGACATCACCTTGAATGACTTGCCGGTATGCGGCGCGCCCATGAATTCGCCCGCCGGTGTGCCGGTTGCTTCGCCGCGCACGGTAACCTGGTTGCCCGAGACCAGGATCTCCTTGATTTCCCATTTCAGGTCGGGGACCGATTTGAGACGTTGTCCGATCCCGGCGATGACTTCATCGCGGCTGTTGCAGATATCGTTGCCGCGGCAGGAGACCCACTGCGGCGCGGTCGATTGCTTGATGAGTTCGGCGCTCTCGTTGGCGAGTTCGGCATTCAAGGCTTTGTAGAACGGCGCGACGCTGTCGCGTGCCGCCTCAGCGCTGATTTCGGCCCGGGCCGAAGATGCCATCAAGCCTAGGGCGGCAACAGCGGCGCAGACGGCGAAGATTGGTTTCATGGCGGCTCCAGTGACTTGATTGAGGGGGCGCCGGTGGTATGAACCTTATTGGATAATCGATCCAATGAGTAATCATGGCACATCATGAATGAAATCGATTTACGTCGCTTCGACCTCAACCTCATGGTGGTGTTTGAAGTCTTGATGGCCGAACGTAACGTCACCCGGGCGGCCGAGCGGTTGGGACGGACGCAATCGGCCGTCAGTCATTCGCTGTCGCGATTGCGCAGCCAATTGGGCGATCCGCTGCTGATCAAGGCCGGCGTAAGGATGCAGCCGACGGCGTTCGCCATCGATCTCATGGAGCAGGCCCGGCCAATGCTGCGGGGCATCGAGCGCGTGCTTTCGCCGCGACGTGTTTTCGATCCGGCATGTTCGCAGCGGGTTTTCCGGTTGGCAGCCCCCGATTTCGCATCGACCCTGTTCACAAGCCTGCTTGCGCGACTGCGGTCGGACGCGCCCGGTGTTTCCGTCGAGTGGACGACGGCGCGGGAGCCCACGCTGCTCGACGTGGCGGAGGGCCAGGTCGACGTCGCGATTGTGCCGGCGCAACTTCGCATGCCTGACGGCGTCAACAGCGAAGCCATCGGGGCGCTGAAATGGCGATGCTTCGGCCGTCAGGGCCACCCGGCGTTTTCCAAATGGGGGCGCAAGAGCTGGTCGCACTGGCCGCATCTTGCCGTACGTGTTGGCGACAGCCTGACGAGCCCCGTGAATCTCGCGGCGGGCGCGGCCAGGCTGGAGCGAAGGATCGCCGGCTGGGTGCCGCATTTCTCCGCCATCGCTGCCATTCTGGCCGGTTCGGATTTGCTGGCCACCCTGCCATCGATTGCGATGGCCGCGACGTTGCATCCTTACCGGCTGGACAGCAGGGAGGTTCCATTTCCGATCGCGCCGCTCCCGCACGCGATGATCTGGAGCACCGGCCGAAGCAGCCATCCCGAGATGACCTGGCTGCGCGATCGGTTGCTGCCTGTCGTCAAAAGCAAATTTACCGATCTCGCTGGTTAAATCACGCGCGAGACCCCCTCCGTTTTGACGGTCGAAATGGCCGTGCGGCGTGTTACACCGGCGACCCGTTATGCGACGCGCTCAGGTGCTTCGCGAAGATGATCAAGTCCCGGACCAGCATGCGCACCGACCTGTTCGACTTCGAGCTTCCCACCGGCCACATCGCGCTGCGCCCGGCGAGCCCGCGCGATGGCGCGCGGATGCTGATCGTGCAACCCGACGGTGTTTTGCGCGACGGCATCGTGGCCGATCTTCCGTACTGGCTTGAGCCCGGCGATCAGCTGGTGGTGAACGATACCAGGGTGATATCGGCCCAGCTGAGTGGCCGCCGCATTGGCCGGGAAACCGAGCCGAAGATCGAGGCGACCCTGATCAAGCGCCTCGATGGCTCGCGCTGGCAGGCGCTGGTCAGGCCTGCCAAGAAACTGTCGGCAGGCGATGTGGTCCGCTTCGGCCATGACGGCAAGATATGCCTGCTCGGTCATCTGGACGCCGAGGTCGAGCACAAGGGTGACGACGGCGAGGTGACGCTGTCGTTTTCATTTCACGGCCCCGCGCTCGATTCCGCCATCGCCGATCTGGGCCGGCCGCCGCTGCCGCCTTACATCGCCGGCAAGCGCGCGCCCGACGAACGCGATGCCGCCGACTACCAGACCATGTTCGCGGCCAACGAAGGCGCGGTCGCAGCCCCGACTGCGGGACTGCATTTTACCCCCGCGCTGGAGACGGCACTGCGCCAACGGGGCGTCGGGATTCACAAGGTAACATTGCATGTCGGGGCAGGGACCTTTTTGCCGGTCAAGGTGGAAGACACCAGCGCTCACAAAATGCACTCCGAATGGGGCATCATTTCCCGCGACACATCAGAAGCGCTGAACACAGCAAGGGCCAAAGGCGGCCGCATTGTCGCCGTCGGCACGACCTCGCTGCGGCTATTGGAAAGCGCCACCGCGCCAGATGGCACGATCGAGCCGTTCACCGGGGAAACCGCGATCTTCATCACGCCGGGTTATGGTTTTCGCGCCGTCGATATCCTCCTGACCAATTTTCACCTGCCGCGCTCGACGCTGTTCATGCTGGTGGCGGCCTTCAGCGGCCTCGACACCATGAAGCGGGCCTATGCCCATGCGATTTCCGGCGGCTACCGGTTCTATTCCTATGGCGATGCTTGTCTGCTGTTTCGTGCCCACGACTAGGGCGCGGACTCGTTAGAGTGTAGCCACATTCGGATTGACAGGCCGACGGACCTTGAAAATGTCTGCTCATCGGGCAAGACCGCAAGTGAACGGCACGCGGTCAGAACGACACGAGTGACCCTCAGCCGACCTAACTCATGCAGCCGGGATGCGAGCTGTTTTACGGCATTCCATAGACATGTGTCGCGATGTACATGGCCAGCATCCCGGGGAGAAAGCCTCCGAAAACTTGCAAAGCCGGATGACCACGCGTCGGGCCGTAGATGTAATACCCGATAACGAACAGCAATATCCAAGCGACAAAGACGCCGATCACGTATATGTCAAACCGTGACCTGAAAAAGTGCGAAATGCTGTTTTGCGGCGTCCCATAGAGACGTGTCGCGAAGTACATGGCCAGCATCCCGGGGAGAAAGCCTGCGAAAGCATGCAAAGCCGGACGGCCGGGCGTCGGGCCGTAGAAGAAATACCCGATCGCGAAGATCAATATCCACGTAACAAGGACAGCGATCACGTAATGGCCAAGCCGTGACCCGAAAAAGTGCGACATCAGGCTCATTGCGAGGTCCTTTCCTATCAGCAGCCAAAGTTTCGCCTTCGACGCCTCCGCGTCTTCCAGGTCGGCGAAGTTTTGCAGCATCTCCGCGCGATGCCGTTGCAGAAATGACGGCGGGTAGAGTTCCAACAGCCGCGCGTAGAGGCGTAACGACCGGGACTCCTTCTGCCGCGCGGGGCGCGTCATGGCGTCACGCGCTCCCGAGTTGGCGGCGCGCGAGGAGGGCCGCGCGAGACAGCCGCTCCGTTTCCGCGCGCAACGTGGTTTGGCCAAGCGCCGTGAGCCTGTAGTAAATGCGGCGCGGGTCTTGGGTGTTGCCTTTGGCAACCAGGCCCGCCTCGATCATCCGGTCGAGCGAGCCGTACAGCGTTCCCGGACCCATCTTCACCGCGTCTCCCGAGTCCGCCCTGACCTGCTGCATGATGTCGTAGCCGTGGCGCTCCTTGCCGAACAAGGCGAGCAGGATGTGGAAGACGGCGGGTGTTAGCGGCAGTTGAGGTCGCGACTTGCTCATGCGGCTATGATATATCCGTGACGGATATAGTCAATAGCAACGGCGAACTTGCACCATTAATACCCTAACGTCGCCATGGCACTTATCGGACCTCCTGCGATGTCCGACTGGAGTCTGCAATGGGCAACAAGGCGGACGTCCGTCAGCGCTATGGATTTATGAGTTCACGCCCTAACAGGGCGTGGGCTCAGGGCATCACCCGCTGCGGCAGCAATTCCGTGATCTGAATCGCGTTGAGCGCGGCTCCCTTCAGCAATTGGTCGGCCGCCACAAACATCGAGATCGAATGGCCGCTAGCGTCGCTGAGATCTTGGCGAATGCGGCCGACCAGGACGTCATCCTGGCCTGACGCATCGATCGGCATCGGAAAGTAATTTTTTGCCCGATCATCGACGATCTTCACACCCGGCGCATCGATGAGGATCGCGCGCACCTCGTGCTCGGTGATCGGGTTTTCGCATTCGAAGGTGATGGCCTGGCTGTGCGCGCGCAGCACCGGCACGCGCACACAGGTCACGCCGACCGCAATCCCGTCATCTTCGAAGATCTTCCGGGTCTCCTGCATGACTTTGGTTTCCTCGCCGTTGTAGCCGGTTGCCGGATCGACCGCGCTGTCGTGGTTGAACAGGTTGAAGGCGTAAAAGTGCGGCAGCACCTTTGGTTGATGGATTTGCCCGTGCAGGCACGCACGCGTTGAATCCAGCAACTCCCGCATCGCCGCCGCACCCGCGCCACTGGCCGCCTGATAGGTCGACAGGATCACGCGCTTGATGCGGTTGGCCCTGTGAATCGGCCACAGGGGCACCAGCGCGGTAATCGCCGAGCAGTTCGGAACGGCGATAATGCCCTTGTGATCCCCGATGCGGTCGGCGTTGATTTCGGGGATCACCAGCGGCACGTTCGGATCCATCCGGAAGGCCGACGAATTGTCGACCACGACGGCGCCGGCTTTCACCGCGATCGGCGCGAACGTCCTGGCAATGCTCGCACCCGCCGAGAACAGCGCGATATCGACGCCTTCGAATGAGGCCTCGTCGAGCTCTTCGATCGTGATCTTCTCGCCACGGAAGTCGATCGTCTTGCCCGCCGAGCGCGCGCTCGCCAGCGCTTTGAGCTTGCCGACGCGAAAGGCGCGCTTGTCCATCGTGGCGATGAATTCGGAACCGACGGCGCCGGTCACGCCGGCAATGGCGACAACGGGATCGTTCTTCACTTGGGTCTCCATCAGGCAATAAAAAAGCCCCGGACCTTTTCAGGCGGGGCTCCGGTCCAGATGATGCGATCGTCCAACTACGCGCGCACGTCTCCCGAAGCCCGACAGGGCTTTGCGGTTTTGGTGGTGCGTTTGGTGCGGTTCATCATGGCGCGGGAACATATGGGGGGCTTTGACCAGCGTCAACGGCTTTCGGGCAGAAAATCGGCTTCAACGAGGTTGAACAGGATGCCGTTGTGACGCAATAAGCTGGTGCATGAGCCTTCCCAATCACTTCGATCTCCTCGCGACCGACGGGCCGGCGCGCACCGGCCGGCTAACGACACCGCACGGCGTGGTGCGCACGCCGGCCTTCATGCCGATCGGCACCGCCGGCGCGATGAAGGGCATGCATTGGCGCGATGTCCGCGATGCCGGCACCGATATCGTGCTCGGCAATACCTATCATTTGATGCTGCGGCCGGGCGCCGAGCGCATTGCCTCGCTTGGGGGCTTGCAGACCTTTACCGGCTGGCAGGGCCCGATGCTGACCGATTCCGGCGGCTTCCAGGTGATGTCGCTGGCGCAGTTACGCAAGGTGAGCGAAAGCACGGTGACCTTTCGCTCGCACATCGATGGCGCCAAGGTCGAGCTGTCGCCTGAGCGCGCGATCGAGGTGCAGCTTCTGCTCGGCTCCGATATCGCCATGCAGCTCGACGAATGCGTGCGGCTGCCGGCGGAGCACGGCGATATCGAGCGGGCGATGCAGCTCTCGCTGCGCTGGGCGGAGCGCTGCACGCGCGCGTTCGAGACCGCGGCCCCCGGAACCATGCTGTTCGGGATCGCGCAGGGTGGCGACGTGCCGGAACTGCGCCGGGCAAGCGCGCGGGGCCTGGTCGACATCGGCTTTCACGGCTACGCCATCGGAGGCCTCGCGGTCGGCGAACCGCAAGCGGTGATGCTGGCGATGATCGAGGAGGTGGCGCCGATTTTGCCGCAGGATCGCCCGAGATATCTGATGGGCGTCGGTACGCCGGAAGACATGCTTGAGGCGGTGGCGCGCGGCATCGATATGTTCGATTGCGTCATGCCGACGCGCAATGGGCGCCATGGCGTGGCGTTCACGCGGTTCGGTCAGGTCAATTTGCGCAACGCCCGCCACGCCGACGATCCGCGGCCGCTTGACGAGGAAAGCTTGTGGCCATCGACGCGCAGTTGCGCGCGGGCGTACCTGCATCATCTCGTCAAGTCGGGTGAGACGCTCGGGGCCATGCTGCTGTCGGAAATCAATATCGCGTATTACCAGCACCTGATGCGCGGCATCGGTGAGGCTATTGCGAAGGGGACGTTCGAAAGCTTTCGGGAACGCACGCGCGCCGACTGGGCGAAGGGCGATATTGCGCCGCGCTAGAGCCCTTTTTCGTTTCAATAGAATCGAAACCGGGGCTCTAGATTTTTGTTTATCGGATTTTTGTTTGACGCGTCTTCTTCACGCGAACCGGTGCCGTCGCAAGCTCAGTTGCAGGCAAATCGCTTGACCGAATGCTTGGTTACGAAACCGTAACCGCAGGTATCGCAGGTCCAGAGATAGCTGATGACGTTGTCGGACAGATAAGCCGACGCTTCCGCAGCCACCATGGAATCCGCGCAAACCGGGCAGGTCGGCAGATCGCATCCGCGCGGGTCGGGATGACGCGTATTGGTCGACCGGATTGCAGCAGTAGCTGACATCGTGACCTCCGTGGCGATCTGAACTCGAGCTTTGTCATACTCTGATTTGTTTGACGATGTGGCAACACAATTGCGTTGGTTTTACGTTTATTTGGTTGCTATTAAATTTTGCAACGCAGCGAGGACCCATCCGCGGGATTCTGGACTTGCACGGCGGCACCAGCTGTCCCTAATGGAGAATAGCCTCTAAATGCACAGACATCGCGTGACAGGAGTTTCGTTATGAATGCTTCGCCAGCTACGAGTGCGGTGCACCGTCCCGGCCGCGGCAGGGTTTTCGACAGCATTGTCGATGCGGCCTGCGACACGCCGATCGTCCGTCTGCGCAAATTGCCGCAGGCGAACGGGGTGCACGCGACCATTCTCGCCAAGCTGGAATATTTCAATCCGGCCGCGAGCGTGAAGGACCGCATCGGGGCTGCAATGATCATCGCGATGGAGAAGGCTGGCCTCATCCACGCCGATACGGTGCTGATCGAGCCGACCTCGGGGAATACCGGCATCGCGCTGGCATTCGTCGCCGCCTCGCGCGGCTATCGGCTCAAGCTCGTGATGCCGGAGTCGATGTCGATTGAGCGGCGCAAGATGCTGGCGTTTCTCGGTGCCGAAATCGTTCTGACACCCGCGGCCCAGGGCATGAAGGGCTCGATCGCGACCGCGGAAGAGCTGGTGCGCACGACGCCCAACGCCGTGATGCCGCAGCAGTTCAAGAACCTCGCCAATCCGGAAATTCACCGCCGCACCACGGCGGAGGAAATCTGGAACGACACCGGCGGCGACATCGATGTCTTCGTGGCCGGGGTCGGTACCGGCGGCACCATCACCGGCGTCGGGCAGGTGCTCAAGCCACGCAAGCCGTCGCTGCGGATCGTCGCGGTGGAGCCCGAGGAAAGTCCGGTACTCTCCGGCGGCCAGCATTCACCGCACAAGATCCAGGGCATCGGCGCCGGCTTCATTCCGGACATCCTGGACCGTTCGGTGATCGACGAGATCGTCACGATCAACAGCGCGACCGCGATCGAAACCTCGCGCGCGCTGGCGCGCAACGAGGGCATTCCCGGCGGCATTTCCTCAGGTGCCGCGATCGCCGCAGCCCTTCAAATCGGCAAACGTCCGGAAAGCGCCGGCAAGACCATCCTTGCGATCGTGCCGTCGTTCGCCGAGCGTTATCTGTCGACGGCGTTGTTCGAAGGAATCTAGACGTGGCGGATCAACCAAGACGACCGAGAACCCTGAACGACGCGCGCACCGAAGCCGAAGCGGCGTTCAAGCGGACGACGACCAAGACGCCGGAGGCGCCGCCCAAAACCACTGCCCTTCCGGGTGTGAAAGAGCTGGTCTCGCTGCGGATCGATCAGGATGTGCTCGAGCACTTTCAGGAGGGCGGGCCAGGCTGGCAGGATCGGATCAATGAGGCCTTAAGAAAAGCAGCTGGCAAATAGTCGCGGGCGGTATCGATGCATTCGCGCACCGGCGGCTTCCAGGTCGTTCTATTCGTCGGCCTTGTCGCCGGTCTTGTTTCCGGCCTTGTGCTGCTGATGTCCGGCCTTCTGTCGACGCCGGCGTCGGCGGAGTCGGTGCCGTTCAACTGCACGATTTTGCCGGGAGCGGAGATGGCCAGCATCACGATGACCAATTCGCTGGCCAGCGACGCGTCCTGCATCGTGACCTGCAAATTCTCGACGACCAAATACGATAACGATCCGCAGATCACTTGCGCCAAACCGGTCCCGGCCGGCAAGGAAGTCGAGATGTGCCGGCTGCCCGACGGTGGCGACAGGCTGGTGAAATTCACCGAGGGCCACGCCGAGTGCACCAGATACCAGAGGCGGGATTGAAAAAAGCCCGGGATGAGCCGGGCTTTTTGACGATCCAGGGCCTTTTGATGATCAGTGCCGAAGCATGCCGCCCACCACACCACCCATCAGGCCGCCGACAAAGGCAGCACCCCCGGGATCCGGACCACGCTGAGGGGGAGGGGGAGCAGCGGCATTGCCGGCGCTGGCACGTGCAGGACGGGCCGGCTTTTCTACCGGCGCCTCGCGGGCGGCGGTTGGGGCGCCCGCGACGATTTCCGCCAACAGCGCCTTGTGCTGCAGCTTGTTGAAGAAGCCGCTTTTGGGATAGCCGCGCGCGGCCTGCCAGCGCGTGATCACGGCGCGCGTCTGGTCGTCGAACTCGCCGGTGACCTTGGTATCGAAACCAAGGCCGGTCAGCCGGCGCTGTACGTCGCGCCGACGGGCCTTGTCGAGACCGATCTGGTCTTCGGTGGTTTGGCTTGCCTGCTCGGTGAATGTTGCGGGGTCGACGCCTGGGGTCAGGGTACGGGTCGTGGTCGACGGACCGCTTTCCAGAGAGGCGATCCGGGCCAGCGCCAGCGACTTGAACTTACCGTTCGGGAAGTTGGTCAGGTAAGCATTGAGTTCTTCCGGCTTGTTCGATTCTTTCACCGAGCGCCAAAATTCCAGTTCGACGTCGGAACCGCTGGACGTGGAGGCAACGGCAGTGCTGCCGGTAACGGCCGGCGCAGCCGCGCTCGCCGCCGGCGCCGCGCTCGGATTGAGATAGACCGCGCCGATGAGGTTGGTGTGGCCCCAGGGCAATTGACCCTTGTTGGTCTCTTCGTTGACCTGGGCGCGGACCTCGGTCATCGCCTGCTGGATCTCGACACCCGGCGTCGCGATGTGGGCGATCAGGGCGCGGGTAAACGGACTGTTGGTGCCTTCCTTGCCATCCAGCGCGGTCTGGCCGGGGCCGGTCGCGAAGGCGATCAGGGTGCCTTCGCCGGATTTCATCTCGGCAAGGCCGGACTGCACCGACACGCTGCGGGTCGCGGAATTCGACTTGATCTTGGCGGCAAAGGGATTGTCACGGCAGGCGTCGAGGAACACCAGCTTGACCTTGGCATCGCTCATGGTCTGGTCGAGCGTGAGGTCGATATTGATCGCGGCGCCGAGCTTGACGTCCATTTCCGATTTGATATCGGCGTCGACCGGCAACAAATAGTTGGTGCCGCTGATGGCGATGCCGTGGCCGGCATAGAAAAATACCGCGACGTCGGCGCCTTGCGCCTTCTTGCCGAAGTCGAGCAGCCGTTCGGTCATGGTATCGCGCGTCAGGTTGGTGCCTTCGACGACTTCGAAGCCGACATTGCGAAGTACCGCCGCCATCGCCTTGGCGTCGACCGGAGGGTTGGGAAGCTGGGCGACATTCTTGTAGGCGCCGTTACCGACGACAAAGGCGACGCGCCGGTCGGCCTTGGCGGCGTCCGCGGTGAAGATCATGCAAATCAGGCAAACGATGACGGCGAGGTAACGCATCTGAAATCCCCAGGCTGAGTCGAGAGCAATTTCGGCGGGCAACGCATCGGCGGGAACCTACGAAAATACCGCAGTTCGCGCCACGAAAATTTGAGCTGTTCCCCCAATCTTGGCAGCCGCCATCGCCGCGCGTATTGCGTGACCTAGATCACGATTCGCGGCCCCGACCCGGAGATCGCGGACCGATCAGGTGCCGATCCGCGCCGGGACCGGATCGGCCGCTCTCAGATTCAAGAGATTGCCGGCAAGGATCAGCGCCGCGCCGAGCACCGTGAACATGTCCAGCCGCTCCGAATAGATCAGCCAGCCGGCGGTGGCCGTCAGCGGAACCCGCAGGAAGTCCATCGGCAGCACCACGGTCGCGTCCGCATACAACATCGCGCGCGCCATGCAGTAGTGGCAGAAGGTGCCGCAGAACGCGATCACGACGATCCAGCCAAAGGCATAGGCCGAAGGCCAGATCCAGACGTAGAGCGCGGGAAAAAATCCGGCCGCCGACTGGATCACCAGCATCCAGAAAATGATGGTCAGGGTATTTTCGGTGCGGGTCAGGGACTTCATCATGGCGATGGAAATGCCGAATCCGATGGCGGCACCCAGTGCGATCAGTTGACCGGGATTGATTTCGCCGGCGGCCGGACGAACGATGACGAGGACCCCGACCACACCGAGCACGATGGCTGCAAGCTTCCAGACCGTGATCCGCTCACCAAGAAAACTCGCGGCAAGGATCGCGGTCCAGATCGGCATGGTGAATTCGATCGATACCACCTGGCCGAGCGGGATCAGCGTCAGCGCGAAGAACCAGCCGAGCTGTGCGGCGTAGTGAATGAGATTGCGCCCGACATGCTGCAGCGGCCGCGATGTCTTCATCGCCGAGAATCCTCCGTGGAGGCGGATCAGCGGATACAGCATGAAGAAGCCGAGGATCGAGCGCACCTCCATGATCTGAAACACGCTCAGTTCGCGCGTCGTCTCGCGGCCGGCGATCGTCATGATCAGCATCAGGGCAAGCCAGCCTGCCATCCACAGCGCGGCCCTGGGTTTGGAAGGTGTTCGGTCCATCGGGGGGATTGCCAGGCAGGCCGCGCAAGCGCCGGCGCGGCTGGGTGGGGGAGGGCAGGCCGGTATCGGCGACCTCATGCGGACTTGCAACACGCAAATATGCTGCGCTGCGCGCACTTAATTTCGGTGTGGGAGCGCCCGCCCGATCGGTGCTAAGGGATCGGCTGATCTTGTCCGTCATTCCCGGGCGCGTCCAACGGGTCCGCGCAAGCGCGGCCCGATGACAGATTCCGACGCGAACCCGGAATCTCCAACCAACCTACCCCCCCTCAGGAGCGCCAACAGTTCAAAGGATTGGCGAAGCTGATAGCGTGAATAATCGGAACCCGCCAGCGCACATTGCACACGTACAGGGCGAGAATCCCCGTGGCAATCTTCTCAGACCCCTACTTCGTCAGGGGCCTCGGCAAAACCGCCGTAAACGGTACGACGGCGAGCGCTCGGCCCTCCTCATCTGCGATTACGAAAGCTTCCGGAACTTCTGGCCTACCACTCTTGATGGCCTCAGCCAAAAGTTCACGCGCCGCTAGTATCGCCTCGTGCTCAGCTGCAGAAAGGTCCGGCAAGTCTACGCCTTCGTCATCGGGAACTATTTGGTCGTCCGCTTGTAGATGGAAATAAAATCGTCCCATGGCGACCTCCCATTCATGAGGGCAACCTAATCGATGGTCGCTTGTTCCTCCGGTCCTTTCCTTGCGCCGCAGCATTACAACTAAATTCGATTCTTGTTGGGAACCACCGGCTTCAGGTTCGGTTTCTCTTAGTCCACAGACTCCGGCCCGTTAAGTTCGATTTTCTGAGTGCAGGGGTGGTTCAGATGACCGCGCACCTCCATTCTTCGATTTGGACGCTCGAGGTCGACGACAAACCCACGCTGGCTTTTGAAGCCAAGAAGTACAGCGAAGCGAATGAGCTTTGCTATGAGGATTGGCTGCGCGTTGAACTGGGCCTGCAAAAATTCAACGGCGTCCCGTTGTGTCGTGCCGACTCAGCCCTAAGGATACGGCTCGCCCGGCCGGCTGAAATGGTCCTGTATCGGCGAGCGGTCGAAGCTAACAATTCGTCAGACGACAGCAATCTGGTCTATTTGATCGAACTGGACGACGTCGGTCGTTCCGTTGAACCGACCAACCCCGGGGCATTTCCGCCTCAGCGTACCTAATTGCCGCACGACGCTACCCCTACTAATGCGTTGATCGGCTCCTGCAAAGCTCAAATGGAAAGAGCATCCAAAGGAGACGGCACTCGCGTTGTAGGAATACCGTTTTCATTACGCCCCAGTTTTTCGCCTGACGAGATTTTCACTATTCGCGGGGGAGAAGAGATATTTATAGATTTATTGGCCGTTCCTCTCGACCCGAGGGCGACTCCCGTTCTTGCCAAAATTGCAGAAAGAACGTTGCGGAAAACGCCCCGCAGACGGCGGGCTTGATGTTGGCATGGTCCGGTTTGAATTTAGTGGCTCTTGACGGACGGTCGCCCCGTCCCGGCTCCTGTGCTATCCTTGGCGGAAAGCAGGAGGGATATCGCAATGCCCAATTCTCCTCAAAGGCTGCCTTCCACAACTCCGAAGCGTCCGTATTTTATTGGACCAGAGGATGCGATTGCGTTGCGAGAACTTTATGAAGAGCTGCCCTACGCCGCAATGCGTGCGGCGGAAGCGCTGCGCACGGATGGGACCATTCTGAGAGGAGATGACTTGCTGGGTTTCTCGCGTGCGGAAGATGCCGTCACGGAAATCATCCGACGAATTAACGAGATTCTTGAGAACGTTCATGCCAAGGGGCCCTAAAGGCGAGAAGCGCAGCAATGCAAGCACAAAGCTGGGGCGTCGTCCGGGGCGATCGGTGCCAAGGGATCGCTGATCTCTTCCGTCATTCCGGGTTCGCGTCATCCAGGTCGGCTGTCGCTGACGCGCCCCGGAATGACGATACCTGACAAACGCTGGAGAACCAGTTCATGCTTGTCCTGCAACCGGCCGAATGGGCAAAGCCACGCGGCTTTTCGCACGGTGTCGCGGTCGACGGTCCCGGCCGATGGGTCGTCCTTGCCGGCCAGACCGGCGGCGACGAGAAGGGCGACTATCAGCCCGATATGGCCGGACAGGTCGCGGTGGCGTTACGAAGGATCATCAAGCTGCTCGGTGAAGCCGGGGCCGGGCCCGAGCACATCGTTCGCCTGACCTGGTATCTGACCAGCCGCAGCGAATATGAGGCCGCCGGCGCCGGCATCGGTGCGGCCTGGCGCGAGACGCTGGGACGAAACTTCCCGCCCTCGACGCTGCTCTACATCGAAGGTCTCGTCGATATCAGAGCCAAGGTCGAGATCGAAGTTACCGCGTTCGTACCAACGACATAGGAAGTGTAGAGATGACCAACCGATCCACATCCGCAGATTTTGTGACGGCCTTCGCTACCGGCTGGCCCGAGGAGGAACCGGATGTCATGATTCTTTCGCTGACCACACATAAAGGCGTTCAGGATTTTGCGCTCACCCCGGAACAGGCGCTGTTGATCGCAAAGACCATGAAACAAACCGCCGCCCGGCTGGCTGTGCCAAAAGGCGTTAGCACCAAAAGGAGTTAGCCGACGCGGCCAAATGGTTTGATAATGGGCTAACGGCGCGACAGTGTAATCGAGGCGCCCCTGAATTGGCTCTCGG